>UMAB01002423.1_pt1 | contig 16432 bp, 9 predicted proteins | sample 1963601 | NCBI WGS metagenome assembly UMAB01 (sample SAMEA4835905, study PRJEB28245) | human gut metagenome | biome: gut microbiome; material: fecal sample | place: Denmark | collected 2008 | reverse complement strand
TCACCCGCTCGGGGCAAAGCCCCGCCACCGCATTCTTCCCCCAACCACGGGCCATCCGGGACGTGAGAGACGCGATGAATCGCGTCTCTACGCTGGCAAAATCCATGCGGGCAAGGTGTGTGGTACCTTCGCATAGTGGCGGTGGGTAAACCGCGGGACTGACGGCCCCAAGGAGGCCGCACTACTCTATAACCGCGGGTAAGCGTAGCGCACCCGCGGTACGCACGCACCCCACAATGCCGGCCCCAAAGGGGACGAACACCCGCGAGGTCTGCGGGGTGGCAACAATGCAACATACACAGTTACCTATTAACGTGACAACAAAGCATACCGAAGCTCTGCTACCGCTCAGGAACTCATTTCACAGAGTCAAACATTAGATGGGAAGGCCGTCTAACTCACAACATACAGGTCATTTATAAATGAACAGCCTGCTCATGATGTCACATTCTCTGCTTTTTTACAAAACTCTTGCTGAATGATTCTATCAAAGACAAAAAATGAATTACGAATTGTAAGAAACAAGAACAAAAAGCCATTCGAATGAGCTACTTTTGCGAAACAAACATATTGGCACCATGAACGCAAAACAACATCTTCGGACGCTCATTGCAGCACTCCTCGCATTTCTCTCATTCGCTTCGGCCACAGCTGCCAATCAAAAGCATTTTTCGCTCTGGGTTGGCGAAAAAACAAATTTGAGAACGAATGATATTCAAGTTCCTTTCGGATGGGACAAGGTTCTGCCAATTGGTTACGTATGGGATTTCGTCGGTGACGCAGACGAATACATTGGCATGATGACCGGAGAGTGGACTAATATAAATGAGATTACGCTTAACAAATTCTTCACTGGAACCAAACGTATCAAGTGTACCACTTCCTATTATTACTATCGCTTGACTGCCGGGAAACAAGAATTTTCCGACTTCAAGAAAACAGTAGATTATTTCTACATCGAATGCAACACCGTGGGCGTCTCACTCTATCCCGAGCAGATGGAGCTGAACCTCGGCGAGAGCAGGGCTCTGCAATACAAGTTCTCCCCCGCCACCAGTCAGCCGGCCGCCACTGTCTCCTTTACGTCGAGCAACCCGAAGGTGGCCGAGGTAGACTTCGAGGGAAACGTGTTTGCCGTCGGCATAGGATCGGCTACCATCACCGCAAAGACCAACTTTGAGACGACGGCCACCTGCCAAGTGAAGGTAAACCCCATACGCGCCACCTCCATCGCGCTTAACCACAACGTATTGACGCTATATGCAGGCGACAAAGCCACGCTCACGGCCACCATCAAGCCGAGCAACGCCACAGACAAATCGGTAAGCTGGGCTTCGAACAACGAAAAGGTGGTAAAGGTCAGCCAGAAAGGCGAGGTGACAGCCGTCGGAACGGGGCGCGCACAGGTGACGGCCACGACCCGCGACGGCTCGAAGCTCACAGCCGCCTGCAACGTCACGGTGAACGCCCGGGCCGAAAGCCTGACGTTCGACGTCGGGGAAAAAACCATCGGCATCGGCGAAACGTTCATGATCGTGCCCAACGTGAAGCCCGAGGGAGCATCGCCGCAGCTCACATGGAAATCGTCCGACCCGGCCGTGGCCTACGTCGACGCGAACGGCCGCGTCGAGGGCTTCAAGACGGGCACAGCTAACATCACGGCCACCACAACCGATGGGAGCAACCTGACCGCCACCTGCCGCGTAACCGTTATCAAATATGCCACCTCCATCGCACTCAATCACGATGAACTGACGCTCTATGCGGGTGAAAAAGCCACACTCACGGCCACTGTCAAACCGGGCGACGCCACGGACAAATCGGTGAGCTGGGCTTCGAGCGACGAAGAGGTGGTAAAGGTCAGCCAGACGGGCGAGATGACGGCCGTCGGCACAGGACACGCACAGGTGACGGCCACGACCCGCGACGGCTCAAACCTGACGGCCGCTTGCAATGTCACTGTGAACGCCCGTGCCGAAAGCCTGACGTTCGATGTCGAAGAAAAGAGCATCAGCGTCGGTGAAACGTTCACGCTGACGCCCAACGTACAACCTGAAGAGGCCTCGCCACGGCTCACATGGGAATCGTCAGACCCGGCTGTGGCTCACGTCGACGAGAACGGCCACGTCGAGGGTATCACATCGGGAACGGCAGACATCACGGCTACCACGACCGACGGAAGCAACCTGACCGCCACCTGCCACGTAACAGTCATCAAGTACGTCAGCTCCATCGAACTGAACGAAGATGAAATGACCCTCTTCGCAGGAGAAACAAAAAAACTCATAGCCACCGTTATTCCGATGGATGCCACCAACCGCACGCTGGCGTGGACGTCGACCGACGAAGCCGTAGCCACCGTTGAGGATGGCATCGTCACGGCACGAAGCAAGGGTAGCGCATCGATCATCGCAACGTCGACCGACGGGTCGAACATCCAAGCCGTCTGCCATGTTACGGTGGGCGCCCAAGCCGAAAGCCTGACGTTCGATGTAGAAGAAAAGACCATCAACGTCGGCGAAACGTTCACGCTGGTGCCCAACGTGCAGCCGGAAGGGGCCTCGCCGCGGCTCACGTGGAAATCGTCCGACCCGGCCGTGGCCTACGTCGACGCGAACGGCCGCGTCGAGGGCTTCAAGACGGGCACGGCCGACATCACGGCCACCACGACCGACGGGAGCAACCTGACAGCCACCTGCCGCGTGACCGTCATCAGGTACGTCAGCTCCATCGACCTGAACGAAGACGAAATGACCCTCTTCGCAGGCGAAACAAGGACGCTCACAGCCACCGTCAACCCCACGGACGCCACCAACCGGAAGCTGGCGTGGACGTCGACCGACGAGGCCGTGGCCACCGTCGAGGACGGCACCGTCACGGCACGGGGCAACGGCAGCGCAACGGTCGTGGCTACGTCGACCGACGGGTCGAACATCCAGGCCGTCTGCCGCGTCACGGTGACGACGCCCGTGGGCTCCATCGAGCTCAGCGAAACACAGATGGAGATGCGGCCGGGCGACTTCAAGGTGCTCACTGCTACGGTGCTGCCCGAAAGCGCTTCGGACAACACGCTGGCATGGTCGTCGTCGGCGCCCGAGGTGGCCGACGTGCAGAACGGCATCATCCTGGCATACAGCAACGGCACGGCCCTCGTCACGGCAGCAGCCACCGACGGCTCGGGCGTGACGGCAACGTGCGAGGTGACCGTTTCCAACACGGTGGGCATCGATGACATGCAGGCCATGCCCCAGGTAAGCGTCAAAGGCCGCCACATAGTGATAAGCGGCATCGCCGACGGCACCGTCTGCAAGATATACCGCAGCAACGGCACGGAGGTGTACAGCGGCCCCGCCCGCAACGGAAGCATCACCTGCACCGCCGACGCCGACGGCACCTACATCGTCTGCACGGGCAACCACAGCTGCAAGGTGCTCGTCGTGGGCAACGAATGACGCCCCGCCCCAACGGCAACGGCGCCGGCCTGTTAATGTAAGACATACCCACACGCATCCGCAGGGCACGCAGAAAATGCAACGTAGACCCAATCATTTTTGCATGACCTGCGGATGTGTGTGGGTTTCATGTAAACATAGCTGCCGACGAAAGCACGCCGAAATGTGGAGACACATGAAAATGCATCTCAGCGCTCTGTGCAAAGCCCCGCCAGGTGCATATATATTATCACCGACGGCCGACAGATACTTCTGCTGCGCCACGCGCCGAACGCTGAGACGCGTTTTCATGTCTCAACAAAGCATTTCTGGTGAAAGCACAAACGAACATTAATGCTGCGTCGCAGCCAATGTAGAAACACAGACCACAAAAAAGGAGGCGCACCCCGCAAACGGGATGCGCCTCCTTGCTGTTTATCTGTCGGGGCCGGGCGGTCAGGCCTTGGCTCCCATCATTTTCTCATAATCGTCGGCATCGGCCACGATGAGCTTGGAGAACTCGCGCAGACCTGTACCGGCAGGGATGAGGTGACCGCAGATGACGTTCTCCTTCATGCCTTCGAGATAGTCGGTCTTGCCGCTGATGGCTGCCTCGTTGAGCACCTTCGTCGTTTCCTGGAAGGAGGCTGCCGACATGAAGCTCTTGGTCTGCAAGGCAGCTCGCGTGATGCCTTGCAGGATCTGGGTGGAGGTGGCGGGCATGGCGTCGCGCACCTCGACGAGACGAAGATCGCGGCGCTTGAGCTGCGAGTTTTCGTCGCGGAGCTTACGTGCCGTCACAATCATACCCTTCTTCATCGTTTCGCTGTCGCCTGCATCGGTCACAACCTTCTTGCCCCAGATGCGATCGTTCTCTTCGGCAAAGTCGAGCTTGTCGACAATCTGCTGTTCGAGGAAGCGCGTGTCGCCCGGGTCGTTGATTTGTACCTTACGCATCATCTGCCGTACGATTACCTCGAAGTGCTTGTCGTTGATCTTCACACCCTGCAAGCGGTAAACGTCCTGGATTTCGTTGACGATGTACTCCTGAACGGCCGTGGGGCCCTTGATGGCCAGGATGTCGGACGGCGTGATGGAGCCGTCGGAGAGCGGCGTACCAGCGCGCACGAAGTCGTTTTCCTGCACGAGGATCTGCTTGGACAGGGGCACAAGATATTTCTTGACCTCGGCAAGCTTCGACGTGACGACGATTTCGCGGTGGCCGCGCTTGACGGCGCCCATCGAAATTTCGCCATCGATCTCGGATACCACGGCGGGGTTGCTCGGGTTGCGGGCCTCGAAGAGCTCGGTAACACGGGGCAGACCACCCGTGATGTCGCCGGCCTTGCCGACGGCACGCGGTATCTTGATGAGGATGTCGCCGGCCTTGACCTGCTGGCCGTCCTCGACGACGATGTGGCCGTTGATGGGGAAGTTGTAGTTGCGGAGTGCCTCGCCATTCTCGTCGACGATGTGGCAGGAGGGCACGCGGGAACGTTCCTTCGACTCGATGACGATGCGCTCGCGGAGACCCGTGGCTTCGTCCTCCTCGACACGGTAGGTAACGCCTTCCTTGACGTCCTCGAACTGGACGGTACCAGCGCTTTCCGTGACGATAACGGCGTTGAAGGGGTCCCACTTGGCAATGAGCTTGCCCTTTTCGATGTGGTCGCCGTCGTTGACGAAGAGCTGCGAGCCGTAGGGCACGTTCTGCGTGGAGAGGATGATGCCCGTGTTCTCGTCGATGAAGCGGGCCTCGGCCAACCGGCCTACCACGATCTTGCCGGGCGTTCCGTCCTCGGCCGTGACGTCGACCGTGCGGAGCTCCTCGAACTCGATGCGGCAGTCGCTCTTCGAAACAATCGAAGCGTTGGCCGCAGCGTTGCTGGCGATACCACCGGCGTGGAAGGTTCGAAGCGTCAGCTGCGTACCGGGCTCACCAATGGACTGGGCTGCAATGACGCCGACGGCCTCGCCCTTCTGCACCATGCGGCTGGTGGCCAGGTTGCGGCCGTAGCACTTCATGCAGACGCCGTGCTTACTCTCGCACGTGAGGACGGAACGTATCTCGACGCTCTCGATGGGCGATGCCTCGATTTCCTCGACGACCGACTCGGTGATTTCCTCGCCGGCGGCCACGATGAGCTTGCCCGTGGTGGGGTGGATGATGTCGTGAACGGAAACGCGACCCAGGATGCGCTCGCCCAGAGAGGAGATGACTTCGTCGCCGTCCTTCAAGGCCGTGCAGACGAGACCGCGCAGCGTGCCGCAGTCTTCCTCGGTGATGATGACGTCGTGAGAAACGTCGACCAGACGGCGCGTGAGGTAACCTGCGTCGGCCGTTTTCAGGGCCGTGTCGGCCAGACCCTTACGGGCACCGTGGGTGGAGATGAAGTATTCGAGCACCGACATGCCCTCCTTAAAGTTGGAGAGGATGGGGTTTTCGATGATCTGGGCGCCTTCGGCACCTGCTTTCTGGGGCTTGGCCATCAGACCACGCATACCGGCCAGCTGGGCAATCTGATCGGCCGAACCACGGGCACCGGAGTCGAGCATCATGAAGACTGCGTTGAAGCCCTGGTCGGCCTCGGTCATCTGCTTCATTAGGGTTTTCTTCAGGTCGGTGTTGACGTGCGTCCACGTGTCGATAACTTGGTTGTAGCGCTCGTTGTCGGTGATGAAACCCATGTTGTAGTTCATCGTGATCTGCTCGATTTCCTCGTTACCGCGCTGCACGATGTCGGCCTTCTCCTTGGGGATGATGATGTCGTCGAGGTTGAACGACAGACCGCCCTCGTAGGCCATGCGGTAGCCCAGGTTCTTGATGCCGTCGAGGAAGTCGCAGGCGCGGGCCATACCCACAGCCTTGATGACGCGGGCAATGATGTCGCGGAGCGACTTCTTGGAAACGATGGTATTGACGAAGCCGATTTCCTTCGGTATGATTTCGTTGACGATGACACGGCCCACGGAGGTTTCAACCAGCCTTCTGACGGGCATGCCAGCCTCGTCGAGGTCGTCGACCATCACCTTGACGGGAGCATGCACGTCGACACGCTTCTCGTTGTAGGCAATGATGGCTTCCTCGGGGCCGTAGAACGTGAGCCCCTCGCCCAGAGCGCCGGGGCGGAGCTTGGTGATGTAGTAGAGACCGAGCACCATGTCCTGCGAGGGCACCGTGATGGGCGCGCCGTTGGCAGGGTTCAGGATGTTGTGGCTCTGAAGCATCAGCATCTGCGCTTCGAGAATGGCCTCGTTGCTCAGCGGAAGGTGAACGGCCATCTGGTCGCCGTCGAAGTCGGCGTTGAAGGCGGTACATGCCAGCGGGTGAAGCTGAATGGCTTTGCCCTCGATCATCTTGGGCTGGAACGCCTGGATACCCAGTCGGTGAAGGGTCGGTGCACGGTTGAGGAGCACGGGATGTCCCTTCATGACGTATTCGAGGATGTCCCAGATGACGGGATCGCGGCGATCCACAATCTTCTTGGCGCTCTTTACGGTCTTGACGATGCCGCGCTCAATGAGCTTACGGATGATGAAGGGCTTGTAGAGCTCGGCCGCCATAAGCTTGGGTAGGCCACACTCGCCCATTTTCAGCTCAGGGCCAACAACGATGACCGAACGGGCCGAATAGTCGACACGCTTACCGAGGAGGTTCTGACGGAAACGTCCCTGCTTACCCTTCAACGAGTCGGAAAGCGATTTGAGGGGACGGTTGCTGTCGCTCTTCACGGCGCTGCTCTTGCGCGAATTGTCGAAGAGGCTGTCGACGGCTTCCTGCAACATACGCTTTTCGTTGCGCAGAATGACTTCGGGGGCCTTGATTTCGAGCAGACGCTTCAAGCGGTTGTTGCGGATGAGCACACGACGGTAGAGGTCGTTGAGGTCGGACGTGGCGAAACGACCGCCATCGAGGGGTACGAGCGGGCGCAGTTCGGGCGGAATGACGGGAATGATCTTCATGATCATCCACTCGGGGCGGTTGCGGTCTTTGCTGGCGCGGAAGGCCTCGACCACCTGCAAACGCTTCAACGCCTCGTTCTTGCGCTGTACGGAGGAGTCGGAATTGGCACGGTCGCGCAGCTCGTAGGAAAGCTCGTCCAGGTTGAGGCGGGTGAGAAGGTCGTAAACGGCCTCGGCGCCCATCTTGGCAATGAACTTATTGGGGTCGGTATCTTCGAGATACTGGTTGTCCTGCGGCAGCTTTTTCAGCACTTCCAAGTATTCGTCCTCGGAGAGCAGGTCGTAGGTGGCCAGTTCTTCGGAAAGCACGCCGGGCTGGATGACCACATAGCGCTCATAATAGATGATGGCATCGAGCTTCTTCGTGGGCAGTCCCAGGAGGTAACCGATTTTGTTGGGGAGCGAACGGAAATACCAGATGTGAGCCACGGGAACAACGAGCTGGATGTGGCCGGCACGCTCACGGCGCACCTTTTTCTCCGTCACTTCCACACCGCAACGGTCGCAGACGATGCCTTTGTAGCGGATACGCTTGTACTTTCCGCAATGGCATTCGTAATCTTTGGTCGGACCGAAAATGCGCTCGCAGAACAAACCATCACGCTCGGGTTTATACGTACGATAGTTGATGGTTTCGGGCTTCAACACCTCACCATACGAATTTGCGAGGATCTCTTCGGGCGAAGCCAATCCGATGGTAATCTTCGTAAAGTTGGTCTTGACTTTATTATCTCTTTTAAAGGCCATATTCTCCTATGTGTAATTTGTGAAAAGAGTTTCGTTTTATTAATCGAGCGTCACACTGAGACCTAATCCGCGCAACTCGTGCAAGAGCACGTTGAGCGACTCGGGAATGCCCGGCGTGGGCATGTTGTCGCCCTTAACGATGGCCTCGTATGCCTTGGAACGGCCCACCACGTCGTCGGACTTGATGGTAAGAATCTCTTGAAGCACATGCGAAGCACCGAATGCCTCGATGGCCCAGACTTCCATCTCTCCGAAACGCTGACCACCAAACTGAGCCTTACCACCGAGCGGCTGCTGCGTGATGAGAGAGTACGGTCCGATGGAGCGGGCGTGCATCTTGTCCTCGACCATGTGGCCGAGCTTCAGCATGTAGGTGACGCCGACCGTGGCTTTCTGGTCGAACGGTTCGCCCGTAGCTCCGTCGAAGAGCTGCGTGGAACAATAGCGGGGCAGGCCGGCCTTGTCGGTCCACTCGCAAAGGTCTTCGAGCTTGGCGCCGTCGAAAATAGGCGTGGCGAACTTGACTCCGAGCTTCTTGCCGGCTGCGCCGAGCACCGTCTCGAAAATCTGACCGATGTTCATACGCGAAGGCACGCCGAGCGGGTTGAGCACGATGTCGACGGGCGTTCCGTCGGCCAGGAAAGGCATGTCCTCCTGACGTACGATCTTGGAAACGATACCCTTGTTGCCGTGACGGCCGGCCATCTTGTCGCCGACGCTGATCTTACGCTTCTTGGCCACATAGACCTTGGCCATTTGAATGATGCCCGAGGGAAGCTCGTCGCCGATGGTGATGGCAAACTTCTTGCGCTTCAGGGCTGCATCCATCAGGTTGTATTTCTTCAAATAGTTGATGACGAGGCGACGGATAAGCCCGTTGGTATGCTCGTCGTCCGTCCAATTGCTCAGCTGCACCGAGGTGAAATCGATACCGGCAAGCAACGACTTGCTGAATTTGGCATCCTTGGCGATGACTTCGGCGCCGACATTGTCCTTGATGCCCATGGAAAGCTTATCCTTGGTGAGCACAAGCAGCTTGTCGATCATCAGCGATTTCAGTTCCTCCGTTTCCTTGGCAAAGTTGTCGTCCAATTTTTGGAGTGTCACCTTATCTGCTGCCTTCGAGGCGCGCGTCTTGATGGCCTTGGAAAAAAGTCGCTTGCCGATGATGACACCCGAAAGCGAAGGGTTGGCTTTGAGCGAAGCGTCCTTGACATCTCCTGCCTTATCGCCGAAGATGGCACGAAGCAACTTCTCTTCGGGCGTAGGATCGCTCTCGCCCTTCGGCGTAATCTTACCGATAAGTATGTCGCCGGGACGCACGCGGGCACCGATGCGGATGATACCATTTTCGTCCAGGTCCTTCGTGGCGTCCTCACTGACGTTGGGAATGTCGTTGGTAAGCTCTTCCATGCCTCGCTTCGTCTCGCGTACTTCCAGCGAGAATTCATCGACATGCACCGAAGTAAGAATATCCTCGCGCACCATGCGCTCGTTGAGCACAATGGCGTCCTCGTAGTTGTATCCCTTCCACGGCATGTATGCCACCAGGAGGTTGCGGCCGAGGGCCAGTTCGCCTTTCTCCGTGGCGTATCCTTCGGTCAAGATGTCGCCGGCCTTAACACGCTGCCCTACCTCGCAGATAGGACGGAGGTCGATGGTCATGTTCTGGTTCGTACGGCGGAACTTCGGTATCTGATACTCCTTGACAGCGGGTTCAAAGCTGATGAAGTCCTCTTCTTCGGAGCGATCGTAGGCAATGCGGATGGTCGTAGCGTCTACATATTCTATGACGCCCTCGCCTTCGGCAGTAATCATCGTACGCGAGTCTTCGCACACCTGTTTCTCAATGCCCGTTCCGACAATAGGCGCTTCAGAACGAATCAAAGGTACTGCCTGGCGCATCATGTTCGATCCCATCAATGCGCGGTGGGCATCGTCGTGCTCCAAGAAAGGAATCAACGAGGCGGCAATGGACGCAATCTGCTGCGGAGCCACATCCATCAAGTCGACCTGCGAAGGGGGCACAACAGGGTAGTCTGCGTCCTGACGACACTTCACACGATCGCGGATGAAGCTGCCGTCATCGTTCAGCGGTGCATTACCCTGACCAATGATTTTGCCCTCTTCTTCCTCGGCGCTCAAATAGATAACGTGATCGTTGTCGAGATCGACCTTCGAGTCGGCCACTTTCCGATAAGGCGTCTCAATGAAGCCCAGTTCGTTGATCTTGGCATACACACAAAGCGAAGAGATCAGACCGATGTTAGGACCTTCGGGCGACTCGATCGGGCAGAGACGGCCGTAGTGCGTATAATGTACGTCGCGCACCTCGAAACCTGCTCGCTCGCGCGAAAGACCACCGGGACCCAGGGCCGACAGACGGCGCTTGTGCGTCACTTCGGCCAGCGGGTTCGTCTGATCCATAAACTGCGACAAGGCATTCGTGCCAAAGAACGAATTGATAACAGAAGAAATCGTCTTGGCATTAATAAGGTCGGTCGGCGTAAACACCTCGTTGTCGCGCACATTCATGCGCTCGCGGATGGTACGGCTCATACGGGCCAGACCTATGGCAAACTGATTGGAGAGCTGCTCGCCTACGGTACGCACGCGACGGTTACTCAAATGGTCGATGTCGTCGACGGTGGCCTTCGAATTGATAAGCTCAACCAGATACTTTATAATCTCGATGATATCTTCGCGCGTCAGCACGCGAACAGAGATGTCTGTGTCGAGCCCGAGTTTCTTATTGATACGATAACGGCCTACTTCTCCCAAATCGTATCGTTTCTCCGAGAAGAAAAGGTTGTTAATGACTTCGCGGGCGCTTGCATCATCGGCAGGGTCTGCATTTCGTAGCTGACGATATATAAACAGGACGGCCTCCTTTTCAGAGTTGCAGGGGTCCTTTTGCAGCGTATTGAAGATGATGGAATAATCCGACACAGCCTCTTCCTCATGGTGGATGAGGATGGACTGTACGCCGCTCTCCATAATTTGATCGATGTGTTCGGCCTCCAATACCGTCTCGCGTTCGAGAATTACCTCGTTACGCTCGATGGTAACAACCTCACCGGTGTCCTCGTCGGCAAAGTCTTCAACCCAGCTTTTGAGCACACGTGCGGCCAAACGGCGGCCCAACACTTTCTTCAGGTTGGTCTTATTGACTTTTACCTCTTCTGCCAGATTGAATATTTGGAGAATTTCTTTATCCGACTCATAACCAATGGCACGCAACAAGGTGGTGACAGGAAGTTTCTTCTTTCTGTCGATATAAGCGTACATCACATTGTTGATGTCCGTCGCAAACTCAATCCAAGATCCCTTGAAAGGTATGATACGTGCCGAATAAAGCTGCGTACCGTTGGCATGAACGCTGGAACCGAAGAATACTCCGGGCGAACGATGCAACTGAGAAACAACTACACGCTCTGCACCATTAATAATGAACGTTCCATTGTCCGTCATGTAAGGTATCGGCCCCAAAAAGACGTCCTGCACCACCGTATCAAAATCTTCGTGGTCAGGGTCGGTACAATAGAGTTTCAGTTTGGCCTTTAAAGGTACGCTGTATGACAAACCGCGCTCCAAGCACTCCTGAATGGTATAGCGGGGCGGGTCGATGTAATAATCCAAGAACTCCAACACAAAATTATTACGTGTGTCGGCGATGGGGAAGTTTTCTGCAAAGACCTTGTACAAGCCGTCATTCTTGCGCAACTCGGAAGGCGTATCGAGCTGCAGGAAATCTTTGAACGACTTCAACTGCACATCCAGAAAATCTGGGTAGGGCATCGGATTCTTTACAGATGCGAAGTTTACTCTTTGGTTGATAACTTTGGACGACATTCGGTAGTTGTTTATTGAACCCTGTTTGAAAGACACAAAAAGGTTAAGAACCCTCTACCAGAGGATCCTTAACCCATATTCGATATGGTAAAGCTCTTTTTAAGCAATCTCGACTTCGGCACCAGCCTCTTCGAGAGCCTTCTTCAAGGCTTCAGCCTCTTCCTTGGCAACGCCTTCCTTCAGCTTGCTGGGGGCACCGTCAACGAGATCCTTAGCTTCCTTCAAACCGAGGCCACAAGCTTCCTTAACGGCCTTAACGACCTGCAGCTTAGCAGCACCAGCGCTCTTCAGAACGACGTCAAAAGCCGTCTTCTCCTCAGCAGCAGCTGCACCACCGGCAGCAGGACCTGCGGCTACAGCAACAGCGGCTGCAGCGGGTTCGATGCCATACTCATCCTTAAGGATCGTTGCCAACTCGTTTACTTCCTTTACAGTCAAATTAACCAATTCTTCTGCAATAGCTTTGATATCTGCCATTTTATTAACTGTTTATTGTTTTTATTCTTGTGATTTACGATTGAACGATTTATTCGGGACGTTCACCCAACGTTTTCAATACGCCATGAATGGTCTGTCCTGCGGACTGCAAAGCAGAAACCACATTCTTGGCAGGAGATTGCAGCAGCGAAACCACTTCGGCAATGAGCTCGTTCTTGCTCTTGATGGCGCAGAGTGTTTCCAGCTGATCAGCACCCACGTAGAAGCCTTCTTCTGCATAAGCAGCCTTCAAGGTGGGCACACCTTCCTTACCAACTTCCTTAATCAGTTTGGCAGGTACGTTGGCCGTATTACAGAAGAACACAGCCGTTGTTCCTTTCAATACATCATAAAGAGGCGAGTAATCAATTTCTGCTGCTTCAAAGGCCTTGTGAAGCAAAGTATTCTTTACGACCATCATCTTGATGTCCGCGCCGAAACACTTTCTTCTCAGCTGACTCGTGGCGGCAGCGTTCATTCCCGTCACATCTACCAAGTAGAAGTGCGCATATTCCTTCAAAGTCTCACCGATGTGCTCGATGACTAAAGCTTTATCTTCTTTTTTCATGCTACATTCCGATTAATTTTCCTCAAAAGACTTCGGGTCAATCTTGATACCCTTGCTCATCGTAGAGGAGAGATAAATGCTCTTGATATACGTACCCTTGGCAGCAGCAGGTTTCAGTTTGATTATCGTAGAGATGAATTCTTTTGCATTTCCAGCGATCTGTTCGGGCGTGAAAGAAACCTTACCGATAGAAGCGTGTACAATACCAGCCTTATCTACCTTAAAGTCTATCTTACCCTGCTTAACCTCGCGGATTGCTTTTGCGACATCCATCGTCACCGTACCACTCTTGGGGTTAGGCATCAAGCCACGGGGACCCAGCACGCGGCCGAGAGCACCGATCTTACCCATGATGGCAGGCATCGTAATGATGACATCAACATCAGTCCATCCTCCTTTAATCTTTTCGATATATTCGTCCAGACCCACATAGTCAGCGCCAGCCTCTTTGGCAGCAGCTTCCATATCGGGGGTGCACAAGCAAAGCACGCGCACAGTCTTACCTGTTCCGTTCGGCAGAGAAACCACACCTCTCACCATCTGGTTCGCTTTACGCGGGTCAACGCCCAAACGAACGTCAATGTCGAGCGAAGCATCAAACTTGGTAGTTGTGATTTCCTTCACCAAGCTGGCAGCCTCTTTCAAGGTATAAGCCTTCCCTGCTTCAATCTTACCAGCTACTAACTTTTGATTCTTTGTCAGTTTAGTCATTGTTCAATTGAAGTTTTAAAATTATTCTCCGGGGAAGTCTCCCTTGACGGTGATACCCATGCTACGAGCAGTGCCGGCGACGAGCTTCATAGCAGCTTCCACCGTAAAGCAGTTGAGGTCGGGCATTTTGTCTTGTGCGATGGCACGTACTTGATCCCACGTCACCTCAGCAATCTTTGTACGGTTCGGCTGCGCTGAACCACTTTTCTTTTTGGTGGCTTCGAGCAGTTGAATGGCAACAGGAGGCGTCTTTACTTCGAAAGTAAAGGACTTGTCATTATAGTAAGTAATGACAACAGGAAGTACCTTACCAGCCTTTTCCTGCGTCCTGGCATTGAACTGCTTGCAGAAATCCATGATATTGATACCCTTTGAACCGAGGGCAGGACCCACGGGAGGGGAAGGATTTGCAGCGCCACCCTTAATCTGTAATTTGATTAATCCAGCAACTTCTTTAGCCATTGTTTTTTGTTTTGTTTGTTGTATGGAAAAAGAGAACAGGCACGTAACAATTTACCTCTACTCCTTCTCCACTTCCATAAACTTCAAGGTCAACGGGGTATTACGCCCAAAGACCTTAACCGACACTTTCAAGGTTCTCTTCTCGGCATTGATTTCTTCTATCACGCCAGAAAAGCCACTGAAAGGTCCGTTGTTAACCTTCACAGCTTCGCCCAAGGTAAAGGGAACGATTTCTGGAGCATCTTCCTGAACCTCGTCCACTTTTCCAAGGATTCTGTTTACTTCGCTTTGACGCAAAGGAGTCGGATTGTCAAGACCACCCAAAAAACCCAACACGTTCGGTGTATTGCGCAATTCGTGAGCTATCTCTCCGACAAGCTTTGCTTCCACCAAAACATAGCCCGGCAGATAATTGCGTTCCTTCAGCACGCGCTTACCACCGCGCACTTGGTACACCTTTTCTGTCGGTATGAGCACTTGCGATACGAGACCGCCCAAGCGTCCATTTTTGATTTCGGCGTCGATGTATTCCTTTACTTTGCCTTCTTTCCCACTAATGGCACGCAAAACGTACCACGACATTTCAACTTCTGCCATCAGAGAAAATGTTTAGCTTGCGCTGTAAATGAAATTCATCAAAAATTCGAATATAGAATCCTCCGCAAACACGATCAGTGCTATAATGATGGAAGCGACAAGCACAACAATCGCGCTGCGCGTCAGCTCAGCACGGGAAGGCCACGTAGTTTTATGTGCCAATTCCTCGTAAGAATCTTTACAATATGTGATGAATGTTTTCAACATCGCTTCTTCTTGTTAGCACGGGAAGAGAGGCTCGAACTCCCGACACCTGGTTTTGGAGACCAGTGCTCTACCGACTGAGCTATTCCCGTAGGAATATGAGTCCCGCCTAGCGGGAACTCATATTTATTTATTGTTCTGACTTTTCTATTAGATTAGTCGAGGATTTCCGTGATCTGACCAGAACCTACCGTGCGGCCACCTTCACGAATAGCGAAGCGCAGACCCGTGTTGAGGGCTACCGGGTAGATCAGTTCCACCGTGATCTCAACGTTATCACCAGGCATAACCATTTCTACACCTTCGGGCAAGTGAATTTCACCGGTGCAGTCCATCGTACGGAGATAGAACTGAGGACGGTACTTATTGCCAAACGGAGTGTGGCGACCACCTTCTTCTTTCTTCAGAACGTAGATAGAAGCCTTGAACTTCGAGTGAGGCTTGATCACACCCGGGTGGGTAATAACCATACCACGCTTGATTTCCTTCTTATCAATGCCACGAAGGAGAAGACCAACGTTGTCACCAGCTTCGCCCTCGTCGAGGATCTTGCGGAACATTTCCACACCCGTAACGACAGACTTCTTGTCTTCGCCCAGACCGAGGATCTGAACTTCGTCGCCAACCTTAACAACACCCGTCTCAACACGACCGGTAGCAACCGTACCACGACCCGTGATTGAGAACACATCCTCAACAGGCATCAAGAAAGGCTTATCCTTGTCGCGAACAGGCTCCTGAATCCAGCTGTCGACAGCGTCCATCAGCTGCATAACAGAGTCAACCCACTTGTCAACACCGTTAAGGGCACCAAGAGCAGAGCCACGGATAATAGGCGTATCTTCTTCGAAATCGTAAGACGTAAGCAGCTCGCGCATTTCCATTTCAACGAGCTCGAGCATTTCCTCATCGTCCACCATGTCGCACTTATTCAAGAACACAACCAGACGGGGAACGTTCACCTGACGAGCCAAAAGGATGTGCTCGCGCGTCTGAGGCATAGGACCATCCGTAGCAGCAACTACGATAATGGCACCGTCCATCTGAGCAGCACCCGTAACCATGTTCTTCACATAGTCAGCGTGACCCGGGCAGTCTACGTGCGCATAGTGACGCTTTGCGGTTTCATACTCTACGTGAGAAGTATTAATCGTAATACCACGTTCCTTCTCCTCGGGAGCATTATCGATCTGGTCAAACGACTTAACCTCATCAGAGAAACCCTTTTCTGCCAGCACTTTCGTAATGGCAGCAGTCAACGTAGTCTTACCGTGGTCTACGTGACCGATCGTACCGATGTTTACGTGCGGTTTGGTACGCTCAAAATGTTCTTTAGCCATAGCTTTCTAATTAGTTATTGAATGAATTTTTCTTTTCTCGCCTCAAAACAAAAAGAGCTGTTAGCGAGACTTGAACTCGC
>UMAB01038266.1_pt1 | contig 16565 bp, 10 predicted proteins | sample 1963601 | NCBI WGS metagenome assembly UMAB01 (sample SAMEA4835905, study PRJEB28245) | human gut metagenome | biome: gut microbiome; material: fecal sample | place: Denmark | collected 2008 | reverse complement strand
GCTCAAGAGCCCGGCTGTCAGCTTATATTGCACAATGCCCTTACCTATCTGGGCAAGCCCTATGTAGCTCACACATTGGAAATAAACGACGAAGAACAGTTAGTTGTGAATCTTGAAGAAGTAGATTGCACTACATTCGTAGAATATGTATTAGCCCAGTCGCTGGCCACAGTTCGCAGTGGAGCAATGGAAGATTACCTGAAGCGCATCCGCTATCGCGACGGACGCATTGACGGCTATACTTCACGCCTGCACTACATAGCCGAATGGGTAGAAAGCGGTGTACAGAACGGCTTTATCAAGGACATTACAGCAATGAATAGCACGGATACTGTTCCACTGAAGCTTTCATTCATGTCCACCCATCCAAACACCTACCGACATCTGAAGGACTCTCCTGAAAATGTGAAAAAGATAAAAGATGTCGAGAGAAAGCTATCCGTAGGATCCTTTCACTATCTCCCTAAAGAAAAAATTTCCGACGAAGGTCTTCCTTGGATCAAGGACGGTGATATCTTCTGCATCACGACCAACATCGCCGGGCTGGATGTTGTTCATCTCGGCTTTGCCTGCTACCGCGACGGACAACTGAAATTGCTCCATGCATCTTCCAGCAGCAAACAGGTCGTTCTGTCCGAAGGCTCCTTTGCACAAATGTTCCGTCACAACAAAAATTGGACAGGCGTACGAGTACTGCGAATGATACAGTAAAATCTTCATAGCGATCGTTCACCTTTACCAGACTACCAGCTTTAAAAAATTCAATCCCCTATTTTTACCATGCAAAACCATGCAAACAAATAATCCGCTCCGTACCTGCTCCGTACCATCTCCGTTTACAGGTACCTTTACAGGGAGAAAATACGGAGATGGTACGGAGCGGGTAATAGCCTGGTACGTTTCTTCTGGCATGTCATCAGTCGTCAGAACGGGACGGGACCATCCATACCTACCCCACCGAAAGGATTGAAATCAGCTTCAGTGGGAGGAGGAGGGGTAGCCGTACTACCAATAGGTGCATTCATGCGAGAGCCAAAAGTTGTTCCTCCACCTTCGCCAGGAGGTGGTATTACCAAATCGTCCTCCGGATTCTGGAAGCGGGTATACTGACCGATAAAACGCAGGCGAACATCGCCGACAGCACCATTACGGTGCTTGGCTATAATGATTTCGGCCATACCACGCAAGTCTGTACCGTCGGCCGAAGTATAAATCTTATAATATTCGGGACGATGGATAAAACATACCATATCGGCATCCTGCTCGATGGCACCAGACTCACGCAAATCGCTCAGTTGCGGACGCTTGCCTTCCTCTCCTTCACGATTTTCTACACCACGATTCAACTGTGACAGGGCGATGATGGGGATGTTCAGTTCCTTGGCCAATCCCTTCAACGAACGAGAAATGGTGCTGACCTCTTCCTGACGGCTACCGAAGGACATACCGCTGGCATTCATCAATTGCAGGTAGTCGATGATAATGAGCTTCACCCCGTGCTCGCGCACCAGTCGGCGTGCCTTGGTACGCAGTTCGAAAACGGAGAGCGAAGGCGTGTCATCCACGTATAGCGGAGCGTCCAGCAGATCACGCAGTTTATAATCCAGTTGTTGCCACTCGTAGTCAGCCAACTGTCCGCTCTTAATTTTCTCGCTTGGTATTTCGCAGACGTTCGATATCAGACGGTTAACGAGTTGCACATTACTCATTTCGAGCGAAAACAGTGCGACGGGATTGTGAAAGTTCACGGCAATATTCTTAGCCATAGACAGTACGAAAGCTGTCTTACCCATAGCCGGACGGGCAGCAATGATGATGAGGTCGGAGTTCTGCCATCCGGAAGTCATCTTATCCAGTTTGGTAAATCCGCTTTCCAATCCGCTCAAACCGTCTGTACGCGCAGCCGCCTTCTGTATCAACTGATAGGCCTCGGAAATGACGGGATTGATTTGCGTATAATCTTTCTTCATGTTCTGCTGGGAGATTTCGAAGAGCTTTCCTTCAGCCTCCTGCATCAAGTCGTCCACATCGATCGTTTCATCAAAAGCCTTCGTCTGGATATTGCTGGTGAAAGTAATTAATTCACGAGCCAAGGCTTTTTGAGCAATGATGCGGGCATGGTATTCAATATGAGCCGACGAAGCCACCTTGCTGCTGAGTTGTGCCAAGTAGAAAGGGCCACCCACCTCTTCCAATTCTCCCCGCTTGGAAAGCTGATCCTTGACGGTGAGAATATCCACAGGCTTCTGATTGACAGCCAGGTCGGTAATGGCTGCATAAATCAGCTGATGGCGGTGTTCATAAAAAGATTCCGGCCTCAGTATCTCGCCTACCAGTGAATAAGCATCTTTTTCTATCATCAGTGCACCCAGTACAGCTTCCTCCAGTTCGGGAGCTTGGGGCTGAATACGCCCGTAGTCGGTCACCGGCTGCGGCGTCTTGCTTCTCGATGTGCGTATGTTTCGTTTCTGTTCTGCCACGGTCTTGAATTATAGCGGTTTAATTGAATGCATTTCTTTTCCCCTTGTTGCTTTTAACATAAAGGGGAAACAAAGATACATGAAATTCTCCATACTCTATCTCCTCATCCCCGTCTTTTTATAAAACCTTTGTGCGGTGGTTTGCCGGTTTATTGTTACATTTGTGCGGAACAACCACTAACTTAAAACAAGTATGATCACCTTTCCGAATGCTAAAATAAATTTGGGTTTGAACATTACTGAAAAAAGACCTGATGGATATCACAATCTGGAAACCATTTTCTATCCCATCCCGCTAGAAGACGCTTTGGAAGTATGCACCCGCCATGAAGGTGAAGGGAAATATTCGCTTACACAAAGCGGACTGTCAATCGAAGGAGATATAGAAAAAAATCTGGTTGTGAAAGCTTATAAATTACTACAAGATGAAGGTTGTGACTTGCCTCCCGTAGATATCTATCTGCATAAACACATTCCCTCGGGAGCCGGGCTGGGAGGTGGTTCGGCTGATGCGGCCTTCATGCTGAAACTGCTAAACGGGATTTATAACTTACATCTGACAGAGGACTGTCTGGAAGAATATGCCGCCCGCCTGGGTGCAGACTGCGCTTTCTTTATCCGTAACCAACCGACGTATGCGGAAGGTATCGGAAATATCTTTTCACCTGTCGAGCTATCGTTGGCAGGCTGGCAATTGCTGCTGGTGAAACCGAATGTCTTTGTTTCTACACGCGACGCTTTTGCCCGCATCTGTCCACGACATCCAGCACATAACCTGAAAGACATCATAAAGCTACCCATAGAAAAATGGAAAGACTATATGATTAATAATTTCGAAGAAAGTGTATTTCCACAATTCCCCACTATCGGTGATATCAAGGCGAAACTCTATCGGCTGGGGGCTGTTTATGCATCGATGAGTGGTTCCGGATCGTCGGTTTACGGACTGTTCGCTCCCGGCAGTTCTCTACCCGATGCAGACTTCGGTACAGAAAGCCAGGTGTTCAGGCTTACATTGAAATGAACGTACAACAAAAAATAAAAATGGCACCCTGATTCCGAGAAATCATTGCTCAGATCAGTGTGCCATTTTTATGCAAACGGGTGCTCTTATCAATAGACTTCTACCTTGGCAGCCAACGCTTTGGCCTTATCACGCAGGGCATCGAGGTCACTGCCTAAAGGCGCATAACACAATACCACACCCATACGGCGATTGACACGAGTAGTAGGCTTACCAAAAATACGAAGATAAGTATCCTCTGCTTCAGTCACAGATTCCATTCCTCGGTAATTTGGGCGTTCCTGGCTGGCAATCGGCGAAAGGATAACCGCACTGGCTCCCATTCGTTCTTGCTTAATGCCAGGAATAGGAAGTCCCAAAACAGCACGCAGGTGCAGTTCGAACTCATTCAGGTTCTGTGTTCCGGCCAATGTCACCATACCTGTATCATGCGGACGCGGCGAGAGCTCTGAGAAATAGACACCATTTTCGTGACTCAAGAAGAATTCTACTCCCCACAGGCCTGCGCCCGTCAACGCACGTGTCACTTTTTCTGCCATGTCCTGCGCCTCTTTCAAGTGAGCCGGATCGATATGTGCAGGCTGGAAACTTTCACGGTAATCTCCACCTTTCTGTACATGACCGATAGGCGGGCAGAACAACGTAGGACCATTTTTTTGAGTTACAGTAAGCAACGTTATCTCACTGTCAAACTTAATAAATTCTTCAATAATCAGTTCCTTGATATCACCACGGCTTCCGTTGCAACCATATTCCCAGGCATGTTCCAATTCGTCTGCACTCTTTACAAGTGACTGCCCCTTTCCCGATGAAGACATCAACGGTTTTACTACACAAGGGAAACCAATCTGAGCAGCAGCTTCCTTCAATTCGTCGAGCGATTTTGCATAAAAATATTTTGCCGTTTTCAACCCTAATTCCTTAGCTGCCAAGTCGCGAATGGCTTTACGGTTCATTGTAAAGTTCACTGCGCGCGCACTCGGAACAACCTGAATTCCTTCTTTCTCAAAATCATAAAGACGCTCGGTACGAATAGCCTCAATCTCCGGTACGATGATATCGGGATGATGTTTACGCACAACACGTTCCAAAGCATCGCCATCAAGCATGCTGAACACTTCACATTCATCTGCTACCTGCATAGCAGGTGCACCAGCATACGAATCGCAAGCTATGATATACTGTCCTTTTCGTTGAGCTGAGATAACAAATTCTTTACCCAGTTCACCAGAACCTAATAACAAAATCTTCTTCATTGCAATCTGTCTTTTAAATATATCTTTTGTAATGACAAAGAGGATGTTTCAAAACAAAAGAAATATTGAGACAGATAATTTGTCTCTTTCTTTTGCTCTGAAACAGCCTCTGAAATTTTCAAATTCAACACTCATTTATTGATGCTGCTCTCTCAACAAATCGTTTACAGTCTTCACTGGATTAAATGTGCTTAAAGGAACTTCTACAAATACGGTATTCCAATCGCTCATAGCACCGTTCCACAAACCTGGAAGTTCGAGAGCCTTCAGTTCTTTTCCATTCTTCGACTTATATGAAATAAACCCAGTCGCCTTATCCACATATTTCGTCAGGTCGAACTTGTTTCCTTTATAATCGCGTACTGCACAAACCAGATCAACAGGATTGAAGTGCGTCCCTTTTTCGAACATTTCTTTCTTTTCAGGATCTTTCATGTCTATCTGAGAACTTTCCAAAATCTGCAATGAAATGGTTCCGTCGCTATTGTAAGCCAGGAACGGTCCACCACCCGGTTCGCCCACATTCTTTACCATACCGCATACACGCATCGGTCGGTTGAGTTTCTTTTTCAGATAGATAGCCAGCTCAGAATCCTCAAAATTCTTCACATCCGGATTCTTACAATGAAGTTTTTTCTGGAGGAATTGAAGCATCTCAAGAACTTGTTCGTGAGAATATTTTCCACTGTCGAGCAACTGCAGATAGGCAAATGCCTTTTGCTGTAAAGCAACCAATACACCGGCTATCAGCTTCTTATATAATACGGTATCACCCTTCAACTTGTCGGGTACAACATTGTCGATATTCTTGATAAAGACGATATCTGCATCCAAGTCATTCAAGTTCTCGATCAATGCCCCGTGACCTCCCGGACGGAAAAGGAGTTTCCCATTATCACGGAAAGGTTTGTTCTCCATATCTGCAGCAATAGTATCTGTGCTGGGCTTTTGTTCAGAAAAACTAATATTATAATCTACACCATATTTTTTGGCATAAGCAGCAGCCTTTTTATCAACAAGTTCCTTGAACAGTGCACGATGTTCGGGTGATACCGTAAAATGTACGTTCACTTTTCCATTCTTATTAGCCGCATAAAGAGCCCCTTCTACCAGATGTTCTTCAACTGGAGTACGATTACCGTCTTCGTATTTATGGAATTTCAGCAAACCTTTGGGAAGAGCGCCATAATTCAATCCGGCAGATTCCAACAAAGCAGCAACTACAGCCTTGTAATTTCCTTCACCTGTCAATTCAGCTATTTTCTTACCAGTTGTCTTCAGACAGGCTTCTTCCAAATCAGCATAGAATGCAAACTTTTCGATTTTCTCAAAAAAAGTCTTTTCAAAAGACGTCTGCGGCATATCATATTCAGCTCCCAAAAATTCGAATAAGTTCTTAAACATACGACTGGCAGCTCCAGAAGCAGGAACAAACTTCACAACCGTCTTGTCTGTCTGCATGTAAGCATCCCATGCGTCTAAATACTTTTTCTGTTCATCGATAGCAGGAGCAAAGATTCCGTTCTCTACAGAAGCCGCAGCAGCCAGTTTCAGGTAAGGAAATCCCTTTTCGAAGCAAGCCAACTGTTCTTCAATTTGTTTTTCACTGATGCCCTTTTTTTCAAGCATCTCTTTGTCTTGTGGTGTCATCATAATATGTATGTTTTTTAAAAGTTTCAGTCTTTTATTGCCCAAAAATACAAAAAAACTGTAACAGCCGGTAAGAAACAGACGAAAAAAACAATCTAAGACAAAATCATTTTGTTTACCCTAATCAGAAATCTAATTGCAAAAGGATTATCCACAAAAAAAACGTATATTTGCCTGCTAAAACTGACAAGCATTGCGAAAATCAAGATGAAAAAAGCCGGAAACATACTCATTATAGACGACAACCGCGGCGTACGCAACGCTTTGCAATTGCTGCTAAAGCCTCACTTCGACCGCATAGAAGCCCTCTCCTCACCTGCCACTCTACCGACATGCCTAAACACTGCAGATTGGCAAATCATACTACTCGACATGAACTTTAAGGCAGGAATCAACAACGGCAATGAAGGCCTCTACTGGCTGCATGAAATAAAGAAAATGAAACCGTATATTCCTGTAGTACTGTTTACAGCCTACGCAGACATCAGCCTAGCCGTACGCGGAATCAAGGAAGGAGCTACGGACTTTGTGGTAAAGCCATGGGATAACGATAAACTGATTGAAACCTTGCTTGCAGCTGCCATACCTTCCGAGAAATCACAGGCAAAACAAGAAAGGATGCCGATGTATTGGGGGGAAAGTGCTGCTATGAACCGCCTGAGACATCTTGTAGAAAAAATAGCAGACACCGATGCCAATGTACTGATAACCGGTGAGAATGGTACAGGAAAGGAGATGCTTGCACGAGAAATACACCGTCTCTCATCGCGCCGTCATCACGAGATGATCACTGTAGATATGGGTGCTTTGACGGAAACATTGTTTGAAAGCGAGCTTTTCGGTCACGTAAAAGGAGCTTTTACTGACGCGCGAAATGAGCGTACAGGCAAATTTGAAGCAGCTAACGACAGTTCCTTATTTCTTGACGAAATAGGTAATCTGCCTTTCCATTTGCAAGCCAAATTGCTTACAGCCATCCAACAGAAAGCCGTTGTCAAAGTAGGAAGCAATCTGCCCATTCCCGTCAATATACGCCTAATTTGCGCAACTAACCGCAACCTACCCGATATGGTAAAACGAGGTGAATTTCGGGAAGACTTGCTTTACCGCATAAACACGATCCATCTGGAAATACCACCTCTACGTCAACGAACAGAAGATATTCTGCCTCTTGCTGAACAATTTATCTGCCGTTTTTGTCAACAATATCACAAAAAATCGCTTAAACTGCCTGACGATTCATGCGAAAAGCTCTTAAAGCATCCATGGTATGGCAACATCCGTGAATTGGAACACACCATCGAAAAGGCAGTCATCATTTGTGACGGCACTACCCTGACGACTGATTGCTTTCAGTTAGCACATTCGCCAGCTCAGACAGCCATGGAACTTTCCCAAGTCTCTACGCTGGAGGCAATGGAGCGACAAATGATAGCGAAGACATTACAAAATTGTGAAGGTAATCTATCTGCTGTAGCAGCCAGTTTAGGTATCAGCCGACAAACTTTATATAACAAGATGAAAAGATACGGACTTTAATTCTAAACAGAAATCATGAGTTTTCGTAACCTTTCCCAATATTATTCTTTTCGCACAACCGTCAGCCTTGTAACGGCACTTGCGGCAGGATTTGCATGGGCTATCTGCCTCATTGACACTTCCGGACTACAGCTATCGGAAAGCAAATTCCTTTTAGCCTTCCTCCTAACCGCTCTGTTGCCTGTAGTGCTATACTGGCAATTGCTGTTATATAAACAACATGCCCGAAAAGTACTCTTCCTTCTTGATGCCATTGAAAACAATGATACATCTATTCACTTCGCAGAAGATAACGGTACCCCCGACAGTCGGCTCGTAAACCATGCTATCAATCGGGTTGCCCAAATTTTATATCAAGTTAAGACAGAAACTGCTCAACAAGAAAAATATTATGAACTAATATTAAATTGCGTAGATACAGGCATCATTGTGCTCAATGATAAAGGTGTCATCTGCCAAAAAAACAATGGCGCCTTACGACTGTTAGGTACGGACGTACTGACTCACATTATCCAACTGGAACGCATCGACAAAAAGCTGGCCAGCCTGTTGAAAGATTGCCATGCAGGTAATAAACTACAAGTCCCCATCTGCAACGAAAGAGGAACAAAAAATTTAGCTGTACACGTTAGCGAAATTGTACTTCATGGAGATCATCTCCGCATACTAGCCTTAAACGATATCCATAATGAACTGGATGAAAAAGAAATGGACTCGTGGAACAAACTCACCAGAGTACTAACACACGAAATCATGAACTCTGTCACCCCCATTACTTCCCTGAGCGAAACTCTATTGCAACTTACCAAGAATGAAAAAGAAATCAATCGCGACGAACTACAAGGCGGACTTCAGACCATTCGTGCCACAGGTCAGAGCCTGTTGACTTTTGTTGAATCCTACCGGCAGTTCACACACATTCCGTCACCAATACCAGGATTGTTCTATGTAAAGGATTTCACCAAACGTATGATTAACCTGGCCCGTCATCAGTATCCAAACTCCAGTATAGCCTTTCTAACAGAAATCACTCCTGATGACCTTATCCTGTATGCAGATGAGAATCTGATTTCTCAAGTAATGACCAATCTTTTGAAAAACGCTGTACAGGCTATCGAAAGCGAAAATAAAGATAAAAAAGAGAAATACATCCACATCCATGCCTACTGCAACGAAGAAGAAGCCGTCGTCATCGAAATAACGAACAACGGACCACCTATCCCACCCGACGTAGAAAGCCACATTTTTGTACCTTTCTTCACCACACGCGAAGAAGGTAGTGGTGTAGGATTAAGTATCTCACGTCAAATCATGCGTTTGTCGGGAGGTAGCCTCACTTTAAAAGGTGACGGAAAAGAAACCACATTTGTACTTAAATTCAATTAAATCACAAGCAAATCCAAAAGATTCAACATCATGCTTTTTACTCCTGAAAATATCCTACTCGCAGGTTCCATCCTGCTTTTTGTCAGTATATTGGCTGGAAAGACCGGCTATCGTTTTGGTGTCCCTACTTTACTACTATTTTTAGTAGTAGGTATGCTTTTCGGAAGCGACGGATTGGGTATTCAATTCTACAATATGAAGGCAGCCCAATTCATCGGCATGGTCGCCCTCAGCATCATCCTGTTTACGGGTGGTATGGATACCAAATTCAACGACATCAGGCCGGTACTAGCTCCTGGTATCATGCTTTCAACGGTAGGCGTACTTTTTACCACTTTATTTACAGGCCTTTTTATCTGGTGGCTTTCAGGTATGAGCTGGACCAATATTCATTTTTCGCTCATCCCATCATTGTTGCTGGCGGCCACCATGTCGTCTACCGATTCCGCCTCCGTCTTTTCCATTCTGAGATCACAAAAGATCAATTTGAAGTACAATTTACGACCTATGCTCGAACTAGAAAGCGGAAGTAATGATCCGATGGCCTACATGCTGACTATTGTTCTCGTCCAACTGGCCCAGATGGGAGGAATGGGATGGTTACAGATAGCAGGGTCTTTCATCGTACAGTTTGCTGTCGGAGTGGCAGCAGGTTACCTGTTTGGAAAACTAGCCATCATCATGCTGAATAAGCTCAATATCGACAATCCTGCCCTCTACCCTATTCTATTGTTAGCTTTCATCTTCTTCACTTTTTCTACGACCAGCCTCCTGAACGGAAACGGGTATTTGGCCGTTTATTTGGCAGGCATGATGGTTGGTAACCATAAAATTGCCAATCGCAAAGAAATCAATACCTTTATGGACGGTCTGACCTGGCTTTTCCAGATTATTATGTTCCTTTGCCTGGGTTTATTGGTAAATCCTCACGAGATGCTCGAAGTAGCAGCCGTAGCCCTGCTCATCGGTGCATTCATGATTCTCGTAGGACGTCCGCTTAGTGTGTATATCAGTTTATTACCTTTTGGAAATAAAATAACTCAAAAGTCACGTCTTTTTGTATCTTGGGTAGGCCTGCGTGGAGCTGTACCTATTATCTTTGCCACTTATCCTGTTGTAGCTGAAATACCTGGAGCAAATAGCATCTTTAATATCGTATTCTTCATTACCATTCTGTCACTGATTGTCCAAGGAACAACGATCTCTTCACTCTCACGCATGCTGCGTCTTTCTATGCCGCAACCCAAAACTGGCAATGAATTTGGTGTAGAATTACCCGAAGAAATAGGCTCCGACCTTCACGACATGACTATCACAACTGAAATCCTCGCTAAAGCTTCTACCCTAAAAGATATGAACTTGCCTCAAGGGACTCTGGTAATGATTGTAAAGCGGAATGATGAATACCTAATACCAAACGGATCATTGAAACTTCAGGAAGGCGACAAATTACTTCTCATTTCTGAAAAGACCAGAAAATAAGTAATTAAGACCACCATCAAAATTACGTCGACCAATAAAATAACAAAAACTGCTTGCAGGAGATAACCAGAAGCCCTATCTTTGCACAGTTTTTAAATAAACGCGCAAAATAGGACCAATGGAATCAAAAAAAAGCTTCATCGGGTATATCGAACAGAGCATCGCCCGAAATTGGGATCGTAATGCCTTGACCGATTATAACGGAGCGACCCTACAATATAAGGATGTTGCAAGAAAAATAGCCAAATTCCACATCGTATTGGAAAGGGCTGGTATCAAGCCCGGTGACAAAATTGCTCTTTGTGGGCGCAACAGTGCTCATTGGGCTGTTACTTTTTTGGCAACTATTACTTACGGAGCCGTTATCGTTCCTATTCTGCACGAATTCAAGGCAGACAATATCCACAACATCGTGAACCACTCTGAAGCTAAACTGCTTTTTGTAGGCGATCAAGCCTGGGAAAATCTAAATGAAGACCGTATGCCTAATCTTATCGGTGTTGTACTTCTGACCGATTTCACACCAGTAGTTTCACGTGATGAACGACTAACAGAAGCTTTTGATAACCGTAATGCCATCTATGGGCAACGCTATCCGAAGAATTTCCGTCCAGAACATGTCCGTTACCGCAAAGAAGAATCTCCGGAAGAGCTGGCCATCATCAATTATACCTCCGGAACTACAGGCTATTCCAAAGGTGTCATGCTCCCCTACCGCAGTATCCGCTCCAATGTAGATTACTGTTATGAGATGCGTCCCATTCAGCCTGGTGACCGTATCGTATCCATGCTTCCTTTGGGACATGTATTCGGCATGGTCTACGACTTTCTTTATGGCATTTGTCAAGGAGCACATCTCTATTTCCTAACGCGCATGCCATCACCTAAAATCATAGCCCAATCATTTGCAGAAATACGTCCACGACTCATCTCGTGTGTGCCTCTTATTGTTGAGAAAATCATTAAGAAAAACATCCTACCACGCTTGGACAATACAATCGGCAAACTGCTGTTGCATGTTCCTTTGGTAAATGATAAGATAAAAGCCTCCGCATGTAAAGCTGCTATGGAAATCTTTGGAAGTGAGTTCAATGATATCATCATTGGAGGTGCTCCTTTCAATGCCGACGTAGAGCGTTTCCTCAAGCAAATCGGCTTCCCCTATACCATTGCATACGGTATGACGGAATGTGGCCCTATTATTTGTTCGAGTCGCTGGCAAGACTTGAAATTAGCTTCTTGTGGCAAAGCTGCTTCACGTATGGAAGTACGCATCGACTCTCCCGACCCAGTCAACCGTGCAGGCGAAATCATCTGTCGTGGCGAAAATCTGATGTTAGGTTATTACAAAAATCCGGAAGCGACCGCACAAATTATCGATGTAAACGGCTGGCTTCATACTGGCGACTTGGCTACAATGGATGCAGAAGGTAATGTTACCGTCCGCGGACGCAGCAAAAACATGCTCTTGACCGCCAGCGGACAAAACATTTATCCAGAAGAAATCGAAAGCCGCCTGAACAACATGCCCTATGTGTCTGAGTCACTCATTGTCCTACAAAAAGACAAGTTAGTCGCACTTATCTATCCAGATTTTGATGAAGCTTTCGCACGTGGCTTGCAGCAATCTGATGTGGAAGAAGCTATGGAACAAAACCGCATTGAGTTGAATCAGCAACTCCCCGCTTATTGCCAGATTACGAAAGTCAAAATCCATTTCGAAGAGTTTGAAAAGACTGCAAAAAAAAGCATCAAACGTTTCCTCTATCAGGAGGCAAAAGGGTAAAAACGACCTCTATTTGAACATAATCTTTTAAAAAAAGATCATACTTTTATACTATTTAAATACTGGTGGATATATAGAAAAATGAAAAAGAAAAATAGGACACTCTAAATTCCGCTTCATTTTCCAACTTTGCAACGCAAAATTAGAAATAGGAATTCAATATGGAAAATGAAGGTATTAAAACTTTAGACATACAGGATTTTAAAACAAATCCCAATATTATTGACTACATGGACGAAGATATCGTAATTATCAACAGCCTGAAAGATATCTCCCATAGTAATGAAACAGTAAGATTGCGTTGTTTATTAATCGCTATCTGTATCGATGGCTGTATTCAACTAGATATAAACCGAAAGACCTACCTATTACAAACTGATGACTTATTATTAGGACTGCCAAATTCCATTATCAGTCATACACTTTTAAGCCCTCAACATAAAATAAAACTTGCTGTATTTTCTACCCGTTTCCTCCAACGAATATTTAAGGTTGAAAAAAGTACATGGAACACTGTACTTCATATCCATAGTCATCCCATCAAATCAGTAAACACTCAAAGAGATGAAAATATCATTGACTTATATAGGTTTCTTATTAATCTAAATATTAATAAAAAGCCTCATCTATACCACAAAGAAGTAATACAACATCTATTTGCAGCTCTCCTTTGTGAACTTATCGGAGTACTTAATCAAGAAATCGCCACGAATTCATCTTATAATGGGAAAGAGAGCCTCACGCAATCTGATCAAATTTTTCATAATTTCATTAAACTACTTTCTAAAGATAACGGTATACATCGCTCTGTTTCTTACTATGCTAATGAACTTTGTTATACACCAAAATATCTCTCTAAAGTAGTTAAACAAGTTTGTGGACGTACTCCACTTGATCTTATCAACGAATATACCATGGAATTTATCAAAGATAGGCTGAAACGCTCGGATAAATCCATTAAAGAAATCGCAGAAGAATTCAACTTCCCCAATCAATCGTTCTTTGGAAAGTATGTAAAGACTCATCTCGGTATGACCCCCGTCAGCTATCGAATGGAAACAAAAGAACAATTACCAATCTTCCAATCGTCAGTTCTACAAACTCCAAAACAACAAATAGATTGATTTTTATCTATCAAAAAGACAATGCCATGGTCATTCGTATTCCACTCTTCTGAATATCTAGATGGTTACGATAATTTAATCGCCAAACATAATCTATGCGCAGGAAATTAAAAATATTTTCGATTCCTGCGCTTGCCTCCATATAAGGAGCACGTCCCATCTCATAAGTACAGGTAGGAAAACAGAAAAGTCCTTCACTTCCACTTTTAGCAGGATTATTTTTATCAGTCAAATGCCCCCACAAACCTCTGAAGCAAAACACTTCTCGCCACTTCAATTTTTTCACAAGTGGTAAACGATTCAGCAAATTACCATTCATATAATAAGTTATATCCCAAGAAGCATATTCGTCATTAATAAATTCTAAAGCATTCATATTTGTATATGATTCAGGTTGAATGGTGTAAGTCAAATTTGCATTAGGCAAAATCAGTAGCGGATAAGGCACTTTCGTCCAAACTTTCCCCATCTTGGCAATTAAATCAATATAACCAAAAGCAGAAAGCCAAAAACGTTTTTGCATACCAATATCAGTACGATGATAATCATAATCAGAACCTAAAAAATCTTTCTTGGCCATTACATGACTCACGTTGAATATAAGCGCATCGAAAGTAATAGGTACACGTTGATTACGTGTCTGATAGAATTTTTCATTACGTCCATAACGTAAACGGAGTTCTAATGCTGTCATATCATAATGATCCACAGGATTTAATGTTCCACCTGCACCTATACGCTGGAAAGAAACATACGGTGTAGCATATTCACGACGATTACGCAAAATCGCATTATATGACCAACCGTTATAATGTTCACGAGTATAGGTTAATTCTGATTGGCGCAAATAAGAGATATAGTTATCTTGCTTGCGACGGATCATCAGCATCATATTATCTTTACTGGTATACATGTAATCCTGTCCCAATTTATTAATATCATACATATACTCAAAACGTAAAGAATGCATAGGATATTCCTTACGGAACTCTTTACGATCGTTGAAAGAATATTCCACTAAAGCATCATATTTCATTTTTTCATCCTTTACTCCATAGGCTACATATCCATCAAGAAATAACCGTTTGCTGAAAGCTGTGGTTGTGGTTCCACCCACACGCAAGCGTAAGCCTTCAAGTTTATTATAATTGACAGTAGAATTCATAGGACCAAACTCAAACTTACTCTTCTCGGGTTCACGATGTGTAGATACATAACCTGAAACAAGAATAGAAAGAGTTTTCATCGTTATTCTATAAGCAGGAACAGCCTTAAGCCTCGCCATTAATTTTTCTGTAGAATTCGGATTACGGTTTTGAGCCTCTGACGGACGAATTTCCCTCCAAAAATCATCCGTGCGACGATGTGAACCTTGAAGTGTAATAACAGGCGCCTGCTCATCAAAGACACGAAGCTGTTCTCCAAGAGGAGAATCAAACGAATGATTTGTATAAATACTCAAACGACGAGCGTACATTCCTTTGGTACGTTCCGTCAACTTAAAATTGACACTGATATCATCCTTGGTAATAATGCGCGTGCCATCAGGCATACGCTTAAAATCCTGTTGGATAGTTAGTCTAGAAACAAAGTTTAAATTAATGTCCTTAGGTACATTAAGCATAGCACGTTGTACAAAGTAAGTAGAATCAAGCCTGACATAAAGATGTCCTGTAAAACCAAAAGTCTCGGAATTAAAAGGGACAAAGCCTAAATCCACACAACGTTGTCCGTCTACCTGAAGCGTATCCATCAGATAATATTTGTAGTAGTTAGGCCCAATAGTAGACAATGGACTAACAAATCTTTGTAAGAAAAGTGGTATATCGTTTTTAAAAATATCTATATCACGAAAAACTTCACCAAGAAATTGCTGAACACCATCGCTCGAAAAGATTTCATCAATACCAGATGATTTGTACCCTCTGACAACTCGTTTTTCAGACCGTGGCGATTTGCGATAATACACAGTTTGTACCTTTTCCTTCTCCGAGACCGGTAATACAGTAATGCCATTGTCCAATGTATCGACAAACTCACCTAGAAAATCAAATTTACCTGTTTTGCCAGTTTTTTTAGGTTTGGGTGTATAATCGTTTTTTGCAAAAAACATTTTTTCGTAATGGTCGTAACTATAGTAATCATGATCACGAGGGTTATTTTCCTTGCGCATGTCAATAAGGCGACGTACAAATTCAACGGCAGGATTATCTTTCTTACGGTATTTCTCTCGTTTAGGTTTAACTGTAACTTCATTCAAAGTAATACCAGATGGAGCCAAACGCACATACAGTTCAATCGTTTTTCCCTTGGGTGCAATTTGTAATTCCTTGCTGTCATAACCCAAATAGGAAATTTGCAGCACGGCAGGTGCATCAGGAATAGAAAAGACAAAATTGCCATCTCCATCGGTGGCGCCACCAATACTAGTCCCCTTCAAAATTACGGCTGCATATGGTAAACCTTCGCCTGTTATCGAATCGGTCACCATACCCTTCACTTCTGTATGCTGTGCGTTTACCACAGATACGGACATCAATATAATCAACCAAAATAAAAAATTCCTCATCCCAAAATTATCTTCTATTTTTCCAATTCTCGATTTATCAGAAATGTATTTTGCCATTTCCGATAAAAGTCAGGTATATCTGTTAAAAACATACCCCGTTCATCAATGAACAACTGTGTAGTGTTACCCTCAGCACAGAGGATATTATCACTTTCCCGATAGATTTTATATGCATAATCCAATCGAGCTCCTGGATGATAGACATAACATGTATGTATTATTGCCACATCATTAATCAATAGTTCGTTAATTTTATAAAAGTTACACCG
>UMAB01024751.1_pt1 | contig 16749 bp, 14 predicted proteins | sample 1963601 | NCBI WGS metagenome assembly UMAB01 (sample SAMEA4835905, study PRJEB28245) | human gut metagenome | biome: gut microbiome; material: fecal sample | place: Denmark | collected 2008 | reverse complement strand
GACGAGAAGTCAGGTCCAGCGTCGTCATTATCAGTCGTCCGTTCAATACTTTTGCTTCGAAAAGTACACCGATCTTACGGCTGATAAACCAGGTGTCAATACTTTGTACCAAAGGTTGGAAATCTGCAGGAAAATCGGTGAACTGCATGACAGGAGCACGGTTCAGCAACTCCCACCACTGCAGGTTGCTATGGTATTCAGTCGGAAAATCTCGAAACAGAGGATGATACTCGTTCACAAAAATACCGGTGGTATGTGGAGGACGCATCTTGAACCAGGATGTATTCCAAAATACAGGTGTAAAATATTGCTGTACTTCTTTGCCATATTTTACATTACGTCCGGCTGTAATCAGTACTTTGCCACCTTCTTTTAATATTGTAAGAGCCTTTGCGTCCAATGTATCTGTTGTGTAGACATCGCCTTCGGCCACTTCAATTTGAGCGGGATATACCCAGAAGTCCCAGTCGTTGACGGCTTCGGTGCCCTCAATACGTACTTCAAGATTCAGTTTACGAGGCGTATCAATATCTGTTAGCGAAAATTCCACGTGGCCCAGGGAATAAAGATTGCCAATGGGGATATCTTTGCGGTTTATGATGCCACGGGTATATACTTTCCCATACGTATCTTGTATGATATAGGTGATTTCTGCGTTTGTTAATGGAGTTGGACCGAAGTGGGACACTTCAATATCAGCTCGAAAAGTTTCTGCGTTTGTATAAGTGAACTTCGGGATGCGCGCCAAGGGAACAGTAGGGCTACAGAAGCGACGGAAAGCAGGGGCGTCAATGTAGCCTTTTTCGTCGAAGAAGGCATCTAGAATACCTACTAAAGCCGTACCTTGGCCGGTATAGTCATTGAGTGCCAATAACTGGAAGCCTGCATAATCGGGAGTACGCATGGTTTTTTCTATTTCATGCTTGTAGCAGAGGGCTTGCAGTTTGCCTGAAGCCATCATAAAGTCATGTCCCAGTTCGGCCATGTTGTTGTCGTGCAGTAAATCTTGGAAGATCTCAAAGTTTCGTGCTTTGTTTACACCTGTGTATTTTCGTATCTCGTTGAAATTGGGGAAGGCGCACCACTGTCCCGTCTCATGTGATACAAAAGGCTGGCTGACTGTGTCGATGTTAGCTCGGAAGTCTGACATGCTTTCGGGTTGTTGTTTGGCCCATGTCAATCCACGTGCTCCTGCTTTGACGTGATATTGATTGCGTGGTTGCCATTGCCAGCTTCCACCCACAGAAGCACCGGTGTATACACGGCGCGGATCAGTTTTTTCCCAGAAGTCTACAAACTGGGTAACCCATTCTACCCATCGGCCTGAGGGCTCGTTCCCGCAGGCCAGCATACAGAAGGAGGCATGATTGCCATACGCCTTGGTCAGGGCAATGGTTTCGTCCATCAGATATTTATCAATCGGTTGTCCCAATCCCAGTTTCGGACCGTGATTGGGCCAGCTGGGGCCTTCCGGTTGTAGATAAAATCCTGTGCGGTCTGCGGCTTGGAAAGCAGCTTCAGGCGGACAGTAAGAGTGGAAACGCATGTGGTTCAAACCATATTCGCGGCAGATGCGGAATACGCGTTCCCATGATTCCACGTCCATCGGAGCGTATCCGGTCAAGGGGAATACACAATTCTCTACCGTACCGCGCAGCATTGTTTTTCGTCCGTTTACGTAGAACCACTTTCCTTCAATTTTGAATTCGCGCATGCCGAATTCTACTTTTTTTGTTTCTGTTCCGTGTCGTCCTGTTATGGTGGCGGTCAGGCGGTAGAGTGCAGGAGAGAATTCATCCCATGTCAGGAAGTCATCTCCCATTGGCAGTTCTGCTTCATAGGTATTTATGCCCTTCTTTGCTTTGATTTTCAGATTGATGGCAGGCACTTCATGTGTCTGTTCGGCATTGAAGCTTTGTGCGGAGAAGCTCATTTCAACAGTTTCTGTTGATGAAGCGTTCAAACTGAAGCGGACTAAAGCTTTTTTCTCTGCTAGATTGGGGTATATTTGTATATCTTCAAAGCAGGTTTTAGGAACACTTTGTAGTTCGATGCGTCCTACGATACCGTTCCAGTTACCTTGTGTCTGGTCGGTGATACTGTGTGAGTCTGGACCTACGTTGATCTCTTTGATGCGGTTGTCTACCCGGATACTTATTCGGCATTCTTTGCCTGGAGTTACAGCAGCGGTCAGGTCGTAGACGTGTGGTACACAGAGGCTGTTCTGCATCCCAATCTTTTTCTGTCCGATCCATACAGTCGTTTCGATATGAGGACGTTCCAAAAAGAGTACAATTCGTTGGCCTTTCCAGTTGGCAGGTACTTGTACTGTTTTCTGATACCAGGCTACTCCTACATAATGCTTGTCAGGAGTCAGGAAGAAGGGTAGTTTTACCTGTCCATCTATTCGATATTTTTCCATGTAGGGATTGAAGTAATAGGAGCTGTCATACAGGCTGCCTGTCCAGCGGGTACGTACTGTTACGTCGTCTCCCTTTAATTTTTCGGGCATACTGCCTGGCAGGTTAATATGGTCTGTTGTCAATTCCTTGTCAAACCAACGTTCCTTTATCCCCGTGTCATCACGGTCTATTTGAAATTTCCAAGTTCCGGAAAGATCCAATGGATTGTTTTGTCCGGTGGCACCTGTTATGGAAGCCAATACAAGTAGAATACTTATTACAAAATGTTTCATGCGATATGGATTTAAGTTGTTGTTTTAGCTGTGTTTATTAGTCCTGTGAGAACGAGTGCTAAGTTACGGCATCTGTAGTGAATGCTAAATAGAAAAGCATACAGAAAGATGGAATAATGTACCGCTCAGGGACTGATGCAGAATAATTTTGTACAGAAATCCATGATTATGTCCGTTTCTCCAGCTGTTTTGTTGGGGAATGTCAGGCGTATGGGTTATCTTTGCATTATTGGACATGAACATGTATTATGAAAACAACAACTACTATGAAATCAACCATTATCTGCCTGTCCTTGCTTTGGGGGCTTGTTGCTGCATCGGCACAAACAGTAGCTTCACATTGGTTTGACGACAAGAACTTGACATTGACAGGTGTTTATTATTATCCCGAACATTGGGATGAAAGCCAGTGGGAACGTGACTTCAAGAAAATGCATGAATTGGGATTCGAATTTACTCATTTTGCAGAGTTTGCTTGGGCGCAACTGGAACCTCAAGAAGGTGTGTACGACTTTGCATGGTTGGACCGTGCTGTTGCTTTGGCTGCCAAGTATGATCTGAAGGTCATCATGTGTACCTCTACTGCTACACCGCCTGTATGGCTGAGTCGGAAATATCCTGAAATCCTGTTGCGAAATGAAGATGGAACTGTGCTCGATCATGGTGCCCGTCAACACGCATCGTTTGCTTCACCGCTGTATCGTAAACTGGCTTATCGCATGATCGAACAGCTGGCACGCCACTATGGAAATGATTCGCGTATTGTCGGTTGGCAGCTGGACAATGAACCTGCTGTACAGTTCGATTACAATCCGCAGGCCGAACTGGCTTTTCGTGGTTTCCTGCGCCAAAAATACGATAACGACATACACAAACTGAACGACGCCTGGGGGACGGCTTTCTGGAGTGAAGTTTATTCTTCTTTCGACGAAATCACGTTGCCTAAGCGTGTACAGATGTTTATGAATCATCATCAGATACTGGATTACCGTCGTTTTGCAGCCAAGCAGACCAACGACTTTTTGAACGAGCAATGCTTGCTGATTAAGCAATATGCACGTAACCAGTGGGTCACCACGAATTACATACCAAACTATGACGAAGGCCATATCGGCGGCAGTCCGGCTCTTGATTTTCAGAGCTATACCCGTTATATGGTTTATGGTGACAATGAAGGTATCGGTCGAAGGGGATATCGGGTGGGTAACCCGCTGCGCATTGCCTGGGCCAACGATTTCTTCCGTCCCATACAAGGTACTTATGGGGTGATGGAACTTCAACCCGGTCAGGTGAATTGGGGAAGTATTAATCCGCAACCTCTCCCTGGTGCTGTGCGTCTTTGGCTTTGGAGTGTTTTTGCCGGTGGAAGCGATTTCATTTGTACGTATCGTTACCGTCAGCCTTTGTATGGTACAGAGCAATATCATTATGGCATTGTAGGAACGGACGGCGTAACAGTGACGCCTGGCGGGAAAGAATATGCCACGTTTATGGAGGAAATACGCCAATTGCGTAAACAGTACCAGCCCCGTGAAAACAAACCGGCAGACTACTTGGCCCGTCGTACTGCCATTCTTTTCAATCCGGAGAATTGTTGGAGTATTGAGCGGCAGAAACAGAACGCTACGTGGAATACGTTGGGACATGTTGACAAATACTACCGTACGCTGAAATCTTTTGGGGCTCCGGTCGACTTTATCTCTGAAAGTAAAAACTTGGCTGATTATCCGGTCGTCATTGTACCTGCCTATCAGTTGGCAGATCTGGCATTGGTAGAACAGTGGAAGACTTATGTGGAGAATGGAGGTAACCTGGTCATTACTTGCCGTACGGCGCAGAAGGATCGTTATGGTCGTTTACCCGAAGCGCCTTTCGGCTCCATGCTTACACCACTGACTGGAAATGAAATGGAATTTTACGATTTGTTGTTGCCACAGGAACCGGGTGTTATCCAGATGGATGGGAAGGAATACCAGTGGAATACGTGGGGAGAAATCATAAAACCCGCAGAGGATGCTGAAGTATGGTGTACTTATACCCGTGAATTCTACGAGGGGAAACCTGCCGTTACCTTCCGCAAAGTCGGCAAAGGAACCATTACCTATGTCGGTGTAGACAGCCATGACGGAATGCTGGAAAAAGATATCTTGAAGAAGCTCTACGCTCGTCTTGACATTCCTGTCATGGACTTGCCCTACGGCGTGACTTTGGAATACCGCAACGGCATGGGTATTGTCTTGAACTATGCTGATGTTCCTTATACGTTCAACCTGCCCGAAGGAAGCAAAGTACTGATAGGAAGTATTGAAATTCCTACTGCAGGTGTGTTAGTCTTTGCTACGGCACCTGAAACGAGCTTTAAGAAATAACTCCTACAAATATGAAGATTATGAAGAAGTTTTTTATCAGCCTGTTGGCCAGTATATGTAGCTTTTGGACACTTCAGGCACAGGAAACCGCCTATTTGTTTTCATACTTTATCAACGACAGTCGTGACGGCTTACATTTGGCTTACAGTCGTGACGGCCTGAAGTGGACCGCCTTGAACAATGGAAATTCCTACCTGGCACCTGCTGTAGGCAAGGACAAACTGATGCGTGATCCCAGTATCTGCCAGGCACCCGATGGAACGTTCCACATGGTATGGACTTCCAGCTGGACCGACCGGATTATTGGTTATGCATCTTCCAAGGATTTGATCAATTGGAGCGAACAACGTGCCATACCTGTGATGATGCACGAACCGGAGGCGCACAACTGTTGGGCGCCTGAGTTATTTTACGATGAACCGACACAGACTTATTACATCTTTTGGGCCACGACTATTCCCGGACGGCACAAAGAAGTACCTACGAGCGAAAGCGAAAAGGGATTGAATCACCGTATCTATTACATTACGACTAAAGATTTCAAAGAATTCTCGTCTACACAGATGTTCTTCAATCCCGATTTCAGTGTCATCGATGCGGCAATCGTCAAAGATAATAAGTCGAAAGATTTGATTATGGTCGTGAAGAATGAGAATTCGAATCCACCGGAGAAGAATCTTCGCATCACGCGCAGTCGGGACATCACCCATGGATTTCCTACGGAGGTATCGGCACCGATCACCGGTGATTATTGGGCAGAAGGTCCTGCTCCCTTGTTTGTGGGAGACACGCTTTACGTCTATTTCGACAAATACCGTGACCATCGTTATGGAGCCGTTCGTTCACTGGATCATGGAAAGACTTGGGAGGATATCTCTGACCAGACTTCTTTCCCACAAGGCATCCGTCACGGAACAACTTTTGCTGTGGATGAGGCCGTGTTGGACAAACTCCTTCAGACAGCTAATCCAGAATGAGTGGAGCAGTAGATTTACTGCTCCTCCATTTCTTCTGTCTCTTCCTCTGTATCAGTCTCTCGTCCGAACGATCGATATTCCATTGGGGTAAAGCCTGTATGCTTCTTGAACAGGGAGAAAAAGTGTTCGGTAGACTTATAGCCCAGCAGGAAAGAGATTTCCTTTACAGAGCGGGACGTGCCTACCAATAATTGTTTGGCCTTTCTGAGCTTCAGCTCCTGAAAATACTTGGCTGGGGCATAACCGGTATAGTCCTTGAACACCTTTCGAAACCATGAATAGCTGATATTCAGTTTCATGGCCAGCTCTTCAGGATCTATGTCCTTGAAGATATTTTCGTTCATAATGATTTTCGCCTGCTCTATTTTCTGGTCTACATCTCCCATTTCGTAGATTTTGTTTTTCGAGATGGAGAGTATCATGCCGAGCATGTGCAGTACTACGCCGCCCAGATGTTGTTGTGCCGAGGTACGGTCGCTTTCGGCTATTTCCAATGCTTGTGAGAAGAGTGATACCAGTTCCTCGTTGAGCCCGACTTCCAAAATCTGGTTTTCTGGTGTGAAGAATCCGGCTCTCATCAGGTTGTCCACTACCGGGCCTTCGAACCCGATGTAGTATTCGTTCCATCCGGTCTGCATGTATGGGTGATACGTATGCCATTGACCGGGTAACAGGAACATCATTCTTCCTTTGCACACTTGTCGTTCGCGAGTAGTTTCCGAACTGAACAGGCCGCGTCCTTTTGTTATATAGACTATTTGGTATTCATGCAGGATGCGTCCTTTTTGTGCATTGAAGAAATAACCCGAAGGATGATCTTTCAGCGGGTAGGGAGAGCCGGGTGGGATAGGCTGGAAACCGACCGTGTTGACCCACAGGCCGAACTTACGGTCCATGTCGTTTACGATCAGATACTTGAATTCCACTCCCAAATCATCAAAATTCTTAGTCATAACAGGTGTTTTTCGAGGTAAGCATGACACAAAGTTAGTCTTTTTCTGCTAAATGCCAAAAGCGGGACTTTGTTGTTTTATCCTTTAGATAGTTTTAAGAAGCCGTTCCATCAGAGGAATATGAAAGGTGAATGCTGGAGTGAAGCATTTGCTTTCACAAAAAGTCGTTGAATAACAAATACTTGCAAGCCTGTGAAAGCGTGAAGGCATTCTATTGGAATGAAACTTTCAAAGGTGTAGAACGACCTTTCACGTTGTGTGAAACAAGGCTTAGCTTCGTTTCGCAGACATCTACTTTAGCTCCGTAAACACCGACTTTGGCCTCATAAACATCTACTTTAGCTGCGTAAACACCTACTTTAAGACGGCGTTTTTATCGTCTATTCCTCTTCCCTATACTCCAACAAATCCCCCGGCTGGCAGTCGAGCACCTTGCAGATGGCTTCGAGGGTGGAGAAGCGGATGGCCTTCGCCTTGCCCGTCTTCAGGATGGAAAGGTTGGCGGGAGTGATGTCGATTTTTTCCGCCAGCTCGCCTAGCGTGATTTTCCGGCGGGCCATCATAATATCCAAATTCACTACAATCGGCATAGGCAAGGGGATTAAATGGTTAAGTCCTGTTCTCCTTTCAGCTTCACCGCACGGCGGACGATCTTGCCGACAAACTGCAACAGGAAACCGAACAGCAGGATGGTTATCCAATCCAACGAATAGTTCCAACTGTCGCTCAAGGCATCACTCCCGTCTACAATCCAATTGCGTATCAGCATCATCAGAATGATAAAATAACCGCTGAAATCCAACGAATCGGCTGTCTTATGGCTCAACAGATTTCGGCAATCCAGTCTCAGGATGTTTACACAAAGCACCACCAGAGCCAGCAGGTTACAGACATACGCCCAACCCTGCAGCCGTTCTTCACCCTCTGCCTGTATCAGGTCAATTATCTCCGATAGTAATAAGACGATTGCAAACAACACGATACATACTACCCAAAACAAGGTGCCCATGCCCTTGTAACGTTGATACCAATTCTTTAATCTCTTCATAACTGTAGTCCTCCTTTTTATCATGCCAACCACGTGGTGCAGCGCCTCACCCAGCGGTGATACAGATACGACCAACCATAAATCCAAACCACCCCTCCGAAAACACGGATAAACCTGGCATCTTTATCTACCCACAGGTTCATTACCAGAAAAAACACGAACGACGCCAGCATCAACGTCAACAGCAGAAAACCGACGTAGCAGATACCTGCCACCCATTTGCGGTCTGTATGAAAAATACTACGACTCATGCGTACCTCCTACTTTAAATAGTCAAGTCCTGCTCTTCCTTCATCCGTATGCCGACCTTGAACAGGCAGGCAATGAAAAGGAAGAATACACCCAACAACAGATAAATCATCGGAATGGTATTCCCAGCCTTCGTATCGGACAAAAAGGCATTGAATATCATCTGTAAGATGCCGTTGCATTCCAGCACTATCCCAATAGTCATAATCAAGTCTGAATTCTGTTTGGTAAAGACCAATCCCTTCTGTACGTTGCGCAGCATCAGATAAATGAGTACGCTGCATACGGCCATCGCCAACAACGTCACATTTTCGGGCAGCAGCTTTACAATCAGGCCGTCGGTATCGTCCTTACCCAAATCATAGCATAAGTTCAGATTACGGAAAAAGACGAAAAGCAGACAACAGGCACACACCACCATCAGGCAAAACATCACGTTTTCCAGTTCTTCTTTCGAACTTTTCTTTCCAAATATATTTTTCATATCCTTATCGTCTTTTTTTCATTATATTGTCAAATCTTGCTCCTCCTTCATCTTCAGCCCGATGGCAAAGACTTCCGCCACGATGAGGGCAATCAGTCCCAGCAGCAGATTCGTGACCTTGACCGAATCGGAGAGTATCAGGTTATAAGACTCCAGCGCAAAGACCTCACGCAGGCTGCAAAGCGACAGATATTCGGGCAACAGCACGCAGACAAAGCCCACAATCAGCAGCACGCCCAGGCGGCGCAGGCGACGGACGTTTCGCCAGTTGAAGATGTCCGAACGGTTGACCGACACCACCAGACGGATGAACAGCACCAATGCCCAGACGTTCGCTACCAGCACCAGGAGGCCCATCAGCGTGGATGCCACCTTCTGCCAGGCAGGCGTCTCAACCGGTACGCTGACCATCAGGTTGGTATAAGCCATCGGTACGTAACGCCCCGTCTTCTCGTTGCGCACCGAGTCGGTGAACAAGTCTCCCTCCCATTCATCCAGAAACTTGGGAAGCACGGAGACCGTCCGCAGATTGCTCACCCGCTCCAACTGGGCGCTGTTTCCATCTTCCAGCTTCTCACGCGCTGCGTCCATTCCCATCTGGACACCCTTTGTCATGCCCAGCCCCATGTAATAGACCGATACGCCCACCGACCAGCCCATCACCAGCAGGACGATGGCACAGAGTATGTTCAATCTTCTTTTCATGCTTCGATGTTTGTTGTATGTTTGGTTACACTCAGTTTTTTTATGGAAAGAAGGAACAAGGCAAGTGCCAATACCGCTTCGCTAATTAATACGGAATTACCCAATAATTCGGCGGTTGTTTCCACTTCCGGATAATTCAAACTCAGATAGACGGAAAGGCTGTTGTTCAATACGTGAATGAGGATGCAGGGAATCAGACTCCGTGTACGCCAGTAAATCCACGCCAGCAGGAACCCCATGAGCGAGGCGCTGACAATCTGTGCAGGGTTGAGATGAATCACGCCGAACAGCAGACCTGAAATAAGGATGGATACGGCAGGAGAATATTTCTGCAACAACGCTTTCATGACGGCTCTGCGGAATACGAATTCTTCCAGCACAGGTCCTATCAACGCAATGCAGAGAATACCAACCCAGCCGGACTGTAGCGTATCAAATGTCTGCTTCATCAGATCGGGCAGAAACGTCAGTTGCGACATCAGTGCGTCTGTCAGGCAAATGCCCGATACGCCAGCCAGCAGTCCCCAGCCTAATTGGGAGTAGGGAGTAAAAGCGTATATCTGACCGTCATCGACCAGATAACCGTTTTTCCACAAATAGATGGCAATAAACACAAAGCCCAACAGCATGGCCGGAATTATTACTTCTGTCGATGCAGCAGTGACATCGAGTGTCCCCGTCGTGGCAAACTCATAAACCATCACACACGGTGCAGCTACCAACGAGCCAAATATCTGTAACAGATAATAAATCAATATTAACTTGATAACCGTCTTCATGGCGTTTTCCTTTTCTATACTATGATTAAATGCCGGCTATCAAACCGCTGACAAATGCTACCAAAATGGTGAACAACATGACCAACACCGTAATGCACATGCTAACTGCTTTCATAACTCAAACCTTTTTAATGATATTATTTCTGTTTTTCAATGAATATTTATCGTTTTTCGATATGCAAAGAAAGAACGTTTCTCTGAAACTACCAAATAAAACAATAAAAATTTATCGAAAAACGATAAATCCAAATTCTGTCACTCTGACGAAGCACTGTATGAGGGTGCAATGAAGCACTGCGTGACACCGTCAGGAAGCATTGTATGACGACCTGACGAAGCACTGTGTCAGACCCTGACAAAGCACTGTGTCAGATCCTGACAAAGCACTGTGTGACAGCGCCATAAAACACTCTTTGAAACGTCAACGGGAAAGGGAAAGCAAGGTACGGGCCTCGACGGCATCGCGGTGGAGCTGTGCGGCCAGTGAGTCGAGCGAGTCGAACTTGCGTTCGGGACGGATGTGCTGCACGAAGGTGAGACGCAGGGGATGATGGTAGATATCGGCATCGAAGTCGAAGATATGCACCTCAATGGTGCGGTTGGTACCATTTTCCAGCGTGGGACGGCAGCCGATATTCAGCATGCCGCCGTAGGTATGGTTATCCACGTCCACCCGAACTGCATAGACGCCACGAGCAGGAATGAGTTTGCAAGGATCGTCCACATCAAGATTGGCTGTGGGATAACCCAGTTTATGACCTACTTGGAAACCACTCACTACCGTGCCGTTCAGGAAGTAACGGTAGCCTAAGTAATCGGCAGCACGGGCCACATCACCCTCATGGAGCAGATGGCGGATGCTGGACGAGCCGACACGCAAGTCTTCACTGGTTTCTCCCGAAATACCCAGTGATGAAGGAAGGCAAGCTTTGCCGGGCAGGACTTTGATGCCCAGTTCGCGGCCGTAGCGTACGTAGTCATCGAAACCTTCACGGCGATCGTGACCGAAACGGTGGTCGTAGCCGATGAAGAGTGTACGAATATTGTAGCGGCGTATTAAAAGTTCCATAAACTGTCGGGCAGAAAGTGTAGCCAGTTCGGGTGTGAAATCGAGCAGCAGGCAATAATCCAGTCCTGACTCATCAAGTAATGCCAGCTTTTCGTCGCATGTAGTCAGCAGTTCGGCATGGAAGTCGGGCTGCATCACGCAACGCGGATGGACGGGGAAGGTAATCACCGTCGAAGCCATTCCCTGCTCAGCTGCTACTGCCTGTATCTGGCTGAGCAGAAAACGGTGACCGCGGTGCACGCCGTCGAAGAAGCCAATGGTGGCCACACTTGGACGTATCTGATCTACTGGAATATCGGATATCTGCTGCACGGTCTTTTTCAGCTTTTGAACAAATGACTCCAGTCTTCGTGCGCCTTCGGCATGTAGGTGCGTATGCCCAGCGTTTCGGCTGCACGGCAGTTGCCCTCGGCATCGTCGAGGAACAGCGAACGGGACGGATCGGCTCCTGTCTCTGCCAATACTTGTCGGAAGATGGCGATATCAGGCTTGGCAAGTTTCATTTCATAAGAAAGGAAGATGCGGTCGAAGAAATCTTCTACTCGGTGGCCATTATAGGAGAAGACATGGCGGAGTGACCACTGCCAGTGGATGTCGTTGGTATTGCTCAGCAAGTAGAGTCTGTAACGCCGGCGGAGCTCCAGCAGCAGGTCGAGCTTGTAGGAGGGAATGCCTACCAGGAAGCTGTTCCAGGCCTCGTCTATTTGGGCATCCGTTATAGAAACACCCGCCATCTTTCTGATTTCGTTGCGGAACTCTGCATCGTTAATCAGTCCCTTTTCGTGAAGCAGGAAGAAACCCTGCTGGTGGCAGACGTCGAGCATCGCTTGTACGTTAGTAATGCCCAATTCATTGAAACGGTCGATGCAACGCTGGCGGTCGAGATCTATCAGTACCCCGCCAAAGTCTATAATAAGCGTATCTATTCCTTGCAAATCCATCATTCCCAGATTAATTGTTCTTTATTTCTTCCGCAAACGCTGAACCCAACGTATCCCTTCGCCTACCCATAGTACCAGCGACGAGGAGGCGATGATCAGCAGCCATGTCTGTCCGTCGAGTGGCACGGTGCGGAATACGGCACCACCGAACTGTACGATGAGGAACTGCCCCACCAGAATAGCCAATACGATAAACTCCATACCATAGGATTTTGAAATGCCTTTGAAAGCGGAATCGGTCGTGCCGAATACGCGGGCATTGAAGAGGTTCCAGAACTGGAGCATCACAAAGAAGGTGAAGAAAATGGTCAGTTCGCGCACCGTCATGCTTTCCTGCTCAAAATAAAGCAGCATGCCCATTAGGATGCAGGCAAAGAGCAGACCTACGCCGAATATCATCACCTGCATGGGCTTGGTAATGATGAAATCAGTCGGTTTGCGAGGTTTCTCCTTCATCACGCTCTCGCTGGGCGGGATGGAAGCCAGTGCCAGGGCGGCAAAGGTATCCATGATGAGGTTTACCCACAGCATCTGCGTCACGGTGAGCGGCAGGTCGGTACCTACCAGCGAACCCAGCAGCACGATGAACAGGGCCACGAAGTTGATGGTGAGCTGGAAGACGATGAAGCGCTGGATGTTCTTGTAGAGCGAACGGCCCCACATGACGGCGGTGCCGATGCTGTTGAACGAATCGTCCAGCAGAGTAATGTCACTGGCTTCCTTGGCCACGGAGGTACCTGTACCCATAGAAAGTCCCACCTGGGCGTGGTTCAGGGCAGGCGCATCGTTCGTGCCGTCGCCCGTTACGGCTACTACAGCTCCTTTCTGTTGGAGCAGTTGCACGAGGCGTTGCTTGTCCGTAGGACGTGCGCGCGACATAATCTTCAAGTCCATTACACGGTCGAGAGCTTCTTCATCAGTCAGGGCGGCGAAGTCGGCACCGGTGATGCGGTTGCGTTCGGTGTCTTCAGGCTTCCACAGACCTATCTGGCGGGCAATCTCGGTAGCCGTGCCCGGCGTGTCGCCCGTCACTATCTTCACACCGATACCGGCCGACTGGCACTTCTGTACGGCGGCAGGCACATCGGGACGGATGGGGTCGCTGATGGCTACCACGCCTACAAACGAGAGGTCACTATCCGCCACCAGGGAAGCACAATCGCGTGTGTCGTCGTCGGCAATCAGCTTATAAGCGAAGCCCAAGGTGCGCATCGCCATGTTCTGATAGCCCAGCAGCTGGGCTTCGACGGTGGAGCGGTAGGCAGCGGCATCGGTACGCTTGCCGTCCAGCACCACGTCCTTACACTTGCCCAAAACTATTTCAGGAGCCCCCTTTACGTAGAGCACTTTCTTATTCAATAAAGGTGAATGTACCAGCGTAGCCATGTACTTACGTTCCGTCGAGAAAGTCAGCTGGTCTACCACCTGTGCCGCTTCACGCAGTTTCAAGTAGTCCTGTCTCTGTTTGTTGAGCCACAGGAGCAGGGCTACTTCGGTGGGATTGCCTACACCCTTTACCTTTCCGTCTGCCGTAGCTTCTTCGAGGAAGGCGGTGGAGTTGGCACTGATACCTTCTTTCACCACGTGGCTCAATTCGTCATCGGCTAGTTCGCCACGGTTCTTCAGACCGTAGAAGCTGGGTTCGTACACTTGCATCTGGTTCTGTGTCAGTGTACCTGTCTTGTCGGTACAAATAACGGTGATGGCACCCATCGTTTCGCAGGCATGCATCTTGCGTACCAGGTTGTTGGTGGAGAGCATGCGGCGCATGTTCAGCGCAAGGCTCAGGGTGACACTCATCGGCAAGCCTTCGGGCACGGCTACTACAATCAGTGTAACGGCCATCATGAAGTATTTCAGTGTGGCCTGCAGGGCGGGCAGCCAGTCGACGAATTTGTGGAAAGAAGAAAAGTCATAGATGAGGATGACATCTTTCACGAAGAAGATAGCAAAGGCCAGCCCGGCAGCAGTAAAGCCAATCTTACCTATCAGATTGGCCAACTTGGTGAGCTGGATATTCAATGGGGTAGGTTCAGTGGTTTGCTCCGTACTCTGACGGGCCACCTTACCGATTTCGGTCGCATCGCCTACGGCCTCAACACGCATCATGCCATGACCATCGACCACCGTCGTACCACGCAACACGCGGTTGGAAGCATAGGTCGCTTCTTCGTCAAAGTCGGCTTCGACGGTTGTTTTGGAAACCACTGGTTCGCCGGTCAGATTAGACTCATTTACCTGCAACGAAACAGCCTCTAACAAAGTACCGTCGGCCGGCATTTCCTCACCCGTTTCCAGAATGACGACATCGCCTACCACCACATCTTTGCGGGGCACTTCCTGTACGTGTCCGTTACGGATCACCTTGACCAGTGTCTCTTCGTTGACGGCGTTCAGTAGGTCGAACTTCTTGTTGGCATCGTACTCAAAGAAGAAGCCGATACCAGTAGCCAGCAGGATAGCGGCGATAATGCCGATAGTCTCGGCGTATTCGTTCTCGACAATCGAAATGATCAGCGAAAACAAGGCGGCTACAAGCAGTACTTTTACAACAGGGTCTTGAAATTTCTCCAAATAGAGCTTGAACAGAGAGGGGCGTTTGGGAGGCGTCAACAGGTTTACACCATGTTCGGCACGGCTGCGGCGTACCTCTTCGTCGGTCAATCCGAAATGATTGGTATTTTCTTTCATTGTGCTCATGCAGATTGTTCATGTTTTAATTAACCGAGCACAAAAATACAACAATAATTCAGACAGTTAATATTATTAAAGCTTTTTAGTAAAGAGAGGTACGTCTGTAATTGAACAATCAGCCACTGATTTGCGTTTATTAATTCGAGATAAAGATACTAATTTATTCAAGAAACAAAACGAAAAAGTATGGACAAATACATCTGCACCGTATGTGAATACATCTACGATCCCGAATTGGGTGACCCTGAAAATGGCATTGCGCCAGGTACTTCTTTTGAAGACTTGCCCGATGACTGGGTATGTCCTCTCTGTGGAGTAGGCAAAGAAGACTTTGAGGTAACTCACTGATAAAAGAAAACGGAAAAAGAAGGCTTCGTAATCACGAAGCCTTCTTTTCTTTAATGTCACAGCTGGCTTCTACCACATTCACAACGTAGTCGCCCAGTTTCTCGCACTCGGCAATGATGTCCATGTAATAGACGCCCATCTGATAGCTGTATTCTTTGTTGTTCACATCGATGATGTTCTGGTTTTTCAATTGGTTACGATAATTGTTGATTTCGTTTTCCAGATTGTAGGACTTGTTCACATCTACCGGGTGATGTTCGGTACGTTCTACCACTGCAATCATTTGCGAAAGTGCCTCGTCGGCCAGCTTCATCATACAGTGGATATGGTCGTACTGCTTTTCATTAAAGTCTTCATTGGCTTGCCGTTTGCGGCTGATCGTACGCGCCAAGTTATAACAGCTGTCTCCGATGCTCTCTATTTCAGTCACTTCGCGAAGCATACCCCGTATCTGTAGCTTACTTTCTGAGCTCAAGCGGCCTTCGGATACCTGATTCAGGTAGTTGGCAATTTCCAGCTCCATGCTGTCACTGATGTTTTCATATTTCTCTACCCGGCTGAAGACGCGATTAAAATCATCGTCTTTTTCCGTATGCAGCAGGTCGCGCACCATGCCGAACATGCGATGCGTACGCTCTGCAAAGAGATGGATTTCCTTGTTTGCCTGCAGTATAGAAAGCTCTGCTGTAGAAAGCATACCACCCGAAATGAAGCGCAGGCGATATTCTTCGTCCTGTTCCTTGAGTGGAATAATGGCACAGACGGTACGTTCGATAAAGGGAACGAACCAGATCAGAATCAGTACGTTGCAGATATTGAAAGCTGTATGGAAAGCTGACAGCTTGAAGGAAACCGCTACCGCAGGGTCAGTCGATCCCATCACGTTCTCGACAAACCAGGAAACGGCCTCTGTGAAAGGAACGAAAAGAACGAGTACCCAGATAACGCCAAACACATTGAATGCCAAGTGAGCCAGCGCAGCCCGCCTGGCTTGTGTATTACCCGTAAGTGCCGCCAGATTGGCTGTAATCGTTGTACCAATATTTTCGCCCAGTACCAATGCGGCACCCAATTCAAAACTGATCCAACCGTTGGCACACATAATCAGCGTAATAGCCATGGTAGCAGCTGAGGCTTGGACTACCATTGTCAGGATGGTACCGATGAATACGAACAGCAGGATGGAAAGAAAGCCCATATCCGTATAGTTCTGTACGAAAGCCAGCATATCAGGATTTTGGCTCAAGTCTGGGGCATTGTTTTTCAAGTAGGAGAGCCCCATGAACAGGAAGGAGAAACCGAAAATGAATTCACCGACAGACTTGCGGTTGCTTTTTTGAGAGAAGAGGAGAGGAATGCCAAAGGCTAACAGAGGGAGGGCGAAGGCGGCGATGTCGACCTTGAAGCCCAGAGCTGAAATAATCCAAGCCGTAACCGT
>UMAB01047253.1_pt1 | contig 16824 bp, 9 predicted proteins | sample 1963601 | NCBI WGS metagenome assembly UMAB01 (sample SAMEA4835905, study PRJEB28245) | human gut metagenome | biome: gut microbiome; material: fecal sample | place: Denmark | collected 2008 | reverse complement strand
GTTATCGCTGGCTTCGGGGTCGCTCAAAATCTTGGCCACCTGCTCGTTGTGGCTACGGCGCAACATGAACGACACGTCGCGGAAAGCGGCGTTGGCCATTGCCGTCAGACCTTCCTTCTCAATCTTCAGGATGGGTTTTCCTTCAAACTCGCTTACCGACACATAGTCTTTTGTAAGCAGATAATACTCAGTCGTATCCTTTCCCTTCTCAAACATGGGCTGATACTTGAACGGAGGTATTGTTGCCATAATTACTACTAGGTTTTATTAAATTGATAAATCTTACTTGCCACAAAGGTAAGAAGTATTATCGAAATATTTCTTTAATCAAAAGTCTTTTCTTCGACGGAGCAGAGCTATTTTAGGAATAATTATCCACACACCTTTTTCATTCTCCCTATCAGTTCGTCACCCAAAGCGCTCTTCACCTCGATGTGCTTCAGCACGGCAGTGACAAAAGGATTGCTCTCAAAGTCGCCACGTACCTGTTCAAAGTCCATCTCCTTCTCCAGTCGCGAGCCGTCGGCACCGAAACCGGTCATGGATGCCATGGAAAATTCCTTCTTTGCATCCTCGTAGACCATGCGGTCGAGGCCAATAACGGATTCCTTCCACTTTTCGACAATGCGGATGATGTCGGCCGCAGTCATATTCTCGGGGTTGACACCGTAGAATTCTTCCAGCTTTTCATAAGCCCATGTCCATTCGTAAGTATAGTAATTGCGGTGCATGCGCTCAAACTCGGCATTGATTTCCTTCAACTTGTTGATAGTACCTCCCTCTATGCCGTCCATCAATGCGTCAATCTCGCTCTTGGGGGCAATGAGGCCGGAAATGTCAACCCACTCACCGGTGCCGATAGCAGTATCGGGACGCAGGCGTGTACGGATTTCACCGTCGCTTTGGAAGTCGATGCCTTCGAGCCGCTTGATGACCGAGTTACCCAGGAACTTGTGGATGGCTATCTCGTAAAACTTAATACCATTAGCCAGGGACGAATTGCGTATCTTGGCACTGTGGAACGAATAGATGTCCGACAATTCGCCACTGGCATGGCGCAAATTGAGCAACGTCTCACGTCCTTTGAACATCTTCTGTACGGTATAAGGACTCAACAGGTTGTAGTTGATGAAGTCCAACTTGTTGGAGTCGGTACGGCCGTCGCGCTTGGGCCACTTCTGCGCATCGCGGATGGTACCCACACTGCGCAGGTTGACGCCCGGAACCAGATAAGTGGTGTTGTTCTGCTCGATGAGGTACGAAAAAGGCAGGTTGGACGTATCGGCATGGTTGACATGGCGACCCATGACAAGCGAGAAGGCGCCGACGCGGGCAGGCCACAGGATATACGAGTCGGACGTAGTCTTGGCACCACGCTCCAATGTTCCCTGGTGGATAGGCCCCAGCTTGTACATGTGATTGCTCTGGTTAGAGCCTGAACCGGCATTCATGAACGAAAACATACCGGCAATAAGCAGCGTACTTTTGTGATGCGTCACCGTGAAGGGACCGGCAAAGATGGCGCATGCCTCGCCGTTCTCACCCTGGCAGTTACTGAAGAACAAAGAATCGCTGGCCGAATAGTTATGTCCCAATTTACAGGCCTGCCCCACAAAACAACGGGTCAGCATGGCCCCGTCATCCACGTGCGAACCGCTGGATATGATGAAATCGTCGCAAATAACACCGTCGCCTATAACAACCGGAGCTTCGGCATTACTATTGATACTACCGTTGTAAAGGCGGCATGCACCGCTGATACGGCAATGGTCGCCGATGCGCACATTCCTGATAGAACCGGTGTTCAGTATCATGACATGTGCCCCGATGGTACCCACCTCCGAAGCGTGCTTGTTGGCATAATAATCGGTAATGGCTTTCATACGGGCAATGAGTTGCGGACGGTGACGGTAAAGCGCCATGATATAAGCCTGATGCGCCGAAAGCTTGTTGCTGATGGGAACTTCACGCCCACCTGTTTCATTGAGTACGGAGACTTCGACACCGTTACCAAACTTAGACATGCCATCTACCAGAATAATATCCACATTTTCTATAAATGTATCGTTCCCTATCTCGTAGTTGGCTATGTAGTTCTGGATGTTCTCAATGCAACAGTTATCACCCACCGTAACATTGTGCAGCGTCACATGCCGCAATCCCGAATGCTTTCGGATGCCGCCAGGCAATGTAAATTCTTTCTGAAACACACCCAGGCGCACGTCGCCCGAAAAGCGGGTGTGAAATACAAAGTCGGTCGTAAAATGCGGCGATACACTTATCTTGTCCCAATCGTCGGCCAGACATGACTGGCTTTGCAGGCGGGACACCTCGTCCGCGGTCAGTTTTCTGTATTCTTCCATGTGGTAGTTGTTTTGTATTCGCAAAGTACCGCTTCCCTGAAAAACACATGAAACGCAAGCCAGCGCAACCACTCACCAGAGGTGACATTGCGTCCGCTTACGTTTCATAGAGATATAAATCGGTCGGATGGTTACGATACCTCACAATAAGGTTTTACATTTCTCCGTTTTCGTCGTATGTCTGGTAGAGGAAGTCGTTGTAAGGGTACTTCTGTACATGCAGCTCTTTTACCCGGTTGTACACCACCGTCTTCATCTCTTCCAGGTTGATGCGTTCGCGAGCCGAGATAAAGAGGCAATTGTCTTCCATCTTGGCCATCCAGGTTTTCATCAGTTCTTCCAGTGTCCAGTTTTCCTTGGTACGGGGCGTCAAATCGTCTTCGGCCTTCTGAACATAGGTATAAGCATCAATCTTGTTGAACACCAGAATCATGGGTTTACCCGCTGCACCGATGTCGGCCAGTGTTTTGTTCACCACTTCAATCTGTTCCTCAAAGTCAGGGTGCGAAATATCCACGACATGCAACAACAGGTCGGCCTCGCGCACCTCGTCAAGGGTAGATTTAAATGAATCTACCAGGTCGGTAGGCAACTTACGGATAAATCCCACCGTATCGCTCAACAGGAAAGGCAGGTTATCAATGATGACCTTACGCACGGTGGTGTCGAGCGTGGCAAAAAGCTTGTTTTCGGCAAACACTTCGCTCTTGGCCAGCAGATTCATCAGGGTTGACTTGCCCACGTTGGTATATCCCACCAGCGCCACACGAATCAAACGCCCACGATTCTTGCGTTGGGTAGCTTTCTGCTTGTCAATCTCGGCCAGACGTTCCTTAAGCAACGCCATACGGTTGAGGATGATACGGCGGTCCATTTCGAGCTGCGTTTCACCCGGTCCGCGAAGTCCCACGGAACCTTTTCCGCCGCCGGCACCCGAACCACCACCTTGTCGTTCAAGGTGTGTCCAAAGCCGTTGCAGACGGGGCAACATGTACTTGTATTGTGCCAGCTCTACCTGTGTCTTGGCATTGGCCGTCTGGGCACGCATGGCAAAGATGTCGAGGATGAGCGACGTACGGTCCAAAATCTTTACCTTCAGTTCGGCCTCGATGTTGCGGATCTGCTTGGCCGACAACTCATCGTCAAAGATAACCATTCCTATTTCACGCTCGGCTTCCTCCTCGGCTTTGATGTATTGTTTAATCTCGTCCAGCTTTCCCTTGCCCACATAGGTCACCGAGTTTGCCTGGTCGAGCTTCTGTGTAAAGCGTTTTACGACTTCCGCCCCGGCTGTCTCAGCCAGGAAAGCCAGTTCATCGAGGTATTCATTGGTCTTGCGTTCGTCCTGTGTCTTGGTCACAAGTCCCACCAGTACCGCGGTTTCTACCTGTGCTTCGGAAATTACAAATTCTTTCATACGTTTGTCTTACATAATTATCTAGTGAGGGGCAAAAGTACGATTTAATGTGGAGAAAGTCAAGGGGGAAAGGAGTGTTTTTACACAGGCCATATACCAGGGGAGTACCAGCGTATTCCAACGACCGCCAAAAATACCTGAAAACTTACCAGAAACAGTACTTGTTCGTAACCTGTTAGAAGCAAACTTCCGACCTGTTACAAGCACGCTTCCAACCTATTGGAAGTTTGCTTCTGACAGGTTATAAACAAAAGGACAAAAAAAGAGGCACAACCCAATAGTTGCACCTCTTTATCTATTATTTAGGGAACGAGTCTATTATTCCTCGGTTGCATTCTCTTCCTGATACTCTTTCCAAGCATCGAGAGAGAAGAACAGAGTGGTGGGGTTCTTAGCAATACCACCCATACCTTGTGCCCAATAGGCTTCGTCAGAAGCAAACAACGAATTTTCTCCAAAAATAATGGAGACAAGTTGTTTTGCTTCAGTATCGTAATTCACTTCACCCAAAGGATATTCATCTTTTGAGTCTCCAAATACACCATAGGCGGTTCCACCCATTAACTGACCACTATCCTCAAACCCAGCCATTGCTATACCAAAATAGAATGGTTCCATTGTTGCTTCCTTCTTATTAGAGTCAGTGTTGATAATCATTCGTGCGTTGGGATTAATCACTGCCGCAGGATCGGTGTATAGATATCCATCGTAAATACCATTATCATCGACATCAAAGGCTTCACAATAAGGGTTATTTACGCGTACACGTATGCTACCATCTGGAAATTCTGCATATTCAGCATTTACATACCACGATAAAGGATACTTAACACCATATAATACAGATACCATACCATCCGTATAAATAGCTGTTTCAATCGGATTCCATTTAATACGGATCATGCTACCACTAACATAAGTCAGCTTATCGACATACGGATTATAGTCACCTTCACCAAATTTCAGCGCATAGCTATAAGAAAGTCCGATCTCTGCATTAGGGAATTTAATAGTCAGCGGAGCCTCAGCCTGTCCTGCTTCAAAGGTAATTGTTTCTGGTACTTCAAACACATTCTCTGTATTACTCAAAACCTCCACCTTTACGGTAGCAGCATCCTCAGCATTTGTACGTTCCACTTTCAGTGTCATTTCCAAAGCTGACTCGGGTTCGAGTTCAAGTTCATAACTATTGTCTGCTGAGAAATACACTCCCGGGCAGTTGGGATCAACCATTGGAGAGGGTTCTCTTTCAATGTCATCGGAGCAGGCCGTGAACGAGAGCAGACCTCCGGCCAGCGCCATCAGAAAATATTTATTGATCGTTTTCATATTATTGTTGTCTGATTAAAAATGTTAGTCTGTTACACCGTCTGTAAGTCCCATTCCGTCACCCGGTTTCGGCATCGTGCCTTCGTTATTGTTGGCTGTGGGAGGAATACCCGGATTAGAGCTTGTTTCGGCCTGCGGAATGCGCATCAGCAACCAACCGTTGTCTGCTGCCACATTGAATGCAAAGGCATCGGGGAAATTGGTTTCTACACCGTTCTTCACGCGAACTACGTTCTTACCCAGACGCATCACGTCGGCCATAGCAAAACCTTCGCCCCACAACTCAACACGACGCTGGAACCAAACTTCGTTCTGGAAAGCTGTACCACTGCTCACCTTACAAGTGTAATTGGGGTCGCGGTAATTCTTCACGAAGTTTTCAAGAATACTCTTACCGTCGCCTCCTGCCATTGCTGTAGCCTCAGCCTGGATAAGAATCATTTCTTCAGCACGCATCAGAGGCCAGTCATTGGCAGCTACATTATTACCTAAACCACCATACATACCAAACTTCACGTTAGTGTAAGGCAAGAACTTAGCTTTAGCCTGGTTGGGAAGTTCCAGTGTAGCAATAGCGTCACCACTAGCCAATCCTCTCCAGCTCTGTCCAGTCAAGTTATCAGAATGCAAGTTGGCATCCACCCACCATCCTTTGCGAACATCGGTAGAAGGAATTTTATTGAAGAGCAGTACGTTGATCGATTTATAGGTACCAACACCAGCAGAATAAGAACCTTCACAGAAGGAACCGATAACACCCGGCCATGAAATCAAACTGTTCTGAGCGTTATAGTCAGCTTCGGTAATTTCGAGTGCCCAAATCCAGCCGTTTCCGCTCTCCTGAGAATCAACGAACATGGGTTTTGTCAACTCGTTTCTTTCATAAGGAGTATAACCGGCCATAGCCTTGGCAGCATCGTCGGCGGCAGCTTGCCAATTCTCCATATAGAGGTTGGCACGAGCGCGCAAACCATAAGCAACCTGCTGGTCAATTTCACCGGCATTCTTACGAACAAAACCTTCCAAGTCTGAGATAGCTGCATTCAGGTCATTCATAATCAATTCATATACCTCAGCTACCGTAGCACGCGGATTGTTAGGATCAGCGCTCATTTCTTCGGTTACGATAGGTACACAAGGTTTATCCTCATTACCTTTGTATTTGAACTGGAAATAAGGAGCGACATTCAGGTAGTCGAAAGCACGAGTAGCCTTAGCCTGTCCACGATAAGCCTTCAATGTAGCATCTTCCGTATCGGCAGGGATAGACTTGATGATATCGTTAGCCATCTTGATCTGGTTGTAGAACAACGCCCAACGCATGTAAGGATTGGCATACGTATCGCTACGGTCAGAATATTCGCTACAGGTAGTAAACCAGTTGTATCCGCTGTTCGGTCCTACCATATCGGGACCATTCAGATCATTGGACAGACATACGGCAGGATAACCGAAATCATCACCACGACCCTGGCTACCGAAAACAGGGAACTGCTGCAAATTGTTGGCATACATACCCGTTACTTCAGCTGACAGAAGTTCGGGATCGGCCGACACTACCTCCTGCTTCTGATCGGAGGTAAAAGTGCCGCTCTGTGGGAAAGTATCTAGGTCAACACACGAAGCCAAGGCAACACTACCGATGGCCAGGGTTGACAATATTTTGTTATATGCTTTCATATATGTTTATGCTTCTATTGGTTTATGAATATTAGAATTTCAAAGTAAGACCACCGGTAATGGTACGCAAAGCCGTGTAAGTGAAGTTACCGCTACCCGTTGAGCTACCCAAACCGAGAGACTGACGCGGGTCGAAACCCTTGCGGCAAGAGAACACACCCAGATTATCGCCCTGCACATACAGACGCAGGCTAGAAACACCCAACTTCTGTGTCCACTGCTTAGGCAATGTATAACCTAATGTTACATTGTTCAAGCTCAAGTAGTCAGAGCTTACGAGGAAGCGTGAAGACATACGCTGGCTGGAAACATCAGATACGTTCATGCGAGGAATGTCGCTGTTCGGATTTTCAGGAGTCCATGCTTTCAATACGTCTTTGTGGAAGTTCTGACCCATCAAGTCACCAGTCTGCATCAATGCTTCGTAAGTACCATCATATACTTTACCACCCAACTGATAAGAGAGTTGTACACACAAGTCGAAACCAAAAGCATTCAACTGAGTACCGAAACCTCCGTAAACCTTAGCCAATGTGCTACCCAGGTCAGACTGCTGTGCTTTTTCGTAATCGGTAGTAATGGTGTAATCACCATTGTCAGGATCAACATAGTACTGCGGCAGACCGTTTTCTTTATTAACACCTGCATAAACCGGCAAATAAGCATTGTACAGAGAACCTCCTACTGCATAGATAGCGTTGCTATACTTAATACCGTTTTCACGAACGCTCTCATCCAAGTCAGTAATCTTATTAGTGTAATGAGTCAAGTTGAAATTAGCAGTCCACTCCAAGTTACGATTCTTATAAAGAACACCGTTGATATCAAATTCAATACCTTGGTTTACAATAGAACCTACGTTCTTAGGAATACTTGAATATCCGAATGAAATAGGCACAGGCTGGTTGTAAAGCAGGTCACTGGTCTTACGGTTGAAGTATTCTACCGTACCGTTGAAGCGGCTACCAAACATTTCAAAGTCAAAACCTACGTTGAAAGCATGAGAAGTTTCCCATGTAATGTCCTTGTTACCTTTAAATGCAAAAGCTACGGCATATTCACCATTACTATTGGTTACTGTATACTGATCGGCATAAGCATAATAGTAAGCAGAAGAAGAACCCAGGTTATCGTTACCCTGTACACCATAGCTGGCTTTGAACTTCAACATATCAATCCAGTCAATGTTGCTCATAAAGTCTTCCTTGCTCATCAACCAAGCCAAACCTACACTACCGAAATTACCCCAACGGTTATCCGGGTGGAAACGGCTGGAAGCATCGCGACGATAAGAAGCAGAAACGAAGTACTTGCCATCGTAGTCGTACTGAGCACGAGCCAAATAACCCATTGTAGCATATTCATGTGTATATGAACTTACCGAAGGAGGAGTATTGATGGTATTGTTCAACTCACCGATATAGGGGTTGTACATCATAGTGTTAGAACCACCCAGATACTGGATCTTATGGCTATAAGATTCGAAACCGGCCAATACATCAATGTTGTGCACGTCGGCCAGCGTAGTCTTATAAGAAGCCATGTACTGCTGGTTGATATCAAAAAGACGCTGGTGCTCTACTGATACATAACCACCGCTGGTAGAAGAACTTCCGTAGAACGGATTGCTGATAGAATTAGCTCGTTGGTTCAGTACATTGGCACCCAAAGTAGCTGTGATGCTCAAACCTTCGAGCGGAGTAATCGTAGCGTACCATTTGGTAGCAAGCTGATCACTGTATGTATTCTGGTCATCCAAAGCCATTGTTCCGGCCGGATTACCCATCAAAGTAGGACGGCTGAAGTTTGTAGAACCAGAACCGAAATCATAAACCGTCAAACCACGGTTATCTTTCATAATGCTACCATCGGCATTACGCACGTACATCGGATAGATGGGAGCAATAAGGTTGGAAATATAGAACAGGTTGCCTGTAGAACCCCAGTCAGCCTGACCACCCGGAGACTTTATATTATAATAGGTATAAGCAATGTTTGTACCTACTTTCAACCATTTGGTTGCTTGATAGTCAGTTTTGGCACGACCACTGAAACGTTCGAAACCAGAGTTGGCAATAATACCGTTATCGTCCAAATAACCAGCCGATACGTAATAGTTCATTTTATCGGATGCACCCGAAACCGTTACGTTGTATTCCTGACGCAAGTTGCTCTTGCCGAAGATTTCATCATACCAGTCATCCGGTGTATAATAATAAGTACCGTCAGAATATCCCAGTTTGGCATTTGGATTGAGCTTGAAGTTTGTACCAATCAGCTTTTCGCCTTCGGGTACAGTATAAACCAAATAACCCAAACCACCATTCTTGTCATCCAACAAAGTCTTGTCAGCAAAAGCATAAGCATCAGCAGCCGAAGAACCTGCATAATATTTAGAATTGAACAAAGCACGGTAAGCAGTTTCATAATACATGGCCGGATCGGTCATTACATCATAGTTGGGCACACCACGCTTGTTAGAACCCCACTTAGCATCTACCGTAATCTGCGGAGCACCCGAAGCACCTTTCTTTGTTGTAATCAATACTACACCATTGGCACCACGCGCACCGTAAATAGCGTTGGCTGCAGCATCTTTCAATACGGTCATAGACTCAATATCCTGAGGATTGATGGCCGAAATTTCACCGTCATAAGGAACACCATCCACTACATACAACGGGCTGTTGCTAGCAGACATAGAACCGATACCACGGATACGGATGCTTGCAGATGTACCAGGCTGACCACTGCTCTGAGTGATCTGCACACCGGCAACCTGTCCGGCCATCGCATTGGTTACGTTAGAGACAGCACGCTCAGCAATCTTATCGGACTTAATTGTAGAAGCAGAACCCGTAAACGAAGACTTCTTGGCAGTACCGTAAGCCACTACCATAACCTCGTCCAGCACTTCTGTATTCGATTTCAACATCACTTTCACATTCGGTTGAATCTCAACTTCTTGTGTCTGCATTCCCACGAAAGAAACTACCAGAGTTTTCGCGGAACTTGGTACGTTGGGGATGTTGAATTTACCGTCTATATCGGTAATAGTACCCAATTGGGTGCCTTTCACCAATACTGACGCTCCAATAACTGGCTGCCCGTCTTCTTCAGAAATCACGACACCCGTGACGTTCTGATTTTGGGCAGTTGCTAAGCCTATCCCTACAAAAAGGCAGGCCAATAACAGCATTAATTTTCTTTTCATAAATTCTCTCTTAAAGTTTAACTTTACATTAATTGTTTCTTTACTCTAACGAGTTGCAAATATATTAATAAATATGAATCAGTCAACTATTTTATTGAAAAAAGCTTGTAAATCTATCAATTTGTTAATGGAATAGCTATTTTCATGCTTAATAACATATTTGCACAGGTTAAAAGTCTTGAATAATGGGGTAATTAATGTCAATATGCAGGGGCGTATTTTAGGACTATGTTTAATAAATATACGTTTTTTAATATACAAATGTTAAATAACGGCCCTGATTTGTACTTACAGCCGCTGTAACCCTTCGATGCAGAAAGTCTGGTATGCTGAAAATCACTTTTTACCGACAGAATGGAGCGACTTAAAACAGATGTTATTTTCGCTAAAATGATTGTTTTTTGTCCTTTCAACGTCTTATTTGCCCATGATATTAACTAAAAGAATGGATTATGGGTAAAATTATTTACAGTTTGGTGTATAACCGAAAAAAATGCCTCAACCGGAAAGGTACGGCATTGGTACAGGTAGAAGCCTATCTGGACAGGCGGAAGAAATATTTCTCCACCCGGGTTTATCTACGTCCCGAACAATGGGATGTGCGCAAGTCGGTCGTAAAGAATCATCCCAATGCCGACGCGTTGAACCGGCTGCTTTATGAGTTTGTGGCTGATATTGAGAAAAAGGAATTGGACTTGTGGCAAAAAGGGAAACGGATTTCGCTTGAATTACTGAAATCTAGCGTAGAGGGCGATTGCAGCGACGGATCTTTTATCGACTTCTTCAGGCAGGAGGTAACCGAAGCGCCGCTTAAGGAGAGTACACGGCGTAACCATTTGTCTACGCTGGCCCTGTTACGCCAATTCCAGCGAAATGTGGCTTTTGGTGATGTGACTTTTGAATTCGTGACTGGCTTTGAGGCTTTTTTACGGGCCCGGGGATATCATATCAACACCATTGCCAAGCATCTGAAGCATTTGAAACGGGTGGTAAACCTGGCTATCAACAAAGATTATATAGAAATACAGAAGTATGCCTTCCGTAAGTACCGGATTAAAACGGTTGATAGCCGGCACACCTATCTTTCGCCCGAAGAACTATCTTGCTTGGAGAATCTGCGGTTGGACGAAAACGAACGGCGATGGCAAAAGACACTGGACGCTTTCCTGTTTTGTTGCTACGCTGGTCTGAGGTACTCGGATTTCGTAAACCTGTCGGCCGACAACCTGGTTTATATCCGAAAAAAAACATGGTTAGTCTACCGAGCGGTCAAAACTGAGGTAGAAGTACGCTTGCCACTCTATTTGCTGTTCAACGGAAAAGCATTACACATTCTAGGCAAATACAAAGACGCGCTAAATGATTTCTTCCGGTTGAAGAACAATTCGAATGTCAACAAAGAACTGGCAGTTCTTGCAACACGCGCCGGCCTCAAAAAACACCTTTCCTTCCATACAGCCCGTCACACCAATGCTACTTTGCTCATCTACAATGGCGTAAACATTACTACCGTGCAAAAACTGTTGGGGCACAAAAGTGTGAAAACCACCCAGGGATATGCCAACATTATGGATATGACTATTGTACACGATTTGGAAAAGGCAGTCGACAGGAAATTGGGGAACTGGAGAGGATGATTTCCTGAGCAATTAATCCATCAGCGGTCTCACAAACCGACACATGTAAGATTTGTCCATATTTTGCACCTGTCTAATTCGTGTTTTGTTCGTGTCTATAGCGGGCCGGAACATACGAACATGGTACGAGGATGGTACGAGCAAGGTACGACTGTGGTAGGAATGGGAATGGACGGCCATGTGCGTGCGATTTGTCAATTTTGGAGAAAAACAGCGCGAAGGAAACCGGACACATGTATATGATTCATGAAGTCTGTCATGACTTATATATAAGGTGTACCGGCTTTTCGAAGTAGTTATTGACAGTTACCGGCTGGCTTTACGCACAGGCAGAAATACAGGAATATGGCTGAAAAGGTAGAATACGGATAGCACATGACAGAAAATATGCAATAGAACCATACTGTAAGGGCTTCCAGCAACGGATAATGTGTTTTTTTGATTTTATAAACGATTGATTATTAGCGTGCTGTATTTTAAAATAGTTCCGCGAAAACTTTGGTAGTTTCCTTCGTGGGAATGCAGACACAGGAGGTTGATATCCAACCGAACCTGCGTATCGTACTGAAAGCAAACACAGAGATGCTGGATGAAGTAATGGTGGTAGCTTATGGTACAGCCAAAAAGTCATCTTTCACAGGTTCGGCCAGTAACGTGAATGCGGAAAAGGCACTGAAGGATATTCCGGTAACCTCATTTGAACAAGCCTTGCAGGGTAGTGCGCCGGGTGTTACAGTAAACCAAAGCAGTGGACAGCCGGGAGCTGGAATAAGCATCCGCGTACGTGGTACAGGCTCAATGAATGCTTCAAACGAACCACTTTATGTGATTGATGGCGTTCCCGTTATTTCGGGCGACGTTGCCGTATCGGCGATTGACGGCGATAGCAAGGCTTACAACATCATGGCATCACTCAATCCCAGTGATATCGAATCTATCACCGTGCTGAAGGATGCAGCTGCCGCATCGCTTTACGGTTCGCGAGCAGCCAACGGTGTAATCATGATTACAACTAAAAAAGGTAAGGAAGGCAAGACAAGTATCAACTTCAAGGCTAACTTTGGATTCTCGGACTGGGCAGTCAACAACCATCCCAAAGTAACGGGTGACCAAGCACACGAACTGACCTACGAGGCATTCTACAACGAAGGTATTCTTTACCGTGGATATGACGAAGCTACTGCCACAGAATATGCCCAAACTTATGCAGATGCCTATGCACCGTTGATGGACAAATATTCAAACTGGGAAGATGTATTGTTCCGTGATCGTGCTTTTAGCCAGAACTACGAATTCTCTGCTCAAGGAGGTAATGAAAAGAACCAGTTCTATGCTTCACTCAGCTACAAGAATGAAGAAGGAAAGGCCATCAACTCGGGTATTGAGGGCTTTACTGGACGCCTGAATGCCAGCCACCAGTCGAACGACGGAAAACTTTCTTTCGGTGCCAGCATCACGTTTGCCAAACAACATTCACTGATGGCCGATGAAGGTACCTCGTATGCCAACCCCTACTTTCTGGTAAACTGGGTATGTACACCTAACATCCCTATTTACAACGAAGACGGCAGCTACTACAACGATTTCCCGTTTGCCAACCTAGGCATGGTAAATCCGCTCCAGAATCTGGGGTTGGAACGCAACACATCCGACATTTTCCGTTCGGCCAACTCGTTGTGGGCACAATATAAAATCATTGACGGACTGACCATCAAGGAAACCGTGAGTTACGACTATGTACGTAACAACTCTGAAACCTGGTGGCCCAGCAATTCGCAAAACGGTTCTACACCAGGAAGAAACGGTATGATGATTAAGATACCTTACGAATTTCACAACCTGTACTCCTCCACAGTAGCCAATTATACCCATTCGTTTGGCAACCACAACGTAGACTTATTGGCAGGTTGGGATATCGACATGCGCCACCAGCAATATGTGCAGGCTATCAGTCAGAACTATCCGACAGACAAACTTCCTGAAATGGGCAACGCTGCCGACCCACAGGGTGCTTACTCTGGACACAGCGATGACCGCCTGCTCTCGTTCTTGTCACGTTTTAACTACGATTACGACAATAAATATTATTTCTCGGCTAACTACCGTCGTGATGGTAGTTCACGTCTGGGTATCAACCAGCGCTGGGCCAACTTCTGGTCTGTATCAGGCGCTTGGCGCATCAGTAAGGAAGCTTTTATGGAATCGGCATCGTTTATCAACGACTTGAAGATTCGTGCTTCTTATGGTATCAACGGTACGTTACCTAGTAACCTGACCGGGCATATGCAGCTCATCGGTTATGGATATAACTATATGAACAATCCGGGGTCTTTCCCTGTTCAATTGGCCAACCCAGATCTGTCGTGGGAAAAGAACCATAACTTTAACATTGGTTTTGATGCCACACTGTTTGACCGTGTGAATGTAACTTTCGATTATTATACCCGTACCACCAAAGACTTACTCCAGGCCCAACCTGTTTCTATGATGACCGGTTTCTCAAGCATTCTGAAGAACGTAGGTGAGATGCAGAACAAAGGTGTTGAATTGGATATCAATGTAGACGTGTTCAAACATTCGGAGGTGAAATGGACAACAGGCCTCAACCTGTCGCACAACAGCAATAAGGTTAAAAAACTCTATGGAGGAAAAGACATTATCAGTGGTACCAGCATATTGCGTGAAGGTGAATCGTATTATTCATGGTATAGCCGCGAATGGGCAGGTGTTGACCCGGAAACAGGTGAAGAGCAATGGGTATTGAATACAGTGAACGAAGATGGAAGCCTCAACAAAGAGCTTACCAAAGATCCTAGCCAAGCCCAGCGTATTATCGTAGGTAAACCTGACCCGAAATTGATAGGCGGATGGAGAAATACGGTTTCCTGGAAAGGCCTTGACCTGAACTTCCTCTTTACCTATTCATTGGGCGGACACATTATGGATGACGTGGAACTGTTGTACATGGCTTCGGACGGTGAAGTGCCCTATTACAACATCTCGGCAGACCAGCTTGACAGATGGCAGAAACCGGGTGACAAAACCGATGTACCCCGCCGCATCAACGGTTACCAATATGCACGTTATGCTAGCGACCGCCATATGGAAAGCAGCAATTACCTGCGTCTGAAAACATTGAGCCTTTCATATACTTTACCCAAGAATTGGGTTCGCACAACTGGTTTGAACAACGTGCGCGTATTCTTCTCGGGCACTAATCTGCTGACCTGGTCGGCCTATAAGAATGTGGATCCGGAACAGTCCATTTACGGTGTAACGAGTTTCTCGCTGCCGCCGTTGAAGACTTTCTCATTCGGAATAGAATTAGGTATATAATCAACACACAATTAAAAAAAGGAAATACATTATGAAGATAAAAACATTGATTTTAGCCACGGCTTTATCGGCTACCGCATTGACTTCGTGCGATGATTTCTTGACGGTAAATCCCGATAGTGCCCTTCCGCCCGAGGAAGCTTTGTCCCAACAACAGGACCTGGATAAGGCGTTGAACGGTATGTATTACAAAATGAGCGATGAAAGTTTTTACGGTACCTACTTTCTGGTGCGTGGTGAAGTGGGCGGTGACGACATACAACCCATCGGTCAAACGGCCTCACGTACGGAAAACTATTACCGCTTTATCCATCGTGTAAACAACTCTCCGACGGCCATGTGGAGCACTCCGTATGCGGTAATAAATGCAGCTAATACAATGTTGGCTGTAATAGACAACATTCCGGAAAGCCCTGAACGCAACAACTCTGAAGGCGAAGCGCTTGCAATCAGAGCGTTATGCCACTTCAACTTGCTGCTGACGTATGGTACTCCTTATCTGAAAGACAACGGAGCCTCTTACGGTGTACCTCTTATAGACAGAGTGCTTGGAGTAGAAGAACTTCCTTCACGTGCCAGTGTGGCCGATGGTTATAAAATGGTAATTGCGGACTTGGAGAACGCCATCACTCTGTTGAGTGAAGAGAAGAATTATGGGCATATCAATCGTTGGGCCGCTAAAGCCTTACTAGCCAAAGTTTATCTTTATAAAGGCGATTGGGACAATGCATTCAAATATGCAGACGAAGTGGCTCAGTCGACATCTTATTCACTGGTCTCCAATAATGAATATGTAGGCATGTGGGCTCAGAAGGAAAACAGTGAATCATTGTTCGACATTGATTTGAACGAGAACTTCTCGGGCGGTAACTTGGAACTGTTCGGATATATTGCCAATCCTGGAGGCTATGGCGAGTTGATTGCAACCAAAAGTTTCATCAGCCTGTTATCTGAATATCCCAACGACGTACGTTTAAACTTGCTTGAAGAGGCTGCCAATGGCGAAAAACGTTTTGTCAATAAATGCCCCGGCTACAACAGTAAGTTACCTATTAATAATATTCGTGTACTACGCCTGTCTGATATCTACTTGATGGCAGCCGAAAGCGCACTGAAAAAGGCAACTCCCGACCAGGAAAAGGCCGACTTCTATTTGAATGAAATCCGTAGACGTGCTATTCCAGATGTTGAGGATGTAACAGCAACCGAAGAACTCATTCTGAAAGAACGCCGCAAAGAACTCGTAATGGAAGGTCATCGTTTTTACGATGCCATGCGCTTAGGGCTGACGCTGAACCGTGTCCCGTCTGAAGGCGAAGGAATTGTGGATCATTATTTAAATTCTACGGACTTAATTTCTCCCAACTGGAATGATTATAGAATCATTTTGGCAATTCCACAAGCAGAAATAGACGTTAATCCAAACTTGAAAGAACAACAGAATCCGGGTTATAATTAATGTTGCTACGCATCGGTGTAGAAACACCTAAACAAGATATCTAAGCACTTGGTATACAATTGTCAAAATATCCTTCCTGCCTTTCAGGAAGGATATTTTTTTATTACATTGGGTAGCTCTTATATAACTCTGGCTGTGCCAACGGCTTCTTTATCAAAAAATGCACACAGATTACGTTCTGTCTCTTCCTACCTTCTCTACGTAATAAAAGTTGACATTCTCCATTACTATTGAGAGGCATATCACGAAAAAGTATCGTGTATAATAAACCACTCTATCCTCAATTCAACTCCAGCCCATTCTTGGCTTAAATCATTTTTGGGGACAGACAGCATGTTTTTTTTAACTCTCATTCATATCTAATTCGTTTATTCTCAACAACAAACATA
>UMAB01007989.1_pt1 | contig 17573 bp, 12 predicted proteins | sample 1963601 | NCBI WGS metagenome assembly UMAB01 (sample SAMEA4835905, study PRJEB28245) | human gut metagenome | biome: gut microbiome; material: fecal sample | place: Denmark | collected 2008 | reverse complement strand
GGGGGAAACATTAACATGATGATATCGTCATTATTCGTCAGGGAGCGGGCTTGGGCTTTATATTCTGCTTGAGAACGTCGATAACGAATTTTATTAATTCCTTAAAGCCCTCGGGTGTAAGCACCTTCTTGGGTATCGCGTTTGCATTGTAGCGGAGATAAACTCTCTGCCACATTTCAGGCTTGAAGAAGCCCTTCCAATCCCAGTTCTCAAACTCAACCTCATAGAGAATGAAGTAATCGCTTCCGTGACGGTTGATCAGGCCTTCACCCTTAGCGCAGCTGGTTTTATTATTCCAGTAGTAGGTCTTGAATTTCTTGCTCAGAGCGGAGTAGAGACCCTTCTGAGAGTCATAAACTCTGAAGAACAGATCCTTGTATGCAATCCACTGCGCCTGATAGACAAGGCAGGAATAAGCCTCCTGGGTGCCCTGGGAATTGTAGCCCTCGTGCCACTTGGCGGGATCGCTGATATCCTCGGGTTTGTCAAGGTAGAATACCTTCCAGCCGATTATCTCATAGTCATCGCCAGGCTTATCTCCGGGGAATATCGGATATCTGCGGATCACGGTGCCGGGACCGTCCTTGTCGGGTTTTTCGGCATCCTTATACTCAGGATCGGCACCGTAAACGACAGCGGATGTCTTGACAGGCTTGCCGTTGTTGAAGTCATAGTATACTGTGAAGCTTTGATCGCCGTATACGGCATAGCAATTAAGATCGCTTGCAGGCATATAGGTGGGAGCTTCACCGCTATCGGTCTTGGCGCTCCACTTCCGAAGCTCTCTGCCCGCGGGAGCCTTTGCGTCAATCGCGGCTTTGTCATCAGTGGTAACTCTGGTGTATTCGAGCAGATTGGTGTTTGCGGGAACGGAAACGGTCTTATAAGGCACCGTGTCATACTCGGGCGCGGACTCTGCGGTTATGATATAGAAGTTGATGTTATAATTCTGAACTTCCCAAGCATCATAGAACATAATATAGGAGTCTTCTATCGTATGTGCTTTGAGGAATTCCTTAGTAACGGTGATCGGGAATTCGATAAACGCTACGCCTGCCATATCTTCTGCAGTCTTCAAGTTACGGACATTCGGATCCCATGACCAGCCTCTGAAGACGTTACCGGCATCCTTCCAGCCACGAGTCTTCTGCTGGGTAGCCTCAACGCCAATCTCGGGGAGGAACAACTCGGTTGACGCATCACCCTTCGCCTGGAACTTGAGCTGAGAAAGATCTATAACGTCTCCCCTGCTCACCTTCACGGAAGCAAGCGCATAGGTGTTACCCATGTTGAAGCGAAGCTCATACTCTCTGAAACCGATCTCTGCGGTATAGTTGATGACAGGGCCGCAGGCAACAGTAAAGTTAAAAGAGTAATTATTGACGGTGCTGACGGTGGTTGCTTTTTTGCCGGTCGCGTTATCGACCCACTGTTTGAAAGCAAAGCCCTCAACAGGAGTGAGAATAGATTGAATCGCACTGGCGGTATATCCCACTTTACCCGTATTAACCTCACCCTTTAATACAGCGTTCTTGACCTGAGGCTCGCTCGGAGCGACATATGAATCGGTAGCAGCGTCATAAACAGGGATAGTAAGGGTAACGTCATAGGCGATCTCAGTGTGGATATAGACGGTCTTGTCGCCGTCGAAGCCGATCGAATCGCCGTTACGGATCTTTTCGTTGTATTCCTTATCGTAGCTGTAGCCGTAAACCGTTGCGTTGCCGTCCCAGGAGACATCTGCGCCGGTAACCGCGTTGGTGATCTTTTTGAGATCGGACGCAAAGGTGAGAGCCTTGGACTCGACCGTGCCGGTCTTGGTGTCATAGCTCTTCCACTCGCCGGTCTTATAATCCATTATCATAAAGTTAATGGAATACACGGTTGCCGACCAAACTGCCTTAACGGTGATGCCGTTGATATTGTCAACGGTGGTGGTGGCGGGGTTCCAGCCCTTGAACTCGTAGCCAGCCTTAACGGGGGTAATGCCCGTAAGGTCAACGGTAGTGCCGTAAGCGGCTTTGAAGGACTTGGAGGTCTCACCGTCAACATTACCGCCGTCGAAGTCAACGGTAACATCGAAAGTATCGGTGGTATAAATTGCCTTATAGGTTATGTTGCTATCGCCCATGGTGAGATTTGTGACATCCTCTACCTTACCGGTAGCGACATTCGCCCAGCCGAGGAAGTCGGCACCTGCATCGGGCACAGCAACGGATTCACCGGGAGCATAGAACTTGGTATCGGTGGTGTCGCGGATGATGAAGTTAGCGGAATACTTGCCTTCGGGATTGGGATTCTCGCCGATAACGAAGGTATAGTTGCAGTCCGCTATGTCAAAGCAATCAGCGGCAAGGCCGGCAAATTGGAACAGGTTCTTGGCGGTAGTAGCCTCGTTGGGCGCGAGGTAAGCGTCGCCTTTTCTGTTGGCGTTTATCCTCGGTTCGCCGTTGAACCTCTCATAGGATTTGAAAAGGTTGCCGGTAAGGATGCTGCTGCCGACGGTGCCGTCCGCAAGACCTTCTTTAACGGTAACATTGAAGCTGTAAATGTACTTATCCTGATCGAGCTTGAAATTGCGTCTGGTGCCGCCGTCATTTCTGGCAAGATTGTTGATCTCACAGAGATCCCAATTCTTCATCGTCGCATCGGGAATTCCTATCTTCGCTTCTTTATAAGAAATGTTACTGGTCGCAGCCTCAGTCTTCCACTGAGTCACATTAAGGCCTACAGCGCCCTGGGAATCCGGAGTTACGGTATAATCGGGGTTAACGGCTGCCTTGGAGACCATCTCATAAGCACCGTCCTTCTTAACATCAAAGAAAGTGTTTTCGAAGACATAGTGGGTGCTGAGTTTGCTCATAAAGAACGACGACTTGACATAAACTCTGACTTCGAGCGTGTCGCCGGGCTGGACATAGCCGTCGGTCGGCTTGCCGTTGCTCTCATAAAACTCGAGGCCGAGGTAGTAGAAGCCCTTATTGCCGTATTCGGCGTTAAGCTGCTCCATGGTTTTGATCTTGTGAGTCACAGGCTCTGCGCTCGCTGCCGATGCAGTCGGGACGAATGCGCCGTCGAGGATGGCGACCATACCCGCAAGCATTGAAAGGCACAGCAACAGGCTGATGACCTTCTTGAGGTTGGACATTAGTTTTTCCTCCTTTTATTTCTGAATTTTCCTGCATTGAAAACCATGTCCGCCCCAAAATGCCCAATCGGGCACATTGAGACATTGTACAATGCTATTATTGCATATTACAGAGAATAAAGCAATAGAAATAGTGAAAAATGTCTATATTTAAAAGCGAATTTCTGCGTTTTGCACAATTCGGAAAAATCAAATTCGTGCAACTTTACTATTCCTCGCAGCCTCGGCTACCGCAGCGGCGACCGCCTTGCCCACTCTCGGGTCAAACGCCTCGGGGATTATGTATTCCGTGCTCAGCTCGCTCTCGGAGACAAGCCCCGCTATCGCCTTTGCGGCGGCGAGCTTCATGCTCTCGTTGATATTGGAGGCTCTCACATCGAGAGCGCCTCTGAATATACCCGGGAACGCCAGCACATTGTTTATCTGATTCGGGTAATCGCTCCTGCCCGTGCCGACAACGGCGGCACCCGCACTGAGCGCTTCATCGGGCATTATCTCGGGTGTGGGGTTCGCCATAGCCATCACGACGGCGTCCTTCGCCATTGAGGCGACCATCTCGGGGCTGACTATGCCGCCCGCGGAGACGCCGATAAACACATCCGCGCCTTTCATCGCGTCGGCGAGAGTTCCGCTGCGCCTGCCGCTGTTTGTGAAATCCGCAAGCTCCTCAAAAGCGGTGGAAAGCTCCTGACCTTTACAGATGATTCCCTGCCTGTCGCTCATGATTATGTCGCCCGCGCCGCCCGCATGGAGCAGCTTTGCGATCGCCGAGCCTGCCGAGCCTGCGCCGCTTATCGCCACGGTGCAATCCCCGAGCTTTTTGCCCACGCATTTGAGCGCATTCATCACAGCCGCGAGCACCACGACCGCCGTGCCGTGCTGATCATCGTGGAAAACGGGAATGTCGCAGCGCTCCTTGAGCCTGCGTTCTATCTCGAAGCATCTCGGCGCGGCGATATCCTCAAGATTGATGCCGCCGAAGCTGCCCGCAAAAAGCGAAACGGCGTTGACTATCTCATCGGTATCCTTTGAGCGCACGCACAGCGGAATTGCGTCTATATCGGCGAATTCCTTAAAGAGCAGGCATTTGCCCTCCATGACGGGCATACCCGCCTCGGGGCCAATGTCACCAAGCCCGAGCACCGCCGTGCCGTCCGTGATGACTGCGACGGTATTCCAGCGGCGGGTCAACTGATAGCTTTTGTCAATATCCTTCTGTATCTCGAGGCAGGCTGCCGCAACGCCGGGGGTGTAGGCGAGCGAAAGCTCCTCTCTGTTTGACGCCTTGGCTCGCGCCTTTGTCTCGAGCTTGCCTTTCCATTCATAGTGAAGTCTAAGCGACTCCTTATAATAATCCATCGGTATCACTCCTTAGGTAACGGCTCTGCGGCTTATTCCTGCGCCCAATTCATCGAGCGCTTGACCGCTTCTTTCCAGCCCGCATAAAGCTCATTTCTTCTCTCCTCGCTCATCTGCGGCTCAAAGGTCTTGTCGACCTCGCGGTTATTCTGAATTTCTTCTCTGCTGTCCCACACTCCGACGGCAAGACCCGCAAGATAAGCGGCACCGAGGGCGGTTGTCTCAACGGTCTTGGGTCTGTTGACGCAGCATCTTATCATATCCGCCTGGATCTGGAGCATTATGTCGCTCACGCTTGCGCCGCCGTCAACTCTCAGCTCGGTGAAGTCGATGCCGGAGTCGGATTTCATCGCCTCAAGCAGGTCGGTCATCTGATAGGTAATGGCCTCGAGCACGCTTCTTGCGATATGCGCCCTGTTGACGCCTCTCGTCAGGCCGATTATGCTGCCTCTGGCGTACATATCCCAATACGGGGCACCGAGGCCCGTGAACGCGGGCACAAAGTAGATGCCGTTTGAGTCGGGCACGCTCTCGGCCAGCTCATCGCAGCGGCGGGCGGTGTCGATAAGATGCACCTCATCCCTGAGCCACTTTATTATCGAGCCTGCGTTGAAGGCCGAGCCTTCAATGGCGTATTCGACCTTGTCTCCGATGCCCCACGCAACGCCCGTGAGCAGGTTATTCTTTGAACGGACTCTCGTCTCGCCGGTATTCATCAGCAGGAAGCAGCCTGTGCCGTATGTATTCTTAGCCTGACCGGGCGCGAAGCACGCCTGACCGAAGAGGGCAGCGGGCTGATCGCCGATAGCGCCGCATATGGGGATACCCTCGAGCGCCTCAAGACCGAGAATGCCTTTGGATACTCTGCCGTAGACCTTGCTTGACGGCACGGGCTCGGGCAGTATCGACATCGGGATGCCGAGCTTGTCGCAGAGATATTTATCCCAGCAAAGGTTGTCAACGTCAAATAGCATGGTCCTCGACGCGTTTGAATAGTCGGTCACATGTACGCTGCCGCCCGTGAGATTCCAAATGAGCCAGGTTTCCACCGTGCCGAAGAGCAGCCTGCCCTCGTCGGCGAGCTTCTGCGCCTCGGGGACGTTGTCAAGGATCCACTTTATCTTTGTGCCGGAGAAATATGCGTCGATGAGCAGACCTGTTTTATCCTTTATATATTCCTCAAGCCCCTGCTTTTTAAGCTCCTCGCAGTAGGGAGCGGTGCGGCGGCACTGCCAGACTATCGCATTGTGGACGGGCTTGCCCGTCTGCCTGTCCCAGAGGATGGTGGTCTCACGCTGATTGGTGATGCCGATGCCCGCAATATCGCTCGGGTCGATCTCGCCCGCGGCTATGCAGGCAATGACAGCCTGAAGCTGACTGTAAAGTATCGCCATCGGGTCATGCTCGACCCAGCCGCTCTTGGGGTATATCTGCTCGAACTCATTCTGCGCCTTGCAGACGATATTGCCTTTTTTGTCGAATATTATAGCTCTTGAGCTTGTCGTGCCCTGATCGAGCGCCAAAACATATCTTGCCATTGCGTTCATCCTTTCGTAATGCCGAAATATCTGACGGCGTTGTTGTATGAAATATCCTCGGCGAGGGTGCGGAGCGCCTGCTCGTCATACGGGTAAAGCCCGTCGGCGACCATATTGCCCATGAATCCGCAGAGGATGCGGCGGAAGTATTCGTGCCTCGGGTAGGAGAGGAACGAGCGCGAATCGGTCACCATGCCGACGAATTTTCCGAGAGCGCCGAGGTTGGCGAGAGCCTTCATCTGCTCCCTCATGCCGTCGATATTGTCGTTGAACCACCACGCCGAGCCGAACTGTATCTTGCTCTGCGCCTCGGCGGTCTGAAAGTTGCCGAGCATGGAGCCGAGGACGTAATTATCCTTGGGGTTGAGGGTGAAGAGCACCGTTTTGGGCAGCTCTCCCCTGTATGCGAGGCTGTCGAGGAACCTCGAGAGCTTGCGCGCGATGAGCTGATCATCTATCGAGTCAAAGCCTGCGTCTGGGCCGAGGCGCTCAAACATGAGCGTGTTGTTATTCCTCATCGGGCCGATATGCAGCTCCATTACCCAGCCTCTTTCCGCATAGCGGGCGGCGAGGAACGAAAGCAGCGCAGTTTTATATTTATCGGCGGCGATATCGTCTATCGCTTCGCCGCTCTTCGCCCTTGCGAATATTGCTTCAAGCTCGTCGGCGGTCGACGGCTCATACGGGATATATGCGAATGCGTGGTCGCTGGCGCAGCAGCCGAGCGAGGCGAAGAATTCTATCCTCTCATTGAGCGCATTGCAGAGTTCGGCAAAGCTGCCGATGCCGCGGCCTATCCTCTGCTCCATGGCGGCGAGCCACGGGCGGAAGGACGGCTGCTCTATCCCGAGCGCCTTGTCGGGTCTGAACGCGGGGAGCACCTTGCATTTGAAGCTCGCATCCTCGGCAAGCAGGACATGATACTCAAGCGAATCCGCAGGGTCGTCTGTGGTGCAAAGATGCGTGACATTTGAGCGCTCTATCAATTCTCTGGGTGTAAAGCCCCCGGCCTTTATAGCGGCGTTTGCTCTCTGCCAAATATCCGACGCGGTCTCGGCATTGAGAATATCGTTTATACCGAAGTAGCGGCGCAGCTCCAAATGCGACCAATGATATATCGGGTTACCGATGAGCGAGGGCATAACGGCGGCAAATGCCTTGAATTTCTCATAGCCGTCGGCGCCGCCGGTGATATATTCCTCATCGACGCCGCATGAGCGCATCGCTCTCCATTTGTAATGGTCGCCCGCAAGCCACAGCCACGCAATGTCGACGGGCTGAGCGTTCTCGTATATCTCCTTGGGCGAGAGATGACAGTGCCAGTCAAAAATGGGCATTTTTTCGGCGGCTTCAAAGGCCTTTTGCGCCGGCTCGCTGCCGAGCAAAAAATCCCTGCCCATGAATTCCTTAACCATTTCGTTTGCCTCCCTTTGCGGTGACAGCCTCACCGCATTATAACATTACATTATAATTCTATCATAGATTGCGAGATTTGCAAGTGAAATTTGCGTTTTTAAATTGATACTCTCGGGTGGAGTTTTGCCGTTGAGCATTTGCAGCCGTGCGCGGTCAAGTCGGCTCCCTTGTGTAAAGAGAGCTGTCGCGGAGCGACTGAGGGATTGACTTAGCAAATTATTGTTTGAGTACTGATTGCGTGGTTGATTTATTAAACTGTTACTCGCCTCTTAGGCTCCCTCTTGAGGGAGCTGTCCGTAGGACTGAGGGAGTTTTGTTGAAAAATAAGTATTCCGCCTGCGCACACCTCATCCGTCTCGCAAGCTCGACACCTTCTCCTCAAGGAGAAGGCGAATGTAACTGTTGGCTCAATAATCTTTTGGCGGATTTAACTGTCAACTTGTAGTTGAGGCGGCTCCCTCTGACGAGGGAGGCTGAAGCAACTGAAAACTCGGCGGCTTTTGGTGGGCGAACACAGTTCACCTCTACGATGTTAATTTTGCAATTATTTCGCGGGATGCCGAGGACGTCATCCCCTACGATTGAATTGAAACTTTTCTGTTATACTATCAACAAAATTTTGCTTTTAGCGACTACCGGACAATCCTCAGTCACTCCGTGACAGCTCCTTTCAAAAGGAGCCCGTAATTATTAGCAACCGTAGTAAAGTAAACCTGCGCAGTCGCCCATTGAAATAGCACCGCGCTATCTGCCATGGTGGCCTCCTTGGAGAAGGAGACGAAGATAACTGTCGGCTTGTGTTAAAAATCCGCCTGCGGCGCGCCTCGCTGCCATAAAGATTTAAAAGGGCGAAGCCGCCTCCCTTGCGGGAAGCGGCTTCTTGAGGAGTTGTATATAAGAGGGTAAGTGGTGGTCAAAATTATTCGTCGATACCGAGGAGCTCGTTGACCGATACTCCAAGAATCTCAGAGAGAGCCTTCAGCTCAAAGTCAGACACGTTTCTTAGCTGACCTTCGAGCTTTGACAGTCCGGATGCGTTAAGGTCTATGCCCTTGATCTGGAGCTGAGTGAGCAGATCCTTCTGCTTCATGTTGATTGCCTTGCGGCGTGCTTCGATCTTTGCGCCGACGATGTTTCTCTCGCCGAGCGGTTGCTTTCTGATTCTCATTGTCCTAACCTCCCGGGACTAAAATCAAAATGAGAATTATACCGACTGTATAATTTCTAATTTATGTGTCTCATTAAATACTCATTTTTTGTGTGTCTGTATTCTATCACACTTTATCGGAAAAATCAACACCTTTTCTCTAAAAAATAATGAACTTTTTTCGATTTTGTGTTTATTTTTCAGGCATTTAATTGCTTTTGACTGAATCAAGTCCGTTTTTTCGCCCTTTACGGCATTATCGGACACATAAAAGTATTTAACGTCATACAAATTTTGGTTGAATTGTATATTGTAATATTTCCGAAAATGCTGCATAATATTTTCAAACGCAGAAAAGGAGCATAAAAATATGAACGATCTGCACGACAGCCGCAATCTGACGATGCTCACAGACTTCTATGAGCTGACCATGGCGAACGGCTACTTCAAAAACGAATTTAAGGATACCATTGCATACTTTGATATGTTTTTCCGCACCATACCCGACGGCGGCGGTTATGTGATTATGGCCGGCGTTGAGCAGCTTGTTGATTATTTCAGAAATCTTAGCTTCAGCAAGGAGGATATCGACTATCTGAGAGGCAAGGGCTTCAGCGAGGATTTCCTCGACTACCTTGCAAACTTCAGATTCGCCTGCGATGTGTGGGCCGTGCCCGAGGGCACCCCGATATTCCCCGGCGAGCCGATAGTCAAGGTCAAAGGCCCCGTAATCCAGGCACAGTTTGTCGAAACGATGGTGCTGCTGACGATAAATCATCAGAGCCTCATCGCCACCAAGGCAAACAGAGTTGTCAGGGCGGCACAGGGCAGAGCGGTAATGGAATTCGGCTCAAGGCGCGCTCAGGGCTTCGACGGAGCGATCTACGGCGCAAGGGCAGCCTATATCGGCGGCTGTGCAGGCACCGCGTGCACGATATCCGACGAGATGTTCGGCACTCCTGCGCTCGGCACCATGGCTCACAGCTGGGTGCAGCTCTTTGACAGCGAATACGATGCCTTCAAGGCATACGCCGAGGAATACCCCGACGCCTGCACGCTGTTGGTTGACACTTATAACGTGCTTCATTCGGGTGTGCCGAATGCTATAAAGGTCTTTGACGAGGTGCTCGCCCCGATGGGCAAGCGCCCCAAGGGAATACGCATCGACAGCGGCGATATCGCCTATCTCTCACGCAAGGCGAGGAAGATGCTTGACGACGCGGGCTACCCCGACTGCTCGATAGTGGCTTCAAACTCCCTTGACGAATATATCATCAGGGATATGCTGCTCCAGGGCGCGAAGGTCGACTCCTTCGGCGTCGGCGAGAGGCTCATAACCTCCTCCTCAAGCCCCGTGCTCGGCGGCGTTTACAAACTCTGCGCCGTTGAGAAGGACGGCGAGATAATCCCCAAGATCAAGCTGAGCGAGAATGTTCAGAAGATAACGACCCCCGGCAACAAGAGGGTATACCGCCTCTATGACCGCGAGAGCGGCAAGGCGGCGGCCGACTTGATAACGCTTGCGAGCGAAACCGTCGACGACTCCCGCCCCTATGAGCTTTTTGACCCCGATTTCACATGGAAGCGCAAAACTCTGACGAATTACACCGCCCGCGAGCTGCTTGAGCCTCTCTTCCGCAAGGGCGAATGCGTCTATAAGGAGCGGAATATCGAGGAGATCAAGAGCTACTGCCGCGAGCAGATAGACACCCTTTGGGACGAGGTCACGAGATTTGAGAATCCGCACAACTACTATGTCGACCTCTCTCAGCAGCTTTGGGATGTCAAGCATGAGCTGCTCAGAAAGAACAAAGAATAATAACGAAACCGCCCGACGCACCTCAATGATGCATGATCGGGCGGTGATTTTTTATGCTATTCTCTGCGCTCTGCCGTTTTTGGTTATAAGGGTAAGCGCGGGCTGATCGTCATCGGGCAGATCCTCGGGGGCTCTGCTCTGAATGCGGCGCTGCTGCCTCTCGGCGGCAAGCTCTCTCTGCCTGCGCTGACGGCGGCTGCGGCGATAAGCCTTGAACGCCTTGACAAGAGCATCCTCAAAAGCGATAACTTTTTTCTCATATATCATGCCGACTATCGCAAGGACTATCGCTGCAAACTCGACTATCGTTTTTATTATATCGGTGTGTGACATTTCAGTACCTCCGCAATTCGTAAACATTTGTTCTACGAGTTATATTATAGCAGGTGAACATTCGTTTGTCAAGACAAATGTTCGATTTTTCTTAACTTTTTCCGAGTTTTTGGATTGAAATAAGTATAGCACAATATATCGTAGTTGTCAATCACATTCACCACAATAAATGGTATTATTTCATGCCGCAAAAAGCGGGATTTGTCCGAATTCGGGCGAAAAAAGTCAGCGGCTGTTCGGCTGTTAATAAAATATATTCAGCTCCGCCGCCGAGTATCACTCCCCCGCTTGACTTTTGTCGGATTAGTTAATATAATGTTTTCATCAAATAAAGGGAGTGTCGTCCGTTGTATAAGCTATGGGCATTCGTCAGACAGAGCCTGATACGCATCTATCTTTTCTTTGCAAAGATCGTCTACAAACTGAGCGGCGGCAAGAGGCCGAAAACCCTCTTCTGCCAAAAGGCGAACGCCGAGCATATCGGCTCGCGGGTGCGAGTGGTGTCGTCGGATAAATATTCCACCACTATCGCAAAATTTGACGCGGACGGCAACATGAGCGACGAGGATTTTGTCATCCTCACGGGCACCGATCTGCACCTTGACCACGGCATGGAGAATAACGAAAAAACCGTCGAGCGCTTTGTGCGCCACATCAAGGATATCAAGCCCGATCTGATAGTGCTCACAGGCGATATCATACTGACCGACACACAGCAGACAGACGCGATACAGTTCGCTCAAATGATGGAGAAGCTCGGTATATATTGGACGGCGGTATTCGGCAACCACGAGGTCAGAGAGGAGCGTGGCTTCTATAAATACCTGCTGCTCAAGGATTTCGCCGACTATGAGCACTGCCTGTGCAAGCTCGGCCCCGATGAGCTTTTCGGCTACGGCAACTACACGGTGAATATCCTCGGCAAGGGCGGCCGCCTGCGCCGCACGCTGTTTTTCTTTGACTCGGGCAGAAACATAATCGACTCCTACCGCAAGGAGCACGGAGTACCCGCCGACCTTAAAGGCTACGATTTTCTGAAGAACAGCCAGATCAATTTCTATAAATGCACCATTGACTCGCTTAAATCAAAATACGGCGATTTCCCGTCCTTCGTCTACCTTCATATTCCCCTTGTCGAATTCGCAAACGCCTTTGACGGCGACGAGGAGCACGGCTACACGCCCTCGGGCAAATGCAAATTGCTCTACGGCGAGCAATATGAGAGCGTCGGCTCATCGCCCTTCAACAGCGGAATGTTTGACGCGATACTTGAGAAGGGCAGCACCGACGGCGTATTTGCGGGGCACGACCACATCAACGACTGGTGCGCCGTATACAAGGGAGTTTATCTCGTATACAGCCTGCCCGGCGGATATAACGAATACCATATGGGCACTCGTTTCGGCAAGCCCGAGAGCGAGTGGGTGCAGGGCGTGACCGTCACCACCCTCCACGCCGACGGCACATTCGATATCAAGCCCGTCTATAACAGAATATACCTTTGATATATAAAAAACCCTCCGCATGACGAAAGCCATACGGAGGGCGCTTTTTGTTTTAACTCAGAATATATCCTTATTGATTACGGAATCGAGAAGGGCGGGGAGCATTATAAAGAACTTGGGCAGCCACTCGCCGAAGGCATAGCCTGCGAGCATGAGGAAGCTGGGCACTACGCCGATATAATACTCGAATTTGCTCGTGGTGTTGTCACCGGTGAAGGTTATCTTATTCTGACCGGTCTGCTTGGTGAGCACAAGCTCATCGTGCTGAGTGATGATCTCGGGGTCGGTCTCCGCCTCTTTATCGGCGAGGATATACGACTTGAGGGTCAGGGTGCCGCCGTCAACGCTGATGCAGTTGAAGCAGCCGCCGATATTGCTCTGTCTGGTCTGCTCCCAGTCGGAGCCGTTCCAATAGTTGCCCCAGCCTCTCTTCTGAACGGTGAGGGCAGCGATGAAGTCGGTGTCGAGGAAGTGATTCGCAAGGAACGGGCGGATCTCATATCTCTTGGTGCCGGCGGTGCCGGAGAGGACATAGACGGTGCCGTCCTCGTTTATCTTATTGTGCTTGAGGGGCTTCGTGCGCAGATACTGATGATCGTGACCCGACATGACAAGGTCAACGCCGCAGCGGTCGAGCACCCTGGTAAGCGACTTCTGGAGATAGAGTGCGTCGGGCCATTTGCCGTCCTTGCCGAGGGTGTAGGGCGACTTATGCATAAAGACGATCTTCCAATCCTTATCGGTGGAGTTCATATCGTTCTCAAGCCACTTGAGCTGAGCGATAGAAACGGAAAGGAGGTCGTTGGTGTTGAGGACTGCGAAATGGGCGTTGCCGTAGTCAAAGGAATAGTTGACGCCGTTTCTGACCTGAACGCTCTCGCTCGTGTCGAGGCTGAACATATTGTTGAACCAGTCCCAAACACCGAGGCCGTCATGGTTGCCCGCGATGGGCACAAGGGTGGTCTTGGCGTGGATATCCTTGACGTTGCGGGCGTATGCGTCCCACTCTTCGTTGGTGCTGTCGTTGGTGAAGTCGCCGAGGTTGACTATAAACTCAGCGCCGGGCATGGTCTTGAGACCCGCTCTGACGGTTTCGGCGCCCTTTGCGAAATTCTCGTCGCTGCTCGCCTGGATATCCGCAACGGCGATGAATTCAAACTTATCGTTGCCGTCATCGGTGATGAAAGAGCCTTTTTCGCTGACTCCGTTTGCACCGCCGACGGTGTAGAAATACTCGGTGCCGGGCTTGAGGGCGGAGACAACAGCCTTATGGACAAAATTGCCCTCCCACTCAAAAACATCGGAATAGGTTATCTCGGCGTCGGTCACTTCTGCGCCGTTTGCGTCATAGAGCTTCACAACGCTGTCGGTATTTGACACGGTGTACCAGCAGAAGCCCTTTTGGGTCTTGGTGTCGCCGTTTGCGGTGACGGTGATGCGGAAAGGCTCAAATTCCCCTATAGCGGGCGTTTCGCTCTCGCCCTCCGCCGAGCCGATGACCGCCGAAGCGCTCAGGATCATTGCAAGGCAGAGTATAACGCTGATGAGCTTTAAAAGATTCTTTTTCACTGTGCTTTTCTCCTTTGCTGTTATTTAATGGGAAGCGCGAGGTCGTAATCGGGCAGCCAGATGCCCTTGCCGAAGTCTCTTGCTTTGAAAACAACTGTATCGTCATAGACCTCAACAACATAGCCTGTGCCCGGGTCGTTATATTCGCCGTCCTTGTTGGTGATGCCGAAGGACGGGAGATTTATTGAGTAGAAGCCGTCTATCTCCTGATAGGTATACTGGCCGAAGCCCGTATGCTCGTGACCGGAGATAAGGAACACATTCTCATATTTGCCGAGGATAGCTCTGAGCTCGTCGCTCTGTGCGCCGACGCTGCCGGCTGACTCAATGGGGCTGTTCCAAACATCGGGCAGGCCGTGAGTGTAGGCGAGGGGCTGATGGCAGAGGACGAATACGGGCTTGCCGCTGCCGCTCTCCGCCGCAAGCTCGGAGTCGAGCCATGCGAGCTGCTCGGGGCTGAGGTAGGCTTCCTCAAACTCGGTCCTGTCCGAGCCGAGGACGATGAATTTATATCCGTTGACGACCTGAGTATAATGCATCTTTTCCATTGCCTCGTCGCCGTTGAGCGCATTGGTAAAGTCCGCGAAGCGCTTGCTCGACTGCTTATAGCTCCTGATCCTGATGTCGTGGTTGCCCGTGGCGGTGATGAAGCGGCAATCCGCATCCTTAATGCCGTCATAGACAAGCTGGAATTCCTCGGCGAGACCGTTCTCGGCGATATCGCCTACGAAACAAAGGGCGTCAAATGAGCCTGCATTGTTGACTATATCCTGCGCCGCGGGCACAAAGGTCTTGTACCTGCTGAAAAGATAGGTGGAGACCTGAGAATCCGCAATGGCGACAAAGGACATATTTGCCTGCTCGGATTTGATGGGTGCCGCCGTCGAGGGGGCTGCCGCCGCGCCGTTCGCCGCATAGAAGAGCGAGAGGAGCAGCGCAAAGATCTTCATTGAGATCTTTTGATAAAGTGCCGTGAGTAACATAACGTACCTTCTTTATATAATGTAATAATATCGGGAAAGCGGCCGAAACCGCCCTGCCTTGATCAGATCTTTACCGCCGAGAATATCTTGTTGAGTATGTCGTTAAGCAGTTCAAAGAGATTCTGCACGGTCTTTAACGGCATCTGGGTGTAGCCCGACGTGCCGTAATACTTGTAGAGCCAAAGGCTGAGCTTGACCATTGCCTTGCCGAAGGAGGATTCCTTCTCCGCCTTGGCGGGCTCATACTCGCCTATCTTCTGAAGGATGGCAATGAGCCTTGCCCTTGCCGCCTCGGCTTCGCCGTCAACGGCTATAGTGCTCGAGAGCACACGCTCCGCCTCGGCGATGGCTGCATTCAACTCGGCTCTGTCCTCTTCGCTGAGCTTGGACTGATCGACCGCCTTTGCTCTGGGCAGGTCGTCCCTGATGAGCCTCTTAGTGTTCCTGCCGACATTGAACTGCGGGAAATTCGGGTCGGAATAGACGGTCTCTATCTCATCGGTCGAGAGTATCTTGGAGGCAAGCTGCATGATGATGTCGTTTCCGCCGGTGCTCTCATGATTCTGATTGTCGAAATAGAAGGTGGTGTCGGGCAGCAGACCCGCGGAAGCGTCCACCACATGATCGGGCGATATGTGGTTGTGGCCGGGCACGGAGCAATTGGTATTCTTCTGCACATAGCCCTTGGGGAGGATCTCGCCGCAGTTGGCGGCGTAAGCGCCCATAGAGGTGGAGTCAAGGTCGATAACGCCGTCGGCATTCTCGACATTCCATGACTTGCCGACATTGTAGAGCGGCACATCGTAATCGACCACGTTATAAACCTTTATGCCGTAGTCAAGGAGCTTGAGGATATTCTTATCCGAATTGAGCTGAGCCTGATAATAGCGCTCGGTCTGGGCACGGATGCCCGCATTCTCCGCACCGGTGAGAACTCTGCGAGCCGCGGCGGGGTAATCCGCCGAGGGCACGAGTGCCCACATATTGGTGCAGTTTTTGAGCACGTCGTTTATCAGGGCGTCAACGGTGTTGCTGAGCGCATTCATCAGCACCGTGTCGGGGAAAAGACGCAGCGCATTCTCTATGAGCCTTGCCTCGTCCTCATCCATGAGCTTCTCAAGGAAGCCGTTGTAGAGATAATCCTTATCGAGGAAGGTGAGCTGCTTTTTGTAGATATCGCCGACTATCGAGCTGCCGTCAAGGGCGGGCACGATATAGACGACCTTGTTGAGATCCTTATAGACATTCTTGCCGTCGGGGTTGCTCTCACCGTAATACTCGAGCAGGCCGTTGGCGACCGTGCCGCCGAGGCTTATGGGTACTATATTTACCTTGTCGTGGCCTGTGTCCCTCTTGACCATCTGAATGAAGTCATAAAGCTCGTCGACGATCGCAATATTATTGCCGAAGGAATTGTAGGAGAAGAAATAGAGGTGATCCTCATCGTAGTCGTTGAGATAGCCTCTGAGGGGAATGCAGCCGTAGATATAGTTCTTCTCCTCTTCGCTGCACTCGGCGAGGGAGTAGGGGTATTTCTCTACCTCCACATTGCCGATGCATTTGCCGTCGCCGTCGCTCATATTCATGCCGAAGCAAAGGTCTATAGCCGAGGTCAGAGCCTTGCTCAGACCGATATCCCTCTGGAAAATGAGGGAGAGCAGCACGGGCACAAGGGCTATCTTGACAAGGGGCATGACGGGCGCATATGCGGGGAAGCAGTTTATCTTATCGCCGCTGTCGTCGGTGGCGTAGGAACCGTCGTCGTTGAGCAGCCATACGTTGGATTGACCGATACCGGGGATTATTATCGTGGGGCAGTCAGAGCAGTTGCCGCCGCAGGAGGTCTTGGTGCCGTTCGCCGCAAAAGCAACGCTGCAAACGGAGAACACAAGCGCAAGGGCGAGCAACGCCGATATTATCTTTTTCATCGCAGTCTTACCTTTCGGTTATTATCTTAGTGAAAGATCTTGTCATAGACGCTGCCGCCGCCGAGGGTCTTATAGAGCATCCAGCTCATCGACTCAAAGAATTTCTCAAGGCCGGGTGCGAGCTTGGATTCCTCTTTGGGAGGAGTCAACTGCCCGACCTTATAGAGGATGGTGTCAAGTCTTGCCTGTGCAGCCTCAACGGCAGACTGATCTGCCACGGTCATCTCAAGCACTGCCTCCGCCTGAGCTATAGCTGCGACGATTTCAGCTCTGTCCTCTTCGCTGAGGTCAGTCTTTTTAAGAGCCTCCTTGCCGTCGTTGATCCTCCAGCGCCTGAGGGTCTTGGTGTTGCAGAAGTAGTTATACTGCGGATACTTTGCGGGGTTGGAGTGGACATTCTCTATCTCACCGAGGAGCAGAGCCTTTGCAAGGTTGAGCACCACATCGTTATTGCCGACCTCGTGATACTGCTTGAGGAATACCCAAGTGTTGTCGGGCAGCACGGCGGTGGAGATATCTATCGTGCCGTCGGGTGAGAGGTAGCTGTAGCCGGGGTAAGCCGGGTTATCGTGAGCCTGCTTGGCTATCGTTGCGCCTCCGACGGTGCCGGTGGTGCCGAGAGCTGTGGAGGAGAGATTGATGATGCCGTCGCTGTTGACCTTGCCGCTGGAGCTCATTATCGAGAAGAAGGTATACATTTCTTCACCGAAAGCAAGACCGGAGCCGGAGATGAAATTGACCTTAACGCCGTCCGCGACTGCGTCGAGGACATTCTGCTTGAGGTTGAGCCTTGCCTGCTGGAAGCGGTCGGTCTTAGCCTTAAGCACG
>UMAB01048510.1_pt1 | contig 18157 bp, 15 predicted proteins | sample 1963601 | NCBI WGS metagenome assembly UMAB01 (sample SAMEA4835905, study PRJEB28245) | human gut metagenome | biome: gut microbiome; material: fecal sample | place: Denmark | collected 2008 | reverse complement strand
ATTCCAACAATCGCGAGATTTATTTCATCATCAGCGAACTGCTTTCCAAAGGCATCGACAAGGATGAGATTTACCGCAAGGTATTCAACACCTATTCCGAAAGCCGCCTGCGTCTGATGGGGCACGTGCTGACACAAATGAAAGTCTACAACAGTTACAACGCTGCCATGATATCGCTCACCGAACGGGAACAGAAGCAGTTCAACTACATACGCGGTGACAGCGAGGGATTTGTCAACATCCCGCTGAGCATCAAGAATGTCATTTTCTCATGTTTCCTGCGCGAAGACACCGAAAAGCCCATGATAAAGGTTTCATTACGCTCGGTAGGCACCTTCCCCTGCAACAAGGTGGCAGCCGAGTTTTTCAACGGCGGAGGCCACCTCAACGCCTCGGGCGGCGAGTTTTACGGCACGCTGGAAGAAGCGAAGCAAGTGCTGGAACAGGCGCTGGAGAAGTACAAGCCGTTGCTTAACGCATAAGTTTGCCCGGCGATATAGGGGATGCAAAGGATAAAAAACAAGGTTGAAAAGGTTAAAAGATTAGAACTTTCCGCCTGCATCTTTCAACTTTCAAGGAAATCAGATACTTTTGTACAAGATTACTAACGAAAACCAATGAAGAAACTTACTTTTTTCTTTCTGGCCCTCATGGCACTTTGCATAGGTTTCCAGGCCTGCGACGACACCAAAACCTATGCTGAAATGCTGGAAGATGAAGATAATGCCATCGAAGCATTTATCCGTGACAGCAACATTACCGTCATTACGCAAAGCCAGTTTTACGCGCAAGACTCTACCACAGACCCTGCCAAAAACGAATTTGTACAGCTGGCCAGTGGCGTCTATATGCAGATTCTGGACAAAGGAGTCGAGGATAAATCGGATACCGTAAAGAATAACGACATCATTCTGGTACGCTTTTCCGAATACGACGTGTTGAACAAGTACACGTCTTATTCCAATCTGGACATTGTCTACATGGTTGATGAATTCCGCTACGTGGTAACTTCTAGTTCCATTGCAGGTATCTTTACCGGAGGTAACTACATGTACTCCACGTCCAGTTCGGTAAACACAGCAGTACCTGCCGGCTGGCTGGTACCGTTGGAATACGTGCGCAACAAAGCTCACGTCAAGTTGATTGTGCCTTCCAAAATGGGTGGAAACGTAGGTATGCAGAACGTAATACCCTATTATTACGACATCAAGTACCAGATCTATTAACCAAGTCTACAAGACCCAAACGAACCTATAAATTTATTAACCTATGACTCTAATCAAATCTATCTCTGGAATCCGCGGAACCATTGGCGGACATGCCGGCGAAGGGCTTAACCCGCTCGACATCGTGAAGTTCACGTCGGCTTATGCCACTCTCATCCGCAAAACGTGTACTGTAAAAAGCAACAAGATTGTAGTAGGCCGCGACGCCCGCCTTTCAGGTGAAATGGTGAAAAACGTAGTTGTCGGCACACTGATGGGTATGGGATGGGATGTGGTAGACATCGACCTGGCTTCCACACCGACTACCGAACTGGCCGTAACCATGGAAGGTGCCAGCGGAGGTATCATCCTCACCGCTTCGCACAACCCCAAACAATGGAATGCCTTGAAGCTCCTCAACGAGAAAGGTGAATTCCTGAACAAGGAAGAGGGCAACGAAGTACTGCGCATTGCCGAAGCCGAAGCCTTTGAATATGCCGAAGTAGACAAACTGGGCACTTACCGCAAAGACCTTACTTACAATCAGAAACATATAGAAAGTGTACTGGCACTCGACCTGGTTGACGTGGAAGCCATCCGTAAGGCCGATTTTCACGTAGCCATTGATTGTGTGAATTCAGTAGGCGGCATTATCCTTCCGCAATTATTCGAAGCACTGGGCGTGAAGCATGTAGAGAAACTCTATTGCGAACCTACCGGTGACTTCCAGCACAATCCCGAACCGTTGGAAAAGAATCTGGGTGACATCATGAACCTGATGAAAGCCGGAAAGAACGACGTTGCCTTTGTGGTTGACCCCGACGTAGACCGTCTGGCCATCATCTGCGAAGACGGACGCATGTATGGTGAGGAATATACCCTGGTCAGTGTGGCCGACTACATTCTGAAACATACGCCGGGCAGCACCGTATCCAACCTCAGTTCGACCCGCGCCCTGCGCGACGTGACCCGCAAGTATGGACAGGAATACTATGCATCGGCCGTAGGTGAAGTGAATGTGACTACTAAAATGAAGGAGGTGGGCGCCGTTATCGGTGGTGAAGGCAACGGTGGAGTCATCTATCCGGCCAGCCACTACGGTCGTGATGCCTTGGTAGGCATTGCCCTTTTCCTAAGCCACCTGGCACACGAAGGCAAGAAGGTAAGTGAACTGCGCGCCACTTATCCGGCTTACTTCATGGCCAAGAACCGCGTAGACCTTACGCCTGACACCGATGTAGATGCCATTCTGGCCAAAGTGAAGGAACTCTACAAGAACGAGGAAATCAATGATATCGACGGCGTAAAAATAGATTTTCCCGAAAAGTGGGTACATCTGCGTAAGAGCAATACCGAGCCCATTATCCGTGTGTATAGCGAAGCCCATACCCAGGAAGAAGCCGAAGAAATAGGACAACAAATCATGAAAGTCATCGAAGACCTTGCCAAATAACCGTCTTCCGACTTTTTCCACAAACAAAACAACCGCAGGTAAGCCAAAGACCGGCGGACAAGCATACCACCTCTGTTGCAGGCACCTGCATCAGAGGTGGTTCTCTTATCCTCCATCTGTGCTGTAACGCCACCCTAGCGCTATTACATTTTTTACGGAAAAACAGAACTTTGTACGCTTTCTTTTTTTATTTTTGCATTTTGTTACGTTCAGTACAGAAATGAAGACAGAAACAACGACATACAACCTGCTAAATGCTATATCAACTCCAGACGACCTGCGCCGCCTTAGTGTAGACCAATTGCCTGAAGTATGCAAAGAGTTGCGGCAGGACATCATAGAAGAAGTCTCGTGCAACCCTGGACACTTTGCCGCCAATCTGGGAACTGTAGAATTGACGGTAGCATTACACTATGTATTCAATACTCCCTACGACCGTATTGTATGGGATGTGGGCCATCAAGCCTATGGACACAAGATTCTGACCGGACGGAGGGAAGCATTTTGTACCAACCGTAAGTTCAAAGGCATACGCCCTTTCCCCTCACCCGAAGAAAGCGAATATGACACATTCACCTGCGGACATGCATCCAACTCTATCTCGGCTGCATTGGGAATGGCCGTAGCAGCCGCATACAAGGGAGAAAAAGACCGCCATGTAGTAGCTGTAATCGGTGACGGAAGTATGAGTGGCGGACTGGCCTTCGAGGGACTCAACAATGCTTCATCGACTCCCAACAACCTGCTCATCATCCTCAACGACAACGATATGTCCATCGACCGTAGCGTAGGTGGCATGAAGCAATATCTTTTCAACCTGACTACCAGCAGCCCTTACAACCAGCTGCGTTTCAAGACGGCACGTCTGCTCTTTAAAATGGGCATTCTGAACGAAGACCGCCGCAAAGCCCTCATCCGTTTCGGTAACAGCCTCAAGTCGATGGCTGCCCAGCAACAGAATATTTTCGAGGGAATGAACATCCGCTACTTCGGTCCGATTGACGGACACGATGTTAAGAACCTGGCACGTGTGTTACGCGATATAAAAGATATGCAGGGACCCAAAATACTGCATCTGCATACCACCAAGGGAAAAGGCTATGAACCGGCTGAGAAAAACCCGGAAATATGGCATGCACCCGGGCGCTTCAATCCGCAGACAGGCGAACGCTTTGTGCCCGACAACAGCCATCTGCCCCCGTTGTTTCAGGATGTTTTTGGTGAAACGCTTTTGGAATTGGCACAACAGAATCCACGTATCGTAGGAATTACACCCGCCATGCCTACCGGTTGTTCCATGAACAAACTGATGGAAGCCATGCCCGAACGTGCCTTCGACGTAGGCATTGCCGAAGGACATGCCGCCACCTTCTCGGGAGGACTCGCCAAAGAGGGCTTGCAACCGTTCTGTAATATTTACTCTTCATTCATGCAACGCGCCTACGACAATGTGATACACGACATTGCCTTGTTGCGTCTGCCTGTTGTGCTCTGTTTGGACCGAGCCGGTCTGGTAGGCGAAGACGGCCCTACGCATCATGGTGTATTCGATCTGGCTTATTTCCGCCCGATACCCAACCTGACCATTGCCTCGCCAATGGATGAGCACGAGTTGCGCCGCCTCATGTACACTGCCCAACTTCCCGATAAAGGGCCGTTTGTAATCCGCTATCCACGCGGACGCGGCACACTGATAGACTGGCGTTGTCCGCTAAGCGAAATAACAGTAGGGACCGGCCGTAAACTGAAGGACGGGAACGACCTTGCTGTTATCACCTTAGGTCCCATAGGATATACCGCTGCAGCTGCCATCCGACGGGCCGAACAAGACAAAGGCTTGTCCATTGCACACTACGATTTACGTTTCCTAAAACCACTCGACGAAACTTTGCTGCATGAAGTAGGCCGCCGCTTTACGCGCATTGTCACCATAGAAGATGGTGTGAGGAAAGGAGGCATGGGAAGTGCCGTCCTTGAATTTATGTCCGATAATGGATATAGCCCGCAGATACAGCGCATAGGGGTGCCCGACACATTCGTTGAGCATGGCTCATTGAAAGAGCTTCACCACCTTTGCGGCATGGACGAAGAAGGAATCTATAAAGAGCTGACAAAATGAAAATCATCATTGCAGGTGCCGGAGCTGTCGGCACACACTTGGCTAAACTATTGTCTAAAGAAAGACAAGACATTATCTTAATGGATGACAACGAAGAAAGACTCAGCACCCTGGGTTCGAACTTCGATCTGATGACCGTAACCGCTTCACCAACCTCTATCAAAGGACTAAAAGAAGCCGGTGCCGGTGAAGCCGACCTCTTTATAGCCGTTACTCCCGATGAAAGCCGGAACATGACCGCCTGCATGCTGGCCAATAACTTGGGAGCACAAAAAACCGTGGCACGCATTGACAATTATGAGTATCTCCAACCCAAGAACACTGAATTTTTCCGCAAGCTGGGAGTAAACTCGCTGATTTATCCCGAAATGCTGGCCGCCAAAGAAATCGTATCGTCCATCCGTATGAGCTGGATACGTCAGTGGTGGGAATTTTGCGGCGGTGCCCTGATTCTGATAGGTACCAAGATGCGCAAGGAAGCCGAGATTCTCAACATTCCTCTTCATCAGCTGGGAGCTCCTACCCTTCCCTACCATATTGTAGCCATTAAACGTGGAAATGATACCCTGATTCCACGAGGCGACGACACCATTAAACTGAACGACATTGTGTATTTCACCACTACCCGGAAATACATACCTTACATCCGTAAAATAGCCGGCAAGGAAAGTTATGTAGATGTCCGCAACGTAATGATTATGGGAGGAAGCCGTATTGCCACCCGTACCGCACAATATGTGCCCGACTACATGCAGGTGAAGATTGTAGATAACGACCTGAACCGTTGCAATCGTCTGACTGAATTATTGGACGACAAAGTGATGATTATCAATGGTGACGGACGCGACATGGACTTGCTGGTTGAAGAAGGATTGAAACATACCGATGCTTTCGTAGCTCTTACCGGTAATTCGGAAACCAACATTCTGGCCTGCCTGGCTGCCAAACGTATGGGAGTAACCAAAACGGTTGCCGAGGTAGAGAACATTGATTACATCGGCATGGCCGAAAGTCTGGACATAGGTACGGTCATCAATAAGAAAATGATTGCCGCAAGCCACATTTACCAGATGATGCTCGACGCGGACGTAAGCAATGTAAAATGCCTCACCTTTGCCAATGCCGATGTGGCCGAATTCACAGTTAAAGAAGGTTCACTCATTACCAAACATCCTGTAAAAGACCTTGGTTTGCCAAAAGGAACTACGATTGGAGGTCTTATCCGTAATGGAGAAGGTATTGTGGTAATGGGTAATACACAAATACAGCCGGGTGACCATGTCGTGGTATTCTGCCTAAGCATGATGATAAAAAAAATAGAAAAATACTTCAGCTGACACTCCCATTTGTCCCGATTTTAGTCACACAAAGTGAAATTGAGATAGGATAAAAAGTGTAAAAAAGCCCTATTTTTATTCTTCGCAAACGACAAAGCGAAAAGATTCTTATTGTATCTTTGCACCCCTGAAAAGAGAGAGTATACCAGTTTTCCTTCCATGCCCAATACAGATGAGCTGTAAGATCGGGGCTTTACAAGAAGGGATACCTCCCATAAAAGTAGCAAGCGAAGCACTTAATTATATATCTAAAATACGGGCTTATGAACTTTACTTTCTTAGTAACCGTCGTGTTGACGGCAATTATTTTTGTGGGCCTTGTCATCGCCATTTCTCATGCGATAGCCCCTCGTTCATACAACACGCAGAAAATGGAGCCGTACGAATGTGGTATTCCCACCCGCGGCAAATCGTGGATGCAGTTTAAAGTAGGTTATTACCTTTTTGCCATTCTGTTCCTAATGTTTGAGGTAGAAACGGTATTCCTGTTTCCTTGGGCGGTCGTTACACGCGAACTGGGCGTAGCAGGCTTATGCGGCATCTTATTTTTCTTGTTCATATTAATTCTGGGTCTTGCATATGCCTGGAGGAAAGGAGCCTTGGAATGGAAGTAACAAAGAAACCCAAAATAAAGTCCATCCCTTACGAAGAGTTTACGGACAACGAAACACTGGAAAAGCTGGTACAGGAACTCAATGCCGGAGGAGTAAACGTTATAGTGGACGCCCTGGACGACCTGATAGACTGGGGACGCAGCAATTCACTTTGGCCTCTGACCTTTGCCACCAGTTGTTGTGGTATTGAATTCATGGCCGTTTGTGCCGCACGATACGACATTGCCCGTTTTGGTTTTGAGGTAACACGCAACAGTCCCCGCCAGGCCGATGTTATTCTGGTAAGCGGAACCATTACCAACAAGATGGCACCGGTACTCAAACGTCTGTACGACCAGATGGCCGACCCCAAATATGTGGTGGCCGTGGGTGGTTGCGCCGTCAGCGGTGGTCCTTTCAAAAAATCATACCACGTAGTCAAGGGTGTAGACCAGATACTTCCGGTTGATGTATATGTGCCGGGATGCCCTCCCCGTCCTGAAGCTTTCCTGTATGGCATGATGCAACTTCAGCGTAAAGTGAAGGTCGAGAAATTCTTTGGTGGAGTCAACAGAAAAGAAAAGAAAGAAGAAGAATAAATATGGAAGAGACAAAATACATACAACCGCAAGATTTATACGGTGAGATGTTACGCCTGAAGGAGGAAAGACAAATGGATTTCCTCGAGAGTCTTACCGGTATGGACTGGGGAATTCCTGATGAAAAAGATGTCGAAGGTACATTGAGAGGACTCGGGGTGGTTTATCACCTGGAATCGACCGTAACGGGTGAGCGAATCGTTATCAAAACCGCTACATTGGATCGCGAACATCCCGAACTGCCCTCAGTATGCAGCATTTGGAAAGGAGCCAACCTGCCCGAGCGTGAGGTATACGACTTTTTCGGTATTATCTTCATAGGACACCCAGACATGCGTCGTTTGTTTCTGCGCAACGATTGGGTCGGTTTCCCGCTCCGCAAGGACGATGAGCCTGAAAAGCAGAACCCACTGCGCATGACGAATGAAGAAACTACGGATACCACCCACGAAATAGAGCTGAAAGAAGACGGAAACACCTTGAAAAAGGAAACCAAGCTGTTTGGCGAAGACGAATATGTGGTAAACATCGGTCCCCAACACCCGGCCACACACGGCGTGCTCCGTTTCCGTGTTTCGCTCGAAGGAGAAACCATCCACAAGATTGACGTGAACTGCGGCTACATCCATCGCGGCATCGAGAAGATGAACGAAAGCCTCACTTACCCGCAGACGCTGGCCCTGACCGACCGTCTGGATTACCTGGGCGCCATGCAGAACCGCCATGCGTTGTGCATGTGCATCGAAAAGGCCATGGGCGTGGAAGTGAGCGAACGTGTGCAATATATCCGTACCATCATGGACGAGTTACAACGCATCGACTCGCACATCCTGTTCTTCTCGTGCCTCTGCCAGGACTTGGGCGCCACTACCGCCTTCCTGTATGGCTTCCGCGACCGCGAAAAGGTTCTCGACATTTTCGAGGAAACCTGTGGCGGACGCCTCATCCTGAACTATAACACCATTGGCGGCGTACAGGCCGATATCCATCCCAACTTTGTGCACCGGGTAAAGGAATTCATCCCCTACATGCGCAAGAACATCCAGGAATACCACGACATCTTTACCGGCAACATCATAGCCCAACAACGTCTGAAAGGTATCGGCATACTGAGCCGCGAAGACGCCATTGCCTTTGGTGCCACCGGAGGTACGGGCCGTGCCAGCGGATGGGCCTGCGACGTACGCAAGCGCATGCCTTATGCAGCCTATGACAAGGTTGAATTCAAGGAAATCGTCCACACCGAGGGCGACTGTTTTGCACGCTACATGGTGCGTATGGAAGAGATTTTGGAAAGCCTCCACATCATCGAGCAGCTTATCGACAACATTCCCGAAGGTCCTTATCAGGAAAAGATGAAACCCATCATACGTGTCCCCGAAGGTTCGTATTATGCAGCCGTCGAGGGAAGCCGCGGTGAGTTTGGCGTCTACTTGGAAAGCCGGGGCGACAAATCACCCTACCGCCTGCACTACCGTGCTACGGGGTTGCCGCTGGTAGGTACGGTAAACACCATTTGCCAGGGAGCAAAAATTGCCGACCTGATTGCCATCGGCGGTACACTGGACTATGTAGTCCCCGATATTGACAGATAAGGAAGTAACGGTTAGACACTAACCACAAGCTATTAATCATCAACCATTGACATTAACCATTCATACGATGTTTGACTTTAGTATTGTAACAAACTGGATACACCAGACACTGACATCCGCCATGCCCGAGGGGTTGGCCATCTTTATAGAATGCGTGGTGGTGGGTGTGTGCATCGTGCTGATGTATGCCATACTGGCCATTCTACTCATTTACATGGAACGCAAGATATGCGGTTTCTTCCAATGCCGCCTCGGTCCCAACCGTGTAGGTCCTTACGGAAGCATTCAGGTGATATGCGATGTATTGAAAATGCTGACCAAGGAAATATTCACCCCCAACAACGTGGATAAGTTCCTCTACAACCTGGCTCCCTACATGATTCTGATTGCTTCGTTCCTCACGTTTGCCTGCCTGCCCATGAACAAGGGCATGGAAGTGCTCGACTTCAATGTAGGCGTATTCTTCCTGCTGGCGGCATCGAGCATCGGCGTGGTAGGTATCCTGCTGGCTGGATGGAGTTCCAACAACAAGTTCTCGCTCATCGGTGCCATGCGAAGCGGCGCCCAGATTATCAGTTATGAACTGTCGGTAGGCCTCAGTATCCTTACCATGGTGGTGCTGACAGGTACCATGCAGATTTCGGAAATTGTAGCTGGGCAAGCCGACGGATGGCTCATCTTCAAAGGACACATACCGGCTGTAATTGCTTTCGTCATCTACCTGATAGCTGGCAACGCCGAATGTAACCGTGGTCCCTTCGACCTGCCTGAGGCTGAAAGTGAGCTGACCGCCGGATACCACACCGAATACAGCGGCATGCACTTCGGATTCTTCTACCTGGCCGAATACCTCAACCTGTTCATCGTGTCGGCCATTGCCGCTACCGTATTCCTGGGTGGATGGATGCCACTGCACATTGCCGGGCTGGACGGTTTCAACACAATCATGGACTATATTCCGGGCTTTGTGTGGTTCTTCGGAAAAGCATTCTTCGTAGTATTCCTCATGATGTGGATGCGTTGGAGTTTTCCCCGCCTGCGCATCGACCAGATACTGACGCTGGAATGGAAATACCTGGTTCCCATATCGATGGTCAACCTGCTGCTCATGGCACTGGTGGCCACCTTCGGACTGCACTTTTGATAACGAACAATAACGAACACAGAGAACAATGGAAAATAACAAGAATACATATTTCGGGAGTTTCTTCAAGGGAATAGGCAGCTTGTGCACGGGACTGAAGACAACCATGCGCGAGTTCTTTACCCCGAAGATTACGGAACAATATCCCGAAAACCGGAAAGAGCTGAAAATGTTCGACCGCTTCCGCGGTACACTGACCATGCCGCACAACGAACAGAACGAACATCACTGTGTAGCTTGCGGCCTGTGCCAGATGGCCTGCCCCAACGACACCATCAAGGTGACCAGCGAAACCATTACCACCGAAGACGGCAAGAAGAAAAAGATACTGGCCAAGTATGAATACAACCTGGGCTCGTGCATGTTCTGCCAGCTGTGCGTCAATGCATGCCCGCACCATGCCATCACCTTCGACCAGAACTTCGAGCATGCCGTATTCGACCGCTCAAAACTGATACTGACGCTGAACCATCCGGGCAGCCATGTAGAAGAAAAGAAGACCATTAACCAATAACCATTAACCATTAACAAAATGGAAATAACACTCGAAACAGTAGTATTCTACTTTCTTGCGGCCTTCATTGCCGTATTTTCCATCCTGACGGTAACCACCACACGCATTGTGCGTTCGGCGACTTACCTGCTGTTTGTGCTTTTTGGAACGGCAGGCATCTACTTTCTGTTGGGATACACTTTCTTGGGATCGGTACAGATCATGGTCTACGCAGGCGGTATCGTAGTGCTCTATGTCTTCTCCATCCTGCTCACCAGCGGCGAAGGCGACAAAGCACAAAAGCTGAAACGGAGCAAGTTTCTGGCCGGTTTGGGCGCAACGGTAGTCGGAGCTGTCATCGTACTTTTCATTACATTGAAACACAAGTTTTTGGCTGCTACCGATGTGGTTCCTACCGAAATAAACATCAAGCTCATAGGCCAACACATGCTGAGCGGAGACAAATATGGTTACCTGCTTCCCTTTGAGGCTGTAAGCGTTTTGTTGCTGGCATGTATCGTGGGCGGACTGCTGATTGCCAGAAAGAGATAATACACACTAAAAAATACAATAGCATTATGATACATCTAGAATATTATCTGATTGTTTCAACCATCATGTTCTTTGCCGGCATATACGGCTTTTTTACCCGAAGAAACACGTTGGCTATCCTGATTTCAATCGAATTGATTCTGAACGCCACCGACATTAACTTCGCGGTATTCAACCGTTTCCTGTTTCCCGACGGAATAGAAGGTTATTTCTTCTCCCTGTTCTCCATCGCCATCTCGGCAGCCGAAACGGCTATTGCCATTGCCATCATGATCAATATCTACCGCAACATACGGAGCATACAGGTCAACCGGTTGGAAGAATTAAAATGGTAACTGGAACCGCACAGGCGTGTTATTGCAAGCACACCAGCATGCGGCTAAAAACAAGATAACATATATAACAGAATAAACTTATGGAACTGACAATTCTTATTCTTCTGCTTCCTTTCCTCTCTTTCCTCACACTAGGGATTGGAGGCAAATGGATGACTCACCGTACAGCAGGGCTCATCGGCACGGTGGTGCTGGGTGTCGTGACCGTACTGTCTTATTGTACCGCCTGGAGCTACTTCACCGCTCCGCGACTGGCAGATGGGACATATGCCACGCTGATGCCCTACAACTTCACATGGCTGCCCTTTACCGAACGGCTGAGCATTGATCTGGGCATTCTACTCGACCCCATCTCGGTGGTAATGCTCATCGTCATCAGCACCGTTTCGCTCATGGTACATATCTATTCATTCGGTTACATGAAGGGTGAACGCGGCTTCCAACGCTATTACGCTTTCCTGTCGCTCTTCACCATGTCGATGTTGGGACTGGTCGTTGCCACCAACATTTTCCAAATGTACCTGTTTTGGGAGCTGGTGGGTGTTTCCTCATACCTGCTGATTGGCTTCTACTATACCAAGCCGGCCGCTATCGCCGCCTCCAAGAAAGCGTTCATCGTAACCCGCTTTGCCGACCTGGGCTTCCTCGTCGGTATCCTGATTTACGGTTACTATATAGGTACCTATACCTTTACCCCCGACGAAATGATACTGATGAAGGGCAGCGCCCTGTTACCCTTGGCACTGGGACTGATGTTCGTGGGCGGTGCGGGCAAGAGCGCCATGTTCCCCCTGCACATCTGGTTGCCTGATGCCATGGAAGGTCCTACACCTGTCAGCGCCCTTATCCACGCAGCCACGATGGTGGTGGCGGGCGTCTACCTGGTGGCACGCATGTTCCCTCTGTTCATTGCCTATGCCCCCGAAACGCTGCATCTCGTAGCCTACGTAGGTGCTTTCACCGCTTTCTACGCAGCTTCGGTGGCCTGTGTGCAAAGCGACATCAAACGCGTGCTGGCTTTCAGTACCATTTCTCAAATTGGTTTCATGATGGTGGCGCTGGGCGTATGTACCTCGGCCGACCCGCATCACGGCGGTCTGGGCTATATGGCCGGCATGTTCCACCTGTTCACGCATGCCATGTTCAAGGCGTTGCTCTTCTTGGGTGCCGGTAGCATCATACACGCCGTACATAGCAACGAAATGTCGGCCATGGGCGGCCTACGCAAGTATATGCCCATTACCCGCTGGACGTTCCTCATTGCCTGTCTGGCCATTGCGGGTATTCCTCCGTTCTCGGGTTTCTTCTCCAAGGATGAGATTCTGGCAGCCTGCTTCCAGTTCAGCCCCGCAATAGGTTGGATTATGACCATCATTGCCGGCATGACAGCCTTCTACATGTTCCGCCTTTATTACGGTATCTTCCACGGCACGGAAAACAAAGAGTTGCACGCCGAGCACACGCCCCACGAAAGCCCGCTCAGCATGACTTTCCCGCTGATGTTCCTGGCAGCCGTTACGATAGTTGCAGGTTTCCTGCCCTTCGGACACCTGGTTTCGTCCGACGGACAAGCTTATGATATTCATCTCGATTGGACGGTGGCCGGCACAAGTATTGTCGTAGCTGCCGTCGCAATCGCCTTGGCCGCCTTTATCTACCGGGGCGAACGCCAACCGGTGGCCGATGCGATGGCCCGCCGTTTCCACGGCCTGTGGACGGCCGCCTATCACCGCTTCTACATTGACGAGATCTACCAGTTTATCACCCACAAGATTATCTTCGGCTGCATCAGCCGCCCCATTGCATGGTGGGATCGCCACGTGGTGGACGGGTTCTTCAACTTCCTGGCCTGGAGTGCCGATGCTACCAGCGATTCCATCCGTGGGTTGCAAAGCGGAAAAGTACAGCAATATGCATTTGTATTCCTGTTGGGTGTACTGATTTTGATACTGATTTTAATTTAAGGACATCTATTATTAACGCAATATGAACTTCTTATCCTTATTCGTACTGATTCCCCTGCTGATGCTGCTCGGCCTGTGGCTGGCACGAAACATCGGCCAGATACGTGCCGTGATGGTAACGGGAGCCTCCGCGCTGCTGGTACTGGCAGGGGTGCTTACCGTGATGTATCTCAATGCCCGCCACGCCGGTGCCACGGACGAAATGCTGTTCTGTGCCGACGTAGCCTGGTATCCGGCTCTCAATATCCACTACTCGGTAGGAGTGGACGGCATATCGGTAGCCATGCTGCTGCTCTCGGCCATCATCGTCTTTACCGGAACATTTGCCTCCTGGCGCCTGCAACCACTCACCAAAGAATATTTCCTTTGGTTCACCTTCCTGTCATTGGGTGTGTTCGGGTTCTTTATTTCGACCGACCTGTTCACCATGTTTATGTTCTATGAAGTGGCACTGATACCGATGTACCTGCTTATCGGCGTATGGGGCAGCGGCCGCAAGGAATACTCGGCCATGAAGCTGACACTGATGCTTATGGGCGGTTCGGCTTTCCTGCTCATCGGTATCCTGGGTATCTACTACGGAAGCGGTGCAACGACCATGAACTTACAGGAACTGGCCGCACTGCACAACATCCCCGTTGAGCAGCAACGCATCTGGTTCCCGCTCACCTTCCTGGGCTTCGGCGTACTGGGTGCCTTGTTCCCCTTCCACACATGGAGCCCCGACGGTCATGCTTCGGCTCCCACGGCCGTATCCATGCTGCATGCCGGCGTACTGATGAAACTGGGAGGATACGGTTGCTTCCGCATCGCCATGTACCTGATGCCCGAAGCGGCTAACGAACTGGGCTGGATATTCCTGGTGCTGACCGGTATCTCGGTTGTGTATGGTGCCTTCTCAGCTTGTGTACAGACCGACTTGAAATACATCAACGCCTATTCTTCGGTGAGCCACTGCGGCCTGGTGCTCTTTGCCATCCTGATGATGAACCAGACAGCCTGTACAGGTGCCGTGCTCCAGATGCTGAGCCACGGACTGATGACCGCCCTATTCTTTGCCCTTATCGGTATGATATACGGACGTACCCACACACGTGACATTCGCGAGCTGTCGGGACTGATGAAGATTATGCCTTTCCTCTCGGTATGCTATGTCATTGCCGGTTTGGCCAACCTGGGATTGCCCGGTTTGAGCGGTTTTGTGGCCGAAATGACCATCTTCAACGGAGCCTTCCAGCATGCCGATGTGTTCCACCGCACATGGACCATCATTGCCTGCTGTAGCATCGTCATCACCGCGGTCTACATTCTGCGTCTGGTAGGCAAGATTCTCTACGGCACATGTACCAACGAGCATCATCTGACCCTGACCGATGCCACGTGGGACGAACGTACGGCAGTCATTATCCTGATTGTCTGCGTGGCTGCTCTGGGTATGGCACCGTGGTGGATAAGCGGCATGATTGGAGACAGTGTGCTGCCCATCGTCAATGTATTTTAAAAAGGCAGAAATTAAGTCCTCTAACTTCTAAATAAAAGAAAAATGGATTACAGTCAATTCCTCGTAATGAAAGAAGAGCTGTCACTGATAGCAGTTATTGTCATCCTCTTCATTGCCGACCTATTCATGAGCCCCGATGCCCACAAGCAAGACGGTAAGCCGGTGCTGAACACCATGCTTCCGGTGGTATTGCTCATCCTGCACACCGTCATTACCATTGTGCCCGGTCCTGTGGCCGATGCTTTTGGCGGCATGTACCATAACTCCCCCATCCAGCACATCATGAAGTCTATTCTGAGTATCGGTACCATCATCGTGTTCCTCATGGCGCACGAATGGATGAAGCGTCCCGACACCTGCCACAAACAGGGAGAATTCTACTTCCTTACACTCTCCACCTTGTTGGGCATGTACCTCATGATTTCGGCCGGCCACTTCCTGATGTTCTTCATCGGACTGGAAACCGCCAGCATACCGATGGCCGCACTGGTAGCCTTCGACAAATACCGCCACCATTCGGCCGAGGCAGGCGCCAAATACATCCTGTCGGCCCTGTTCTCAAGCGGTCTGTTGCTGTATGGCATCTCACTGATATACGGAACGGTAGGTACACTCTACTTCGACGATATCCCTGCACACCTGGATGGCAGCGCCTTGCAGATAATGGCATTCGTGTTCTTCTTTGCCGGCATGGGATTCAAGATTTCGCTGGTGCCGTTCCACCTGTGGACGGCTGATGTATACCAGGGTGCCCCCGCTACGGTTACAGCCTACCTCAGTGTAGTATCCAAGGGTTCGGCTGCCTTTGTGCTGATGACCGTACTCATCAAAGTCTTCGCACCGATGGTCGAACAATGGCAGACTGTGCTTTACTGGGTAACCATTGCCTCCATTACACTGGCCAACCTTTTTGCCCTGCGTCAGGAAAACCTGAAACGACTGATGGCTTTCTCGAGTATCTCGCAAGCCGGATATATCATGTTGGGCGTAATCAGCGGCAGTGCACAAGGCATGACCGCACTGGTATATTACGTGCTTATCTACCTCTTTGCCAACCTGGGAGTATTTGCCGTTATAACCATCGTGGCATTGCGTGTTCACAGATATACGCTGACCGACTATAACGGTCTCTATACCACCAATCCGCGGCTGGCATTCCTTATGACGCTGTGCCTGTTCTCGCTGGCAGGAATTCCGCCGTTTGCCGGCTTCTTCTCCAAGTTCTTTATCTTTGCGGCCGCCTTCCATAGCGGTTTCCATCTGCTGGTGTTCATTGCCTTGCTCAATACGGTCATTTCGCTCTATTACTACCTCAAGGTGGTAAAGGCCATGTACATCAACAAGAACGATGAGCCTATTGCCGCTTTCCAAAGCGACAACTATACCCGCGCTGCCCTGCTGCTCTGCACACTGGGCATCACAGTGCTGAGCGTAGTCAGCGCATCCTACGAGTCGATAGGACGTTACGCCTTCGGGCTGTAATCCCCGCCTCTGCCATTCAACAGTCCTATCCATAGGAAACGGCCGATGAATACCGGCAAGGACAATCCGGAAAAACGGTGCTGGAAAACAGATGTTCCGCATACCTGTTCCGGATTGTCCTTGCCGTTTTTTTGAAGGCTATTTACCCGGCTGCTGACGGTAACCTGTTGGAAGCAAACTTCCGACCTGTTGGAAGCGCGCTTCTAACCTGTTACGAGCACGCTTCTGACCTGTTAGAAGCAAGCCCCTTTTTCGTTCCACGCAACAGGCTCATAATCAACAATCTGCAAAACGGTCCAAAACACCTTTCCCCACCCGACGACGAAAAGCACGATGCCATTTTTGCAACACAACCGTAACACCGATGTCAAACAGACGTATAACACCCGCAACATTCCTGTAACACCATCTCCTCATCTTTGCAGCAGAAAAAAGAAATGTATAAAAGATGAGTACAAGACTGGATTTAGGAAAAATTTTCTTCTTCATTTTACTATTCACACTCTCCGCCATGGCAGCCTTCGCGGAGAATATTCAAGGAACCATTGTTGACAAACAGACCCGCGAACCGCTGACGGGAGCTACCGTACAGATTTCAGGCACTGCGCTTGGAGCAGTGGCCGACATTGACGGGAAATACCTGCTTAACGTAAAGCCGGGTACATATACGCTGAATGTCAAATACGTAGGATATAAAGACATTGTACTGGACAAGGTAAAAGTAGGCAAGTCGCTCCTCACTCTCGACTTTGAAATGGAAAGCGACGCACAAGCGCTGGGCGAAGTGGCCGTAGTGGCCCGCAAGAACCTCGAAGGCGAACGCGCCCTGCAAATGGAACGCCAGAAAGCCACGCTGGCCATCGAGAATCTGGGGTCGAAGGAAATGAGCCTCAAAGGTATCAGCAACGTGCAGGAAGGTGTGAAGAAAATCACCGGTATCTCCATTGCCAGCGCCGGACAGCTCATTGTACGCGGACTGGGCGACCGATACAGCACAACGACCCTGAACGGGCTGCCCATTGCCTCGCCCAACCCCGACAACAAACTTATCCCGCTCGACCTGTTCCCCGCTTCCACCGTGCGCAACATCACCGTGAGCAAGGTGTACGAAGCTGGCACTTTTGCCGATTACAGCGGTGCACACATCGACATCAGCACCAAAGAAAACACGGGACAGGACTTCTTCAACCTGAGTTTCAATACTGGAGGACGCCTGAACACACTGTTCAAGGACTTCTACAAAATGGACCGCGAAACATCGCTGTTCCGCAACCCGGGCATCAGCCAGAAATACCTGGATATGAGCAAAGCCGACTTCAGCACGGCCGTGAAACAGGAAAACCCGTTCAAGACCAACTTCGACGTTAGCAAAAGCACCAGTCTGCCCGAATTCGGCGGAAGCATGGCGGGTGGAAAAAGCTGGGACATCAACGGACAACAGCTCAGCCTGCTTGCCGCCCTCAGTGCCGGCAACACCAACGAGACTACCCTCGACGCTACTTACCGCACCCTTGAAGCCGGTGGCAACACCCTCGACCGTTACACTTACGACGAATACCGTCAGGAACTGAAACTGGCCGGACTGGCCAACCTGTCGTACACCCTGCGTCAGGCCGACCGCATAGGCTACACCTTCTTCTATGCCCGCAATGCCGAAAGCAGCTACATGTTGCGCCAAGGCAAGGACTGGGAAGACCACGAACTGGTAGGCAACAACAACGTGACACATATCTACACGCTGCAAAACCATCAGGTGAACGGACACCACGAATTCGGCCAGGCCTG
>UMAB01026797.1_pt1 | contig 18938 bp, 11 predicted proteins | sample 1963601 | NCBI WGS metagenome assembly UMAB01 (sample SAMEA4835905, study PRJEB28245) | human gut metagenome | biome: gut microbiome; material: fecal sample | place: Denmark | collected 2008 | reverse complement strand
TCGATGAGCATACGAAGCACGCCCAAGGCATGGCGGCGCAGGGCAAACGGATCCTTGTCACCGGTGGGCATTTGACCGATACCGAAAAGACCGGCAAGGGTTTCCAATTTATCGGCCAAGGCCACAGCCAAGCTCACAGGCGTTGACGGCAGGGCGTCGCCAGCAAAGCGCGGCTGATAGTGTTCACGAATGGCAAGCGCCACATCTTTAGATTCTCCGTCATGCAAGGCATAGTATTCACCCATAATGCCTTGAAGTTCCGGGAATTCACCCACCATTTGCGTTAAGAGGTCAACTTTAGCCAATTGAGCGGCACGCACCGCTTCTTCACGGTTGGCACCAATCAGATCCGCAACCTTCGCGGCAATAGCCTTGACGCGTTCAACACGTTCTGCTTGCGTACCCAACTTATTGTGATAAACCACGTTCTTTAAAAGCGGAATACGGCTTTCTAACGTTTGCAAGCGGTCTTGATCATAGAAGAACTTCGCATCGGCCAAGCGGGCACGCACCACGCGGGCATTACCGGCACTGATTTCCACACCGCCATCCTTGGCTTCCAGTTGAGAAACCAAGAAGAAACGGTTCATCAAGCGGCCCTTTTCATCCTGTACGGCAAAATACTTTTGATTTTGCTGCATGGTAAGAATCAAGCACTCTTGAGGCACCTTCAAAAATTCTTCTTCAAAGCTGGACTGGTAGATAACCGGCCATTCGGTCAACGCCGTCACTTCGTCGATCAAATCTTCAGGCATGATCGCTTCGCCGCCGATGGCACGGGCCCCTTCGACCACATCGTGGACAATCTTTTCACGACGCTTGGCAAAAGAAGGCATCACCTTGGCTTCGGTCATCATTTGATCTTCGTAACCGTCGGCCGAGCGCAAAGAAATGAGCTCATGCGTGTGGAAGCGGTGACCGCTAGTCAAGCGATCCGCCTTTAAGCCCAAAAGCGTCACAGGCACTACGTCTTCGCCATAAAGAGCAACCAAGTGCTTGGCCGGGCGAACAAAAGAAACCGTCGTCGTACCATCGGCCAATTGATAGTGCATCACTTTCGGAATCGGAAGATTAAAAGCCGCGGCATCCAGTGCCGTTTGCAAACCGTGAACCAATTCCACACCGGGACGGATGCCTTCGTAAAAGAGTTGTTCGTTTTTGCCGTCATTGACGCGCTTTAAGCTCTTTACATCGGCAACAATTCCCAACGCCTTCATCTTCTTTTCAAGAGCGGGGGTGGGATTGCCGTCAGCATCCAAACCCACCTTCACAGGAACGAGCTTTTGCTTGAAAGCTTCATCGGGCGACTTGGCTAAAACCCCTGTCACCAACGCGGCCAAACGGCGCGGAGAACCATAAACGGTTGTTTGGCTCCCCTCTTCCAAAAAGTGTTGAGAGGCTAAGCTCTTCGTTAAGTTTTGCGCAAACGCTTCGGAGAGTTTCTTGAGTGCCTTCGGCGGCAACTCTTCGGTTTGCAATTCCACTAACAAACTGGTCATTTTTTTCACTTGCCTCTTAGGAATTCTTTTTCAACATCGGGAAGCCCAAACGTTCACGGGCATCATAGTAGCTCTGAGCCACGGCACGGCTGATCGTACGAATACGAGCAATGTAGGCAGCGCGTTCGGTCACGCTGATGGCGCCGCGCGCGTCCAAAAGATTAAAGGTGTGGCCGGCTTTAAGCACCATTTCATAGGCAGGCAGCGCCAAATTCAAATCCATCATGCGCTTGGCTTCACCTTCGAAATAATCGAACTGCTTCAAAAGCTTTTCAGGATCGCTGGCTTCAAAGTTGTAGTGGCTTTGTTCCACTTCGTTTTGATGGAACACGTCACCGTAGGTCAGCGTGCGGGTTGAACCGTCCGCATCTTGCCAACGGGTATAAACCAAATCAAAGACGTTGTCGCAGTTTTGCAGATACATCGTCAAGCGTTCAAGCCCGTAGGTGATTTCACCGGTGATGGGCTTACATTCCAAACCGCCCACTTGTTGGAAGTACGTAAATTGCGTCACTTCCATGCCGTTCATCCAGATTTCCCAACCCAGACCCCAGGCACCGAGCGTCGGGTTTTCCCAGTTATCTTCCACAAAACGAATATCGTTGATTTCAGTGTCGACACCCAAAGCGCGGAGGCTGCCCAAATACAAATCCACAATATTCGTAGGAGCAGGCTTTAACACCACTTGGAATTGATGGTGTTGGTGCAAGCGGTTGGGGTTTTCGCCATAACGAGCATCTTTCGGACGGCGGGAGGGCTGCACATAAGCAGCGCGCCACGGCTCCGGTCCCAAAGCTCTTAAAAAGGTCGCCGTGTGCGAAGTACCGGCCCCCACTTCCATATCAATCGGTTGCAAAAGCGCGCAACCTTGTTGATTCCAATACTGCTGCAAACGCAGGATGACTTCCTGAAATGTAATCATCGGTCCAATCCAAAAATTGAGAAATCGGTTAAGGGATTATCCAATCCCGAAAATTTTTTAATTTTAGCCCTTTTGAAGCCGTTTTTCGGCGAATGTACAGATAAAAGCGGCAATCAACATCAAAAAGGCAAGAATGACAGCCGGCCAGTCACCCCATTTAACATAGGGAGTGGCTTCTCCTTTCATCGTTGTCACGGTTACGTCCATCGTGGCATCAATGTCCGTCGCCAAGCGCTTCACAACAACGCCATGCGCATCCACATAAGCGGTTTCGCCGCTATTGGTCACGCTCAAAAGCGGTCGCGCGGTTTCAAGCGCACGCATCTGAGAAATCTGTAAATGCTGACTGGCGGCTTTTACCGGTCCAAACCACTTCAAATTTGAAAGGTTAATGAGAAGTTCGGGCGAAGCTTGATCCCATGCCCGAATCCATTCGCTGCCAAATAAGTTTTCGTAGCAAAGGTTCACCGCCACACTGTGGCCTGCGAAATTCATTGCCAATTGTGATTCGTTACCCGGTTGCAAATCCGTCATCGGGATGCGCATCGCATCAATAAACCAACGGAATCCCCATGGAACGAACTCACCAAACGGAACTAAATGATGCTTTTGATAAAGGGACAGATCCCCCTTTTCATCCAGCGCAATCGCCGCGTTGCTGTATTGTCCGTCAGAGAGCCAAAACGCATTAAAAAGCAGGGACTTTTTCTCTGACTTCACCCATTGAAGAAGTCTTTCTTTTTGATCATTCGGAAACTGCTGCCACGCTAACGGATAGGCAGACTCAGGGAGAATCACCGCGTCCACCGAAGTCTTTTCCACTTTGACGTTATCCAAGTAAAAATACATTTCGTCAAAGCGTTCACTCATTGACTGCTGCAAAAGGCGCGGCTCTAAATTGGGTTGCACCAAGCGAACGGTCATCTCTCCCGAAGGTTCGCTCCAAACGATTTGTTTGCCTGCCATCGACAAAAGCAATACAGAGAAAATCGTGATGCCGCAGGCTGCCACATAAATCCACTTCCCTTTAAGCGCCCAAATAGCTCCAATTAAGCCAGCGATCCACACAAGGCCCAGGAGCACACCAAAGCTTCCGATAAAAGGAGCTAAACCAGCAAGCGGCCAATCGACAATCGCATAGGCGGGATTAAGCCACGGGAAACCCGTGAGTAACCATCCGCGCACCCACTCCAATAACGTAAAGGCAGCGGGAAGAGCCAGCGCCATACGAACAATAGGGTTGGAAACAAACTTAACCACTAACGCAAAGGCAACGGTTGGAAAAAGCGCCAGGGCTAAAGAAAAGACGCATGTGGTCACATAGGTCCATTCCAGTGGCATATAGCCATAGTGGTACATGCTGTAATAGACCCAGCTGATGCCGGTCACAAACCAACCGAAACCGAAAACCATCCCCCAAAGCACGGCATGCGAGACTTTTTCCGTAACGCCCACGATATAGAAAATCAAAATGAGGGCGGCTAACGCAAATAGGGGGGTGTTGGCCGGCGCAAAGGCGCTCGCAAGCGACGCACCGCTTGCTAAACTCAAGCCCAGCCGATAAACATAGTATTTTTTCTCAGGGGATAACAGCATCACGTTTTATTCTTCTTTTGTAGCGGCTTCCTGCGCGGGCACTTTTTCGACTTTCAAAAGTCTGACTTGACGTTCATCGGCGCGCAACACGGTAAAGCGGAAGCCCTCAATGACAATTGTCTCGCCGACCTTGGGCATATGTTCCAAGCGGTCAGCAATCAATCCGCCAATCGTTTCGCAGTGACAATCTTCATCCGTATTGATTTCAGTGGAGAAGAATTCGTTGAATTGTTCAATTTCCGTGAGCGCCTTCACACGCCAGCATCCGTGCTTGGTATCTTCCAAGATATTGTCGGCATCCTCATCGACTTCATCGAATTCATCATCGATTTCGCCCACGATTTGCTCGAGCACATCTTCAATCGTAATCAACCCGGAGACGCTGCCAAATTCATCAACCACAATGGCCATATGATTGCGCTCGAGTTTGAAGTCGCGCAAAAGATCATTTAACGGCATGCTCTCCGGAATAAATTTAGCCGGGCGCAGATGCTCACGGGCTTTAAAGGTCGGATCAATCAAGACGCGCAAAATGGTCTTGGCATGCAAAATGCCGATCACGTTGTCACGGTCATCATCCAAAATGACTGGGAAACGCGAGTGACCAGCTTCGATCATCCGAGGCAACCAAACGTCCTTACTTTCACTTAAATCTACAATCTGCATCTGAGAGCGGGGCACCATTAGGTCACACGCTCTCAGGTTGGAAAACTGCATGACGCCTTCCATCATCTTCAGAGCGGAATCGTCAATGAGCTTTTGTTCGTTGGCTTCGTGAAGCGTGTCGATAAAGTCTTCACGCGTGGGAGTATGAAAAACGCCTGAGAGGCGCTCAAAGAATGTGCGGTGTTTGGAAGCTCCCGCTTTAAGCGGTGGTTCTGTATTCATGTATTTTCAGTGAATTAAACAACAAGAAATTTAATGTTATCAGGGATTTCGCCTTCTTGCACAGCACTGCCAACGCTATTGCCCGTCGGCAACAAATACACAAACTTACAAGCCTTTTTCTTATTGAGCTTTAGAAAACAATCCTTTGACGTAACAATTTGAATTTAATACCCATACAAAAATCCTCATTCCACTGAGGATTATTGTGCTAAAAATCCTCAGTTGACTGAGGATTTTTGACATTCTGCTGACTAAAAGTCATTAAGCATATCCTTTGGGGATAAGCCCAAAAACATTCTTTCCCAGTTTTTAAACTCATTATGAGCGTTTAAAAAAGTCTCCGATTTCATGCGTAGGCGAAGTTCATCGTATTTTTTTGCGTTGGTTTTAACTTCTGCAAACAAGACACGCTTTTTTAAGCGATCCAGCGCTACCAGATCAATTTCGTTTTCGCCACGACGATCCCACCAGCCTCCTACAGGGTTCCAATCTCCGCTTTCCAACAGTCTCTGCCGAAACCAGTCTTCAAGCGTTCGACCTAAATAAGTTGGTAGCGCCTTTTGTGTCGATTCGATCAAAGCTGGCCACTGTTGTAATTCCATTCGAGCCTGACTTTCTTCATCACACAAAAAAGTTAACCAAAAGCGAATATAAGGATCCTTTATTCGATAGCGGGTTAACCTTGAATTCTTCTCTTCAAGAAAGGGATGGACTCTGGAAACCAAACCAAAAAGAGTTTCCAAACGGTTAAGGTACGGAGAAATATCTGTGTCAATCCCATTTTGAAGTTCTGTTCGCTTGCTTCGCCCTGAAATAAGCTCTTTTAAAATTTCGTGATAAACGGGGGCCGAAAAGCGAAATTCATTTGCCAACATTGTTTGGCCTTCAGCACGCAGCCACGATCCTCTTTCCGAATAAAGAAATTGAAGCATTTCTTTTTCTGTCAATGCCTCGGCGTCCACCAAAAGCTCCACATAACGAGCCACGCCTCCTGTGAGCGCATAAAAAAGCAGTAAATCTTTTTTTGTACCTTGTGGGCGATAATCCTCAAAAATTTGCCCCATCAGAGACGTATTAAACGGACGGATCGTCATCAACTGATCTGCACGACCAAAAAGAGGCTCATTATGGCTGCCAAAAATTCTTTCCATGGCCGATTGAATGGATCCGCTCATAATAAGGAGAAGTTGAGCGCCTGACTTTCCTAAATCCCACACACGCTGTAATTCAGACCAAAAATTCTCCGCCTGTTTCTCAAGCGCCTGGCATTCATCTAAAACCAAAACCAAGGGTTGAGTTTTGGAACACTCCAACAACCAGCCAATAGCATCAGCTAATTTGGATAACGCAGGCGGAAACCGAATCGATAAACGTTCAGAAGCCCTTGCCACCAATGATCGAGTCATTGCCTCTTCACTACTCATCCCCGTCACAAAATAATATAAAAAGGGAGCGGAAATACCTTGAAATGCTTTTTGAATAAGAGTGGTTTTGCCAATGCGCCGTCGCCCTGTCACCACTGCCATACGAGCGACTTTCGTTGCTTGAGTGGTCTGAAATTGCCAACGCAAGGAATCCATTTCTTCTTGACGGCCGTAGAACTTCATTTTCTGCTCTCTTAAACTCTTTTTCATAAATTATACAAAATTTGTAGCTAAAAACTTTGTAGCTACAAATTTTGTAGAAATTTAGAATTCAAGATGAGTTCTTCCTTTCTATCAACTGTCAATCAGCTAATCCTCTACAATAAAACATTATCGGTTCGCTATTTTTTGCAAACCATGGACAAGTGTGTTGTATTTTTTGATTGCGAGTTTGCCAAGGCTGACCAGCGACTCTACGATGCAGGAGCCATCTCAACTGATGGGGCAGTCTTTCACGGCGCGGAAGTTTCTAAATTTCGGGACTTTCTTGAGCGGGCCGATATACTGTGCGGTCATAATATTCTTGCCCATGACTTAAAACTTCTTAAGTCGCTTTTTAGTTCTTCCCTTAGTGGTCTTTTTCAAAAAATACTGGTCAAGCCTTTTGGCCACAAAAAGACTCCGCTAAAAATTGACACTCTTTACCTTTCTGCACTGCTTTTTCCTAAAAAGCCATACCACCGTTTGGTTAAAGATGAAAAGCTCATTACAGAGGAGCTTTGTAATCCCGTCAATGACGCTCAGAAATGTCAAACACTTTTTCTCGAAAGTGTTGAAACATTCCGTGCACTCCCCGCTTTTATGCAGGTTATTTTCTATGGGCTATTAAACAAACAGGAAGCTTTTGAGGGATTTTTTGACTATCTCGGTTATCACACGGATTTTCAAAATTTAGCACCCTTCATTAAGGACCACTTTGAAGGAAAAATTTGCTCTCATGCAGACATTGAAACTCTGGTTAAAGAAAGGCCTTTAGAGTTAGCCTTCTGTCTGTCACTCATTAATACCGATGATAAAACATCAATATTTCCGGCTTGGGTCTTAAAAAACTTCCCCTCTGTTGAGGCAATCTTTAAACAACTGCGTTTCACACCATGTGCGCAAGGGTGCTCCTATTGCCGCACGCACCTTAATGTTCGTCAGGCTCTGAAACGCTTTTTTGGCTTTGATGAGTTTAGAACCTATAACGGCGAACCACTACAAGAAAAAGCCGCCGATGCTGCCGTGCACGCAGAGTCATTGCTGGCTATTTTCCCCACCGGAGGCGGAAAATCACTGACCTTTCAATTACCCGCCTTAATGGCCGGTGACGCCTGCCACGGATTAACCGTCGTTTTAAGCCCACTTCAGTCTCTCATGAAAGACCAAGTAGACCATTTAGTGGCCGCGGGGATTTCTGATGCAGTCACCATCAACGGTCTATTGGATCCGATTGAACGAGCGCAAAACTTTGACCAAATTTATAACGGCAACGCCAGTCTTTTATATGTATCGCCTGAGCAGTTACGTTCGCGTACATTAGAAAAGGCACTTCTTTCCCGCCATATCGAGCGCTTTGTCATTGATGAAGCGCACTGTTTTTCTGCCTGGGGACACGATTTCCGTGTGGATTATCTCTATATCGGAGACTTCATTCGAGAATTACAGGAGAAAAAAGGTGGCATACGTATTCCGGTGTCATGTTTTACCGCAACGGCCAAACAAAAGGTCGTACAAGATATCCGAGACTACTTCAAAGAGAAGCTTGACCTTGATTTAAAACTCTACGTTTCACAGGCCGCTCGAGAAAATCTGCACTATTCTGTCTGGCATGTGGAAGATGATGATAAAAAGTATGCCAAACTGAGAGAGTTGATCGAACAGAAAAGCTGTCCGACAATTGTTTACGTCTCAAGGGTGGATGCAACCGAAGAATTAGCCCAGCGTCTCTATAAAGATGGATTTAGTGCTTTGCCTTATAACGGCAAAATGGCATCTGAAGACAAAACAAAGAACCAAGAGGCTTTTTTAAGCGATCAAGTCAGAATTATGGTGGCCACCAATGCCTTCGGCATGGGGGTGGATAAAAAAGATGTCGGCCTTGTCATCCACTATGACATCTCCTCGTCTCTTGAAAACTATGTACAAGAAGCGGGACGAGCTGGACGTGATCCTGCGCTCTCAGCTGAATGTCACATTCTCTTTAATGAAAACGATCTCAATAAACACTTCCTACTTCTGAATCAAACGAAACTGAGCATGAGTGAAATTCAGCAAGCTTGGAAGGCCATCAAAGATCACACCAAACGAGGCCCCCGGCTGACATGCTCTGCATTGGAATTAGCCCGTTGGGCAGGATGGGATCGAGAGTCTCATGAGTTGGAAACCGGCATTAAAACCGCCTTGGCCACATTGGAGCTTGCGGGCTACATCAAACGTGGACAAAATGTTCCTCATATTTACGCGACAAGCTTAAAAGTCGCAAGCGTGATAGAAGCCAACTCCAAAATTGATGCCTGCCCACTTTTTACAAATGACACAGACCGACAAGTCGCTAAACGTATTGTTGCTTCGCTTATCTCTAGTCACTCAATCGCTCAGGCAGGTAACGATGAAGCAGAATCCCGAGTGGATTATCTGGCAGACCGTTTGGGAATTGAAAAAGGCGAAATCATTCGTATCATCAGTCTCTTGAAAGAAGGGGACTTACTGCGTGATGATATGGATATGTCAGCTTATATCTTTAAGTCTGACACCGAAAAGAAATCATTTAATGTCCTTAGGAATTTCACGGCTCTGGAACAATTCCTCATCACCGAGCTTTCTCCCTTTACTGATGAGCGTATCCACAATCTTAAAGAGTTAAATGCCAAAGCGCAGGAAGCGGGCTTATCGTCCAGTATTAAGAAAATTCGAACAATCTTTTATTACTGGAAGATTAAAAGCTTTTTTGAAAAGATTACCAATTGCGGCAATAACCACATCAAGTTCACCACCAATGAGAAAACAAACCGATTAGCCGACGCATGCTTGGCTCGTGCAATGCTTTGCGACTTCATTTTGAAAGAGCTTTTTGAGCGTGCCTCGGAACAAAAGTCTGAAAAAGATCAGCAGGATCGACTGGCCGTTAATTTCTCTGTCATTTCACTTCAAAAAAAGTATTGTCAAACAAGCGGCCTTTTTGAAAATAAAGCTACGCAAAAAGCCGTCGAAGATGCGCTGCTCTATCTATCCAAAATTGATGCGCTTCGAATTGAAGGCGGATTTTTAGTCCTTTATAACGGCCTCTCCATTACCCGTCTTGAATTGAGTAACCTCAGAAAATATAAGCGATCAGACTATCAACAACTTGACGATTACTATGAACAGAAAATTCAACAAATTCATATCGTCGGGCAATTTGCCAACTTGATGTTGAAAAACTACGACGCCGCCTTGCAGTACGTACATGATTACTTTTACGTGGACTACCGAGATTTCATCAATAAATATTTCAAAGATAATAAAGCGGATCTGTCACGCACCATTACGAAAAAGCTTTATCAAAAACTTTTCGGTTCTTTATCGGAAAAACAACTCGCAATTATTAACGATCACACATCTCAGCACATTGTGGTTGCGGCAGGCCCCGGAAGTGGCAAGACTCGGGTGCTGGTTCATAAATTGGCCGCATTATTGCTCATGGAAGATGTCAAACGGGATCAACTCCTTATGTTGACCTTTTCTCGGGCGGCTGCCACAGAATTCAAACAGCGTCTGATTGATTTGACTCACTCTGCGGCTTTCTATGTCGAAGTAAAGACTTTTCATTCATACTACTTCGATCTTTTGGGACGACCCGGCACACTGAATGAAGCTGACAATGTCGTTAAAAAAGCCTCTGAAATGATCCGTGAAGGAGACGTAGAACAAGACAAAATTACCAAAAGTGTTCTGGTTATTGATGAAGCCCAAGATATGAGTGAAGACGACTTTGCTCTGGTTGAAGCTCTGATGCAAAGAAATGAAACCATGAGAGTGATTGCCGTTGGCGATGATGATCAGAATATTTATGCTTTCAGGGGATCAGATTCCAAGTTTATGAGAGAACTCCTCTCCAAATATGACGCAATGCAATACGAGCTTACGGAAAACTTTAGAAGCGCTCGTCATATTGTGGACTTTTCCAATGCCTATGCTTCTAGCATCACCACCCGAATGAAAACGAAACCAGCTGTTGCTCACCGTGACGTTTCCGGACAAGTGACATTGATTCACCATCATGGCCACCACTTTGAAAAAGCGATTATCGATGAACTCTCAGAGAGCAAAGAAACTAAAGACTGCGCTGTTTTGACTTCCACTAATGAAGAAGCGGCTTTGATTTTTAATGCTCTGCAAAAAGCAGGACTTAATGCCAAACTTATTCAAAGCAGGGGAGATATTCATTTATACAATCTTCTGGAAATCCGCTCATTCTTGGTCTATCTTCAAAAACGCCTTCAAGGAGATCCTATTGTTAGTCGTCGATTATGGAATTTTGCTAAGGTCGCTCTACAGTCTCGATTCCATCAAAGCCGGCTTTTACCTAATTGTCTGCGCCTAATCCAACTTTTCGAAAGTGTTACGCCAAGAGAAATTTATTTTTCTGATTTTGAAGAGTTTGTTCGCGAGTCTCAACTGGAAGATACGTTTGATAATGATCAGGGGAAAATTTTTGTCTCAACCATCCACAAAGCCAAGGGACACGAATTCAGTACCGTCCATATGTTTCTTGACAACGTGGTGGATGACACGGATGAAGAGCGACGTAAGTTATACGTCGGCATGACCCGCGCCAAAAATTCACTTTACATCCACCACAGTGGCACACTTTTTGGTTCTATTAAAACGGAAAGTCTTAACCGAATTGAGGACAGAAAGCATTATGACAAGCCCTCCGAGATTGTTTTGAATCTCACTCTTGCCGACGTTAACTTAGGATTTGTTTCCGGGAAAAAAGAAGAGCTCTGTCAGCTTCGTAGCGGTCAAATTTTATTTCTTAAGAATAAGCTATTTACGACTAAGCTCAATGGCCAAATTTGTGCATGCGCCTTCCTATCAAAGGCATTCCAAGAAAAACTCCTGAGATATCGTCAAATGGGTTATTTCCCTAATCGCGCTGAAATCAATTTTATTGTGGCATGGAACAACAAAGAAACGGGCGAGACTGAAGCGATCGTGCTGCCCAACCTCTACCTGAGCCAAAAAGAAAACAGGCCACTCAGAAAGCGACCTGCCAAACTAAACCGTTAACTCACCCAAGATAAATCTAAATTTATTTTTTGAAGTGAAATTTCTTCTTTTTACCGGTCAGCAAAATCCGGTCTTCATACGGATTATCAAAACCAAGCTCTAAAAGCGCGCCGATTTCTTTGTCTTCCATCGCATTGGCTTCGTTATATTCCATGTGATCGTAACCGTGCGCGTGCAATGCTCCGTGAATAAGTAAGTGAGCCAAATGCTCATCAAAGGACTTATTCTGGCTTTTAGCTTCATTAATAAGAACCGGCACACAAATAACGAGATCAGCAATAGCAACCGGCTCATGCTGATAGTCAAAGGTCAGGACATTCGTTGCGTAATCCTTGTGGCGATATTGAGCGTTCATCTCACGCCCCTCTTCTTCGCCCACAAACATGACGTTTAATTCCGTGTCCCGTTCAATCGCTGCCTTCACCCATTTTTTCATCTTCTTTTTGGAAGGAAGCTTGAATTCGCCGTGCTCAAAAATATTGAGCTTAAGTTTCGATTTGGACATGTTATTCGTTTTCCTCTTTGGCAAGTTTTGCCAAGTGTCTTCGCTCATCAGCCTTAGCGTACGCCTCTACAATGCGCGCGACAAGGGGATGACGCACAACGTCAGAAGCCGTAAAGTAGGTCATTGCGATTCCTCTGACGCCGCTTAATACATTTTGAGCTTCGACAAGACCTGAACGCGTTCCTCTCGGAAGATCAATCTGCGTGACGTCACCCGTAATCACCGCTTTAGAGCCAAATCCAATACGCGTTAAGAACATCTTCATTTGCTCTGGCGTCGTATTTTGCGCTTCATCCAAAATGACAAAAGCGTTGTTGAGCGTTCGACCTCTCATGTAAGCCAAAGGCGCGATTTCAATGGTTTGTCTTTCAAGCAGACGCTGAGTTTTATCAAAACCTAATAAGTCAAAAAGCGCATCGTAAAGCGGCCGCAGATAAGGATCTACTTTTTGAGAAAGGTCGCCCGGCAAAAAGCCCAAGCGTTCACCGGCCTCCACCGCGGGGCGCGTCAAAATGATGCGCTCCACACGGTCTCGTTCATAAGCGTCCACCGCTGCCGCCACGGCTAAGTACGTTTTACCGGTACCGGCAGGGCCAATCCCAAAAGCAATGTCATTATCCAAAATGGCTTGGATGTAGTCATTTTGGCGAGGCGTTCTGCCTTGAAGCTCGCGGCGCTTGGTGTGCAACACGGGAGACGTGGGCGAGTCACCGTCTACTTTTTTGGCGTTTTCTCCGACAAAAAAGAGCTGCACATCATCAGTTGTGAGTTCTTCGGATGAATTTTCCGCTCGATGCGCCAGCGTCTCTAAAGCATTTAGTGCTTCTCGAGCCTTTTCCTGTTCGCCAGCAATTCGGAATTGATTGTTGCGGCGGGAAATGGAGACATCCAAAATCACCTCAATTTGGCGAAGATTGGCGTCCATCGGTCCGACCAGACTGGCCAACGCCGTATTGCTCAAATCCAAATTCAGCGACAATACTTTTTCTTCAAGAGCCATCTTGATTTCTTATACCTTTTCACCCAAAAGTGTGTGGGGATTGACTTCCGTAATCCTGACATTGACCATTGTATCGGTTAATGACTCATCGCCCACAAAATTCACAATACGGTTATTGTCGGTGCGCGCGGCCATCATACCGCGACCCCGCCGAGACGGGCCGATCACTAAAACACGCTGCACGGTTCCCAACATAGATTGGGCAATCTCGGTTGCCTTGGCATCGTTTTTAGCCTGCAAAATCTGAAGGCGCTTGAGTTTAACTTCCTGGGGCGTGTCGTCTTTGAGATAGGCCGCAGGGGTGCCGGGACGACGGCTATAAACAAAAGAAAAACTTGCATCAAAACCCACATCATCCATGAGTTTTAATGTTGCTTGGAAATCTTCTTCTGTCTCTCCGGGGAAGCCAACAATGATATCCGTTGCAATCGAGATATCGGGACGCACGGCTTTCAAGCGCTTAATGATGGACTTATATTCAAGCACCGTGTAGCCGCGTTTCATCGCCGCCAAAATTCTGTCGGAGCCCGATTGCACAGGCAAGTGCACGTGATTGACGAGCTTATCAATTTTGCCGTAAGCATCAATCAAACGTTGCGTGAATTCTTTGGGGTGAGAGGTTGTATAACGGATACGCTCAATGCCGTCAATCTCTGCCACATATTCAAGCAACATGGCAAAGTCGGCGATTTCACCATCAGGCGCAATGCCGCGATACGCATTGACGTTTTGACCTAAAAGCGTTACTTCTTTGACGCCTTGACTGGCTAACGTCGCCACTTCAATTAAGACGTCGGCCAAAGGACGTGAGATTTCTTCGCCTCGTGTATAGGGTACGACACAGTAGGAGCAGTATTTACTGCAACCTTCCATGATGGATACGAAAGCTGTTGCGCCACGGGCTTTGGGAGCGGCCAAGTGATCAAATTTTTCAATTTCTGGAAAACGAATATCGACTTGTGCGCGCTTGGTCTCAAGATACTTTTGAAGCATCTCAGGCAAACGATGCAATGTTTGCGGGCCAAAAACAATATTGACGTAAGGCGCACGAGAAAGGATCTTTTTGCCTTCTTGGCTGGCCACACAGCCGCCCACGGCAATCACCATATCGTCTTTGCCAGATTCACGTTTGGCTTCACGCACACGGCCCAAGTCAGAGAAAACTTTTTCTTGAGATTTTTCTCGAATGGAACAAGTATTAAAAACGACTAAATCGGCTTCTTCAATGACATCCGTTCGCTCGTAGCCGTGCTCGGCCATGAGGTCAATAATTTTTTCGGAGTCATAGTCGTTCATTTGGCAGCCGAAGCTGCGTAAGAATAATTTTTTCGCGGTCACGGTTTACATCCGTTGCACAAAAAGCATCTATATATTAGATGCGGGTTGATCAAATAGTTAAGTGGCGAAGTATATCAGGGATTTAGATGCGAAAAGCCCCGACAGTCGAAACTGTCGGGGCATGACCTAAACTAATTAGTAAATCAGCGATTTACACCATCAGATTAGAAGTTGTGCACGAGACCACCGATGACTTGCGTGTACTTTTGGTCTGCATCCCAATTGTCGCTTTCAGTTTGCGTATAACCAGCTGCAGTGTAGAGGTAAGTACGCTTGCTCAACGGATATTCGTAGTATGCACCAACGGTGTAACGCGTTACATCAATGTCGGCACCATCTACGGGTTCAAACGTGCCTTCTGCGTAGCCAATCATAGCTTGGAGTTTACCGGCAGAGAGCGGAACTGCAACGCTAGCAACAGTACCCCATTGACTATAGTCACCGGCTGCTTCTTGGAACTTCACATCATCCATAGCGGTCCAGTCACTGGAATAACCACCATCAAAGTAGTTAGCTGCCAAGAAGGCCTTTGCAACACCGAAGTCATAATTCACACCAGCGGTCACGTTGTAAGCGTCATCATCTTGCTTGTCAACACCCGCTTTATTAGCAGGATCAGCCATACTCACAACAATACCGGCACCCAAAGCACCCCATTGACCCGTCAAACCAATGCCATGGTAGCGATCAACATGGTGAGTACCTTCGCCCTTTTCACCGGACGTGCTACCATCCGTTTGAAGAGACGTCATCATAGTGAGCTTCATGCCGGCAAATTCAGGCGTGCTATACGCAATGGCGTTATCAACGCGGCTATACGTGTAAAGGACTTCGCCTTGGTCCAAAATATCAGTGCCATAGCCAGTGCCAGGAGCAGAGAAGCCAGCAACCATATCAATCGGACCCGTACCGCTATCCAATGCACCAAAGCGACCCATGCTCAACTTACCATAATTGGTGTCAACATAAAGCATCGCAACACGGTCAAACATGTCGCCAGTTTCACCTGTATCAGCCTTGATACCGTCTTCCAAGTTGAAGCCAACCGTCAAGTTTTCGGAGATTTGTTCAGAACCCTTCAGACCCCAACGAGAAGCGGAACCGTTACCAGAATCCATGCTATAAGAGTCACGATCGGCTCCGTCAATACCAGCTTCGTTTTGCATGTTGGTGTATTGCAAGCCAAGGTCAACCTTACCATAGAGAGTAACGTCGGCAGCGAGAGCGGAGCCGGCAAATGCGCCGAGCACGGCGACTGCAGCTAAAGTCTTTTTCATAATTACTACCTTTTTATATGAAAAAACAAATTGTTTTTCCTCTAGAGGAAAACGCAGAATTCCTTCTGCTTGAATTGCATTTTTGCTCGCATTAAAGAACTAAGTCAAACAATTAGGGTCTTTGCTTATTTAGCGTCTCTTATGTCCTTCACAACCCAAAATAAAACTATCTAATTGAATTTATTAAGTATTTATAAAAAAATATTTAAAAATATATAGTTGTTTTTTTACAACAAAAAGCGGATCCAAAAGCATTTCTGCTCTTGAACCCGCTTCACAACTAACTCTAAATCAGACAGAAGGTAGTAGAAAACTGTCTAACCTAGATTAGAAGACTTCTCAGATTAGAATTGGTGAACGAGACCGGAGATAACTTCCGTGGTTTTGATCTTTTCGCCGTCGAAATCTTCAACTTGGTCATAACCAGCACCGGCGTAAACATAAGTACGCTTGCTTAACGGATACTTGTACATAACACCAACGTTGAAGATCTTCGTTTCATCTTCACCACTAGCAGCGGCATCGTCTTGACCCTTGGCATAACCAATGCCAGACTCCAAGGTACCTCCAGCAATCGGAGCTGCAACGCTCAAACTCACACCCCATTGGCTGTAATCCTCAGCAACAATGTCGGATGTCGTGCTTTCGAGAACTTCACCACCCTTGTAGTAGTTTGCAGCCAAGAAAGCCTTTGCTACACCAAAGTCATAATTCACACTAGCCGTAACGTTAGTAGAATCGTCGTTATAGAGATCGCTTTGAACATGGCCACGGTCAACTTGGCTAACAACGAATCCAGCACCGAAGTTACCCCATTGACCAGTAACACCTAAACCGTAATAACGGTCAATATCGGACGTACCTTCTTCAGCTTCTGGTTCTACCCAAGCTCCATCTTCAATGGAATAACCAGTTTGACCCAAAGAAGCCATGGCATGGAAGGTCAAACCAGCAAATTCTGGAGATGTGTAGGCAATTGAGTTGTCCAAACGGCTATAGGTCTTCAAAACACGGCCTTGGTCAAGGATGTTGGTACCATAGCCGGTGCCGGAAGCGGTGAAACCTGCGGCAATATCAACAGAACCCGTACCGGAATCTAAGGCACCGAAACGACCCATATGCAACGTACCGTAATCAGTCGTCACATAGAGGCGGGATTCACGAGAGAAAGCCTTAGAGGAGTCTGCGTCAGTACCATCATCAGCGTTAAAACCATGTTCCAATTGGAAACCAACAATCACACCTTCTGCAATTTCTTCTTGACCCTTGATACCAAAACGGGAACCAGTAGCGTTACCGGATTGAAGACCCCAATTATCGCTCTTGACACCTTTGTTATCTTGATGCATGTATTGGAGACCAAGGTCGACACGACCATAAAGAGTTACGTCAGCAGCGAGAGCAGAGCCGGCGAAAGCGCCAAGAACAGCGACAGCAGCTAAAGTCTTTTTCATGATAGATATTCCTTTTAAAAAGACATCTTTCTTGTATAAGAATGAAAGCAAATCTCACAAGACATTCGCTTTGCTGTCTGAAATTTTCCTACCACCCCCCCCCGATCTGTCAAATTTGCCAAACAATTACTTTAAATATGTGTATCTTTTTCACAACAAAATTTAGACTGAATGAGCAAAACAAATTTGACAGATCTTTTTAATTCATTGATTTTTATGACTTATAACCTTTTAATAATTTCTCAAGTTATTTTTTGATCAACAAAGCGATCTTTCATCCTTTCGGTCATTAATTCATGTTCTGTTCGTGTTATTTTTGCTGTATTCTGCCTTTGCTTTACAATCATTCGATACGTATTTGGAAATAAGAACAATGCCCTTAGTAATTGACGCCCCTGAAGCTTCTTTTCGACTCAACTACCTTTTTAACCGTGTCGAAATCAGCCACGACTTCAGACAAACGTGGTCTATCTTTTATGAAAATGAAACGCACCCTCTAGGAACTTTTCGCGGCTTGACCTTTCACCGGGGAGAACTCTTTTTAGTCACCGATACGGGCATTTACAGCACCAAACCCGATGCCTCCCAATTTGTTCAAATCAGTCCCCAACGAAAAGGTGGGGAATTTGTTGATATCGAAAGCTTTGACAATATGCTTTACGCCTGCACAAACGACGCGATCTTTCAAGCCGCGTCCGGCGTTCGTTGGCGTCTGAAGTATGACGGGAGCACTTGCGGGCATTTCTTTTCACTGCTTAATTTTCAAGGAAAACTCTTTGCCGCCTGTGAAAAAGGCATTTATGTCGCTAGCCAAGAAGGGAAATTCTGGCATCCCCGCTACCTCAGCAAAGACCTTGGCATGTTTGTAGCACTGGACGGTCGGGGCGATAAACTTTTTGCCCAAACGGAAAAAGGCTTTTTTGTAAGCGACGATGCCGCCCAGCACTGGCAGCCTCAAAGCAATGTTCAAGGGCCATGGACTGAGGCTATGGGCGGCTCCATGCTTTTTGAGCCCAGACTCAAAAGGCGCGAAAAAGATTCCTAAATTTTTCTTTGTGAGGATTTAAACCATGTTTGAACGTCCCTCTCATCGTAAACCTGACGAAATGCGCCCTGTTCGCTTTACCACCCACTACACCAAACACGCGGAAGGTTCTGTTTTAGTGGAAGTGGGTGATACCAAAGTGATTTGCACGGCCTCCGTCATCGAAGGCACGCCGAAATTTTTAAAAGATAAGCCGGAAGGATGGGTTACAGCTGAATACGGTCTTTTACCACGCGCAACGCACACGCGCTGCGACCGAGAAGCCGCAAAAGGCAAGCAATCGGGCAGAACGCAAGAAATTCAGCGCCTCATTGGACGCGCATTGCGCGCCGTTGTAGATCGTACCAAGATGGCAGGTTTTACTATTCAGTTGGACTGTGACGTGATTCAAGCCGATGGAGGCACGCGCTGCGCCTCTATTTCAGGGGCTTGGCTCGCACTCGCTTTGGCTGTTCAAACAATGCTTACCAAAGGCCAAATTACTGAAAATCCGCTCAAAGGTCACGTGGCCGCCATCAGTGCCGGTATTTTTGAAGGCGTTCCGGTTATCGACCTTGATTACCCGGAAGATAGTAACAGCGAAACGGATATGAATTTTGTGATGACAAGCGACGGTCGTTTTGTTGAAATTCAGGGTACGGCCGAAGGTGAACCCTTTACCGAAAACGAAATGGCACAAATGACCGCGTTAGCCAAATCTGCGATCGCTCAAATCATTGAATTGCAAAAAGCCGCTT
>UMAB01017333.1_pt1 | contig 19231 bp, 12 predicted proteins | sample 1963601 | NCBI WGS metagenome assembly UMAB01 (sample SAMEA4835905, study PRJEB28245) | human gut metagenome | biome: gut microbiome; material: fecal sample | place: Denmark | collected 2008 | reverse complement strand
TCACCGTACAGCGGTATGTTGAATCCGAAATCGAGAATCGAGTCGTATGTACTCAGGTCGTCCGCCCACAGGAAACCCTTCTGACGGAGCTCGAACGAAGCCGGGAAGAAGCGGAACATCGCGAAGAGCACAGGGAACTGGAGCAGCATGGGGAGACAGCCTCCGAACATGCTCACACCGGCCTTGCGGTACAGGTCCATGGTCTCCTGCTGCTTCTTCAGGGCATCCTCCTGACGGGGATACTTGGCGTTGATCTTGTCCAGCTCGGGCCTGAGAACGTTCATCTTGGCCGAAGACATGTAGGACTTGAGGGTCAGAGGCGATATGACTAACTTGATCAGAACTGTCAGCAGCAGAATGATGATGCCGTAGTTGCTGATGAAGCGGCCGAAGAGGTCGAAGACGGGGATGATGATACCCCTGTTGATCCATCTTACTAACCAGCCTCCTAAGGGTACGATCTTCTCGAAGTCGCAGTCATAGCTCTTGAGGGTACGGAAATGGTTGGGGCCGTAGTAGAACTCGAAGGGCACGGTCACATCATCACCGGGCTCGTACTGCACGAGGGTCGAGGCGGAGCAGGCCATCAGACGGCGCTCGGCGTCGGTCTCGGGGTAGAATTTCATCGAGAGGTTGCCCGACTCGAAATTCTCCTCTGCCCGGAGAATGGCGGAGAAGTACTGCTGCTGGAAGGCAAACCACTCGATGCGGGTGGTCACCTCGCGGTGATTGCCGCCGGAGCGTCCGCCGCCGCGCATGATGCCGAGGTTCTCTATCTTCTTGACCTGACCGGGATACTTGAAATCGACAGTCGAGTAGTTCTGCTCGTTCTTGTAGCCGCGCTCGAGACGGGGCACGTCCATGTTCCAGGCTATCTCGAACTGGGATGCGTTGCGGGGGATATGACGGTCCATGTTCACCATGTGTACGTCGAAGTCCACCATGTAGCTGTCAGCCGGCAGGAAATAGCGGTGCTCGATGAAGGCGGTGTCCGAGAAATACAGGCGCATCACCAGGGTGGAATCGTTGGACACCACTGTCTCGTAGGTAAAGCCGCCGGTGTTGATGTACTGGTCGGTATAGAGCTGCAGGCCGAAGTCACTGTAGTCGTCCGTCATCAGGTAGAGGTCGGTGCTGTCGCTGGTGTAGTAGTCCTTGATCAGGACTGAGGCGGCCTGGCCTCCCTTGGTCGAATACTTTATCCTGAGCTTGTTGTTCTCCAGGTAGTGGAAGTCCTCTCCGGCGTTGTAGGCCTGCTCGAGGAAGGGATTGGCGTATGTGCTGGCATAGACCGGCTGCCCGTCCTGTGTTCCCTGTCCCGCCGCAGCCGAAGCACTGTCGGCGGCCATCTGCTGAGCCATACGCTCCGCATACTCGAAGGCATTGGCCGCAGCCACCGAATCCCTCACCCTCTGTATCTCCTGCTGCTCTCTTGCTATTCTGGAATTATAAACGCTGAATCCTATCAACAGGAGTCCTATGAGCGTTATACCTATTATAGTATTCTTGTTCATGCTTTATTCCTGGCTGTCGAGTTGGTGAATCTTCTCCTCGAGGGCGGCGAGCTCCTCCTTGGCGGCGTCTATCTTCTTCTGGAACTCCCTGACGAGCGAGTCAGCTTTCTTGGAGCTGGCGAAGAAACCGATATTGTTCTCGTATGTGGCTATCTCGCTCTCGAGCTTGCGGAACTTCTGGAGGAGACGGTCCCTCTCCTGACGGGCGGGCGATGTCTCTACACGGCCGCGTCCCCCGCGCTGAGCCTTGCCGCGTCCGCCGCCGGCTGACACACGGAAGTCAGGGAACTTAGCTGCCATTGCATCACGATAAGCCTCCTGTATTTTCTCTTTTTCCTTGAAAGGTACAAATCCGACAGCATTCCACCTCTCTGCAAACGCGCGTGCGGCTTTATCATCCTCACGTGCATCTCCCGTGGCCACATAGGCATTGACCTCCTCGACAACAGCCTGTTTTGCCTTGAGATTATCTACATACTGAGGATCCACTCCTCCGAAATTCTTCTCCTTGTTGTCGAAGAAGTGGTCACATGCAGCGCGAAAACGGGCCCACACCTGATCTGATTTCTTTCGGGACACCGGACCGACTTCCTTCCACTGTTTCTGCAGCGATATCAGATAGTCAGATGTCTTCTTCCAGTCGGTGCTGTCCATCACGGCCTCGGCCTGCTCGCAGAGGGCGATCTTCTTCTCCATATTGCCGTTCATCTGCTCCTTGAACTCGGCGTAGAACTCCCGCTTGCGGTTGTAGAACTTGTCGCAGGCGGCACGGAAACGGTCGTATATCTTCTGATTGTCCTTCTTGGAGGCAAAGCCTATCTTGCGCCACTCCTTCTGAATATCCTCGAACTCCTTGGTCACGGCGTTCCATCCGTTGGAATCTTTTATATCCTTGTCTGCAAGACTCTCAGCTTTCTCACAGAGGGCCGTCTTTGCGACAAGATTCTCCTTCTGCTGCACTTTCAGGTTCTCGAAATATGCCTGATGCATCTTATTGATGCGGGAAGTGGCGGCACGGAATCTATCCCAGATCTCCTCCCTGAACTCCTTGGCTACAGGACCGAACTCCTTCCACTCCTCGTGGAGTTTCTGCAGCTGGGCGAAAGCCTCTACTACATTGGGACTCTTCTCCAAAGCCTCGGCTCTCTCGCAAAGAAGAGTCTTGGCTTCAAGATTTTTCTTGAAATCAAGGTCGCGGAGCTCATTGTTAATCTTCACATAATCATAGAACTTCTCCACATAGTGCTGATATGTCTCGTACACATCCTTGATTCTGGCCTGAGGCACAGGACCTATCTCGCGCCATCTATTCTGCAGCGCTCTGAACTCGGGAAATGTGCGGTTCAGGTCTTCAGTTGTCTCAAGCAGATTCTTGAGCTCCTCTATGACCTCGAGCTTTTTATCCAAGTTGAGCTGCTTCTCTTTCTCTAAATTCTGAAAATATACCGCACGGCGTCCTTTGTAACGGGCATAGAGCTCTTTGAACGCACGTTCTATCTCGATGAATGGATTGACGGACACCGATGCTTCCGCATCCTCATTCGCCTCCGCAGGGACATTGGCCTCTACCGGTTCCTGAACCTCCTGCTCTTCCATGGATGTCTCCTGCTCTCCGTCCTCCTGCGCCTCCACATATTCAGCAGTTCCGGGCAAAACGTGATAACCGGAAGCTATCTTTTCCTCTTTCAATACTTTATAGAATGTAGCCTTGATATACTCGGACTGTCTGTTCAGCTCCATTATATCACCGTTGTCAACGAGATTGCGGAAAGTCTCCACTATCTCCTTCAGACTCTTCGATGCCAGGTTCTTCAGCTCCTCCTCGCTGATTACCGCTCCGCGCATCTCCTCGTGTGCTGCAGGTATCTCTTCCTGAGCCGCAGGCTCTGCCGACGGGGTTGAGTCAGCGTTATCCACCAACTCTCCGGCTGCTATTACTGCTGCGCCCACAGCCGCTGCCTCCTCGATTACCGGAGCCGCATTCGAAGCATTAACATTCAGTGTTTCAGAATTCTCAACAGAATTTTCAGTAGTACTCTTCCCTACGGAAGGATTCAAGGTCTCGTCAATCATTATTTTAAATATTAAAATGAACTTGCAAATATACATTATTTTTTAAAAGAACAGCCGTTTTGCATAAATTTGCAGCCGTTATGAGGATTGATATTATCAGTGCGGTACCGGAACTGCTGGAAAGTCCGCTCAACCATTCGATTATAAGACGGGCCCGGGAAAAGGGACTCGTAGAGATTCATATTGTCAACCTACACGACTACGGCAAGGGAAGCTACAAACAGATAGACGATTACGGCTTCGGAGGCGACGCAGGCATGGTTATCAAACCCGAGCCCCTGTACCGGGCCATCACGGACCTGACCTCGCAGAGGGAGTACGACCATGTGATTTACACCTCGCCGGATGGGGAGATGCTGGACCAGGGCATGTGCAACAGCCTGTCCACGTGCGGAAACCTGATTATCCTGTGCGGCCACTACAAGGGCATCGACCACCGCATCCGCGAGCATCTCATCACCAAGGAGATATCCATCGGCAGCTACGTCCTCAGCGGAGGAGAGCTGGCTGCCTGTGTCATCTGTGATTCCATTATCCGGCTGCTGCCCGGAGCTATTACCGATGAGACTTCCGCCCTGTCCGACTCCTTTCAGGACGGACTTCTGGCTCCTCCGATCTATACCCGGCCGGCCGACTTCATGGGCTGGAAAGTTCCGGAGGTACTGCTTTCCGGAAATCCTAAACTCATCCGCCAGTGGCAGGAAGAACAGGCCTTGGAACGCACTAAAAGACTCAGACCCGACCTGTTGGATTAAGAAGAGATATGACTATGAGCAGCACGACCTCCAATACAGAGCAGCAGATACTGGCCTCCGCAGAGAAACTGTTCCTGCAGAAAGGCTTCAGCGCAACCTCCACTACCGACATCGCACGTGACGCCGGGTGCAATCAGGCACTGGTCCACTACTATTTCAGGACCAAGGAGAACCTCTTCAACAAGATTTTCGACGCCAAGTTCGACTCTGTCATGGACTTCATAGACAGCAGCATGAAGGACGACAGCGATATATTCGGAAACATCCGCAATGCAGTCGGAGCCTACTTCCGATACCTGAGCGAGAACGCCTACACCCCGCAGTTCATATTCAACGAACTTATGCAGAACCCAGTCAGGCGCAGGCATATACGTGAAGCGTTCCTGACCAACCGGCGCAGCAGCGAGGTATTCTCTAAAATTCAGGTCATGGTTGAGAAGGCCGTCAATACCGGTATAATCCGGAGAATCGACCCCCTGGACCTGATATTCGACGGTATGTCCTTAGTAGTCTTTTCATTTATCACCGCTCCGGCTTTCGTAGACCTGCTGGGACGCGACTCCTCGAGCCTGAATGACTTCATAGAGCACCGCAAGGAGGAGATCATAACCCTGCTCACCTATGGGCTCAAACCGGCTTCCCCAGACGCAGGAAGTCCGCTGCATGAATCCGGAACTGAGAGACAGCTATGATTATCGGACTGCTCAAAGGACTGATTGTAGGCATTATAGTCTCGATACCGGTGGGACCGCTCGGCCTGCTGTGCATACCGCGCACTTTAGCAAAAGGACGACGCGCCGGACTGGCTGTAGGTCTCGGAGGCTCGGCAAGCGACACGCTCTACTCAGCCTTAGCCCTTTTTGCCCTGTCATTCATCAGTGGCTTCATCGACGCTCACAAGGGCTGGGTTCTGCTGGCCGGAGGCCTGATAATCAGCATCACCGGCATCAGGCTCTTAGTCAGCCGACGTCAGGTCCGCCACCCGGACAGTGTAACCGCTAAAGCCATGAGTACCGTACGCCACATCGAAGGAGCCCTCAACGGCTTCCTCATATCGGTAACCAATCCCGGCACCTTAGTCTGCATGCTGTGGCTGTTCACTTTCCTGAACGTAGACACAGCCACGCCGTCCGTCATGGCCGCAGAATGGGCCGGCACCTCCTTAGGGTCAGCTACTTCCTGGTTCCTCATCACCTGGATCATCAGCACCTTCCGCGACCGCATAACCATCGGCCAGCTCCACATCCTCACCCGCATCTGCGGAGCCGCCATCCTCCTCATCGGCATAGCCTCCGCCGTCAAGAGCCTTCCGCTGCTCTGACCCCATAACCCGGACCACTGCCCTCTCGGAGCGAAGCGACTAAGCCTTCCCCAAGAAGGGGATGGTTTGGAAGGGGGTAAAAAAAAGGCCGACTTTGTCGGCCATCCCCCTCTTTTTTGGGGGATTTGCTCCCTTCGGTCGCACATCCCCGCCCGCCTGCGGCGGGCTTTGCGGAAGATGAAGAAAAAAAAGCTGTTCGAGTAAACTCGACAGCTTTTTTTTCTTCATCTTCCGCGGAAAGAGGGGGATTCGAACCCCCGGAACCCACAAGGAGTTCAACAGTTTTCGAGACTGCCCCGTTCGACCACTCCGGCATCTTTCCAAATTTTCGGGTTGCAAATATAGCCTGAAATTTTGAAAAATGAAATTATTGTCCCATCTTTGTAAGCACAAGCAAGGGCCGCAACGTCCCCGCAGCCCGTAGAAGCGACACCTTAATTTTTAAAGTTATGATACAGATAGATGAACTTATGTTCAGCTACAGGGGACGCCGTGTGTATGACGGGCTGAACATGGAGCTGAGAGACGGAGCCGTATACGGGCTCCTCGGTAGAAACGGGGCCGGCAAGACCACTCTTATGAGGCTGATTGCCGGACTCTTGGATTGTAACAGCGGGAGAATTACAGTGAACGGCATGACTCCGTTCAGAAGAGATCCGGTATTCCTGAACAGCATCTATTTCGTGCCGGAAAGCTTCAATGCTCCGGAAATGCGTGTCAGTGATTATGCCGCCACCTACGGAGCATTTTATTCCAACTATGACGGAGACGCCTTCACGGACTACATGAAGGCTTTGAGCGTGGACCCTGAAACAGCCTTCAGGCGGCTGTCCTTCGGGCAGAGAAAGAAAGCACTCATGGCATTCGCCCTGTCACTGAAAACTGACATTCTGCTACTTGACGAGCCGGGTAATGGATTGGACATTCCCTCCAAACTGACTCTCAGGCACATTTTGTCCGAATGCGCCTCTCCCAGCAGGACCATCATCATGTCAACCCATCAGGTAAGGGACATAGAGGACATCGTGGACCACGTAGCGATAATAGACGGTGGAAGACTGCTCCTGGATGCCTCCACAAGGGAGATAGACTGTCTCGTACAGTTCGTGGAGTCTCCTCAGGCCGATGCGGACGCACTTTTCAGTGAACGGACCGCCGGAGGATTCGTAAATATCAAGGCAAGGAGAAACTGCTCCATAGACCGCACGCACAGCCGGATGGACATGGAAGTTCTGTTCAACGCCTGCGTAACAGGAGGCCGTAACTTCGTAAGTTCCATGATGAACAGGAACAAAAAGGAGGTGAGCTATGTGCTGTAGAGGAGGAATGAGGGCTGTAAGCCTGGCTCTGTGGGACATAAGAACCGGCACTGGAAAACTGTGGCCGGCCGGAGCTGCCCTCGCGTGTGTTTACGCGGCTTACTGGGCGGTAATGTTCTTCATGAAAACGGACGCCGGACCGGAAGACCGCCTGCCGGTGCTTTTCGTAGCTTCGGTGTTCTTCGCCTTCTGCGTACCGGCATCGGTCTACGGACACATCAATGACCCTGCGGACGGCATCGGCTATGCAATGCTGCCGGTCAGGGCAAGAATCAAGTTTGCGGTCATGCTGACGGTCAGTGCCCTTTTCTTTCCCCTGTGCTTCTACACCGGACTTCACATCCTCGACTGCCTTCTGACCGCAGCTGGCGGAGGCAAAGGATTCTCCGGAATGATCTGGAGTACGGAAGGCGGTCTGAGCCTACGCTCATTCTGGTCTGACTTCGGGAAAATCAGCCTCTACCAGTCAGTTTTCATACTTGGAAACATCCTGCTCAAACATCATAAAATAGCCATGACCGTACTGGCCACCCTCGCCATGCACGGCATATTTTTCGGTCTGTTGCAGATAGAGCGCAGCGGCATACTGTACTTCCTGTACAACTACGCCGGCCCCGTCCTGCTGTGGGCGGGGGCCTATGCAGCATTCAGAAAACTCAGATTCTGTTGAGCTCCGGTGCGAAGGTAATCACGATGGAGACCACCGTCAACAGCGCAGAGTGTACCAATAGCCATTCCTCATCCTCGAAAGCAAGACAGACTAAATAGTTTCTATCTCGTCCAACTCGAGCCAGCGCAGCTCCTTCTCATCGAGCAGACGGCCCACCTCCCCTATCCGGACAGAGTCGGCCGTCAGCTCCTGAGGAGAGAGGGTGCCGGAACACAGACGCGCCTCGAGCGCCTTTCTTTCCTCCCCGAGAGAGAGTAAGTCCCGCTCAAGCTGTTCTTTTTCCATTTTTTCCTTATAGGTGAGCTTCCGTTTCCGCTCTCCTCTGTCCTGACCTGCAGGTGCAGCTGCCCTAACATCCTTCCGGCTTTCCCGCGACGCTGCCCGGCGTTCCTCTTCCCGGTCCTTGAGATACTGCCGGTAACCGGAATAACTGCCTACAAAATCCTTGACCCGGCCGCACCCTTCGAATACAAAGAGATGGTCTGCCAGCTTGTCCACGAAAAACCGGTCATGGGAAACTATCAGGAGCGAGCCTTGGAAAGCTGCCAGATACTCCTCGAGAACATTGAGCGTCATCAGATCCAAATCATTGGTAGGCTCATCAAGTATCAGAAAGTTGGGACTTCGCATCAGCACGGTCAACAGATACAGCCGGCGCCTCTCGCCTCCGCTCAGACGTCCCACCCTGTTGCGGTGCATAGACGGCGGAAACATAAAATAATTCAGGAAGGTCATCGCCGATACGGTCTCCCCTTTACCGATAGACACCACATCCGCTATCTCGGTGACAGTGTCGATCACTGTCTTCTGACTGTCGAACTGGATTCCTTCCTGCCTGTAATATCCGATGCGCAGGGTCTCTCCTCTGTCAATGGTCCCGGAAGAAGGCTCTATCCGACCGGCCAGCAGATCAAGGAAGGTGCTCTTGCCCACCCCGTTCGGACCGACGACTGCTATTTTCTCCCCGGGGGCGAAATTATATGTAAAATCATCTACTATCGGCAGGTCCGCCCAAGAATAGCACAGGTGCGAGCAGTTGATGGCCTTACGGCCGAGCCTGGCCATCCCGGCCTTAATCTCTATTTGACGGTCCTCCCGTCTCTGACCGGCCCTGTCCTTGAGATCATAAAATGCATCAATACGGTATTTGGCCTTTGTTCCGCGTGCGCAGGGCATCCGTCTCATCCAGTCAAGCTCGGTACGTAGAAGGTTGCGGGCACGGTCCGTGACTGCATTGAAATTCTCTATCCGCTCCTGACGCTTTTCGAGGAAATACTCATAGTTGCCCTGATAGCGGTAGAGCTGCCCGCTGTCTATCTCGATAATCTGATTGCAGACCCTGTCAAGAAAATACCGGTCATGGGTGACCATCAGCAGGGTACAGCGCGAGCGGGTGAAGTAGTCCTCCAGAAACTCAATGGTATCGACATCAAGATGGTTGGTGGGTTCGTCCAAGACTAAAAAGTCCGGATTGCGGATCAATGCCGCCGCTATTGCGGTACGCTTTGCCTCTCCCCCACTGAGGGTCCCGGCCTTGCGGGAGGGATCATTGAGACGAAGCTTGGACAAAATGGCTGCCACCTCATAATCCTGAAGTGTCTTTGCCTTATCTCCGGCACCTTCTAAAACGATATCCGAAATACGGCGGTCAGGGTCATAATTCTGGTCCTGCTCTAAGAAAGACACCGTTATATTCTTGAGAAAACGCACAGATCCTCCCCCATCGGAAGAATCCTTGCCGGCAATGATGCTCAGCAAGGATGTCTTTCCCGTACCGTTAGGAGCGACGAGAGCTATCTTGTCCCCCTCGTCAATATGAAATGATATGTCATGAAAGAGAACGCGGGGTCCGTAGGCCTTGGAAACTCCGCAAACTTCGAGATAGCTGCTCATCCCGCAGAGACTATCTGTTGCCGTACATATCCTCGTAGTACTTCTCGTACTCGCCCGAGGTGATGTTGTCCATCCACGCCTGGTTGTCTAAGTACCAGCGCACTGTCCTGTCGATACCCTCCTCGAACTGCAGGCTCGGGCTCCAGCCTAACTCACGGTGCAGCTTCGTCGCGTCGATGGCATACCGAAGGTCGTGGCCCGCACGGTCAGTAACGTAGGTAATAAGACTGTCAGAATAGCCCTCGGGATTACCGAGGATACGGTCCACGGTCTTGATGATCACCTTGATAAGGTCGATGTTCTTCCACTCGTTGAACCCGCCGATGTTGTACGTCTCGGCTACCTTGCCCTCATGGAAGATGAGGTCGATGGCCCTCGCGTGGTCCTCCACATACAGCCAGTCGCGCACGTTCTCGCCCTTGCCGTACACAGGTAGGGGCTTGCGGTGGCGGATATTGTTGATGAACAGGGGTATCAGTTTCTCCGGGAACTGGTAGGGGCCGTAGTTGTTCGAGCAGTTCGTAACTATGGTAGGCATCCCGTAGGTGTCGTGGAAGGCACGCACGAAATGGTCGGAGGAGGCCTTCGACGCACTGTAGGGGCTGTGGGGGCTGTATCGCGTGGTCTCGCGGAAGAACTCGTCACCGTACACCGCGTGGGCGCTGATGTCCGACCGGATACCCTCCGGATGGGTCAGCTCAAGGGCACCGTACACCTCGTCGGTAGAGATGTGATAGAAGAGCTTGCCCTCCCACTTCCCGTCCCAGTGGTGCTTGGCGGCCTGAAGCATGGACAGGGTGCCGAGCACATTGGTCCTCGCGAAGGTGAAGGGGTCCTTGATGGAGCGGTCCACGTGGCTTTCGGCAGCAAGGTGGATAACGCCGTCGATGCCGTATTTCTCAAAGATTCCGCACACCGTCTCGAAGTCGCAGATGTCGGCTCGCACGAACACGTAGTTCGGGGCCTGCTCGATGTCCTTCAGGTTGGCCAGGTTGCCCGCGTAGGTCAGCTTGTCTAAGTTTACGATTCGGTACTCGGGGTACTTGTTCACGAAAAGGCGCACGACGTGGCTCCCGATGAAGCCCGCGCCGCCAGTTATCAGTATGTTGCGCTTGAATTCCATTGTCAGAAGTTATTATTTGTTATGATGTTTCCTGGCCAGTTTCCGCTCCTCCTCGTCGGCGATACGGAGCAGGTACTGACCGTACTGGTTTTTTATCATGGGCTTGGCCGTCTCGCGGAGCTGGTCGGGGGTAATCCAGCCGCTGCGCAGGGCGATGTCCTCCAGACAGGCCACCTTCTGACCCTGACGCTTCTCTATCACCTCGATGAATGTAGAGGCCTCGGCCAGCGAGTCGTGCGTTCCGGTATCCAGCCAGGCAAATCCGCGGCCTAAGGTCTCCAGGCGGAGCCTGCCGCGCTCTAAGAACTCCTGGTTCACGGAGGTTATCTCTAACTCGCCGCGGGCTGACGGCTTCACTTTGGCCGCCACGTCAACCACCTCATTGGGATAGAAATAGAGGCCGGTGACAGCATAGTTGGACTTGGGCTCCTTAGGCTTCTCCTCGATGCTCAGCACATTGCCCTTGGAATCTATCTCCGCCACGCCGTAACGCTCGGGATCGGCCACCCAGTAACCGAACACCGTGGCAAGACCCTCTTCCTCCGCCCTGTTCACGGCCCTGCGCAGCATGACGGTGAAGTAGCTGCCGTAGAAGATGTTGTCTCCAAGCACCAGGCAGACGGCATCGCTGCCGATGAACTCACGGCCGATAATGAAGGCCTGCGCCAGTCCGTCCGGTGAGGGCTGCTCGGCATACTCGAAGCGCACTCCGTAATCTGAACCGTCTCCGAGCAGACGCCTGAAGCCGGGCAGGTCCGACGGTGTGGATATGATCAGTATCTCCCTGATACCGGCCAGCATGAGCACCGATATCGGGTAATATACCATGGGCTTGTCATAGATGGGGATCAGCTGCTTGCTGATTCCTTTGGTTATCGGATACAGTCTGGTGCCGGAGCCGCCGGCAAGCACTATTCCTTTCATAGTCGTTGGAATTTAAATTATTTTGCAAACTTAATAAAATTTTCCAATTCTACAGTCCCGGCGCATCCGGCTTTTCGGGACGCGGCGTCACCTTCTCCCACTGAATGGAGTCTTCCTCGAAAAGGATACGGTGATGCCTGCGTACCGAGTCCCTGCGCTGCTCCCAGTTGATACGGGCACGGGCAGCAGCCCTGTCTCCCCAGCGATTACGTTCTCCGGCGCTCTTGAATCTGCGGGTTATCTCAGCGCTCAGATTCATACGCGCCGAATCCACCTTCATGGTCTCAACGGGAGTCACGGCATTCTTGTATTTGGCCCGTCCTATTCCGAAACGCATATCATCCGGCGTACCGCGGATATTAAGTCCGGCCTTGAATGGCAGAGGCGACTTGAGCAGCGAAATATGATAGTCAAAACTCATGTCTAAATTCTGCACACCGCCTACAGCGGCCTGGTAGCGGTCTATCTCCACAAGGAACGGATAGATATTGACACTGCCGTCCTCTACTGTGATGTTGACAGATATACTGTCGATGAGGTTTTCCTGCTTATTCTTGAACATTAGCTTCTTGGAAATCTCTGCAAAGGTCTTGCCGTCCATCAGTACGAGAGAATCTCCACGAATGTATACAGCTGAGCGCAGGGACGGAATCTTGATATTGAGCATTGAGTCCAAAACTCCTTCTGCCGCCACATCTACCTGAACTTTACCTTTGAATGACTCAAGCATAGGTACCAGTGAATCGACCGCCGGAGTAGCTTCCACAAGAGACGCTATGTCTATATCCTTCACCTTGATGTCAAAACCGGCATATCCGAAACGGGAAGAGGCGGCCTTGTATATCAGCGAGGCATTCAGGGTCGCATCATCAAGAGCCGTAAGAGTCAGATTCTCCAAATAAATATGACTGTTCTTCAGCTCTGCCTTTCCTTCAATATCACGAAAAACATACTCTCCGAAGCGCAGGCGGTCTATATCTGTGGTCAGATCAAAACTTATTCTGTCCGGTACTTCGAACAGCCTCAACTGGGCAATCGACACTGTATCCGTCTCTATCTCCTGCTCGCCAGCACTATTCGGGGTGAATGCCCTGATAAGCTGATTGAGATTGAGATTCCGGGACTTAACATCCAACTCTGCCCTTAACATACGGCCGTGACGCATGGCACCGTAAAGATTGCGCACGGTACCGGTGAGAAAAACACTGGAGCTGCCTATACGGACGGCAGCCCTGTCAAGTGATATCTGCCTGTCCCCCACCTTCACCACCGTACTGTTGAAATGCACTGGCAATGCACACTGCGGGAGCTTGGCCACAAAACGGCTGAACCGCACTGAACCGGAAGGAATCCACAGTGAATCCCGAACCTTGTCGGCCTGAACACGAATTATACCCTTTTTCATTCCGCCACCCATATCTCCCATCCTTGCGATGATAGAATCCGTCTCAAGCCGGACATTGAGCCTCGGCTTATAATCCCCATGCCGGTCCTTGTACGGCTTCATTGAAGCAGTAAGCTCCCCTTTCATACAAAACGCCCTCAGCGAGTCTCCCATACCGCCCCTGAGCCGATTGAAGGACACCGTAGCTGACGGTCTCCATAGAGAATCACGGAGCTTGTCCGCATTAAGGGATATAGTTCCTTTATTCATTCCTCCTGTAAGCTCCCCTCTCTTTAGGAATACCGAGTCCGCCTCGACTACAACCTCTATCCTCGGCTTCTCCGGACTGTCCTCCCGAGGTTTCAGAGAGGCCGTAATCCCCCCTTTGCCGCAGTATACCTTGAGAGAATCTCCTACAGAAGCCCCAACCCTGTTCATTTCAAAGTCAGCCTTCATCTGGAAGACTCTCGAAGTATCGCGAGGACGCGTAGATATCACCCTGAGCTGAATACTGTCTGCAAGGAGCCCTATACCCGGACTTTCCAAATGCAGCCGGGATATTTCTCCGCTGACACCCAAAGCCCGAGCCCCGAAAAACTTCAGGTCCACATCCCCTACCGCATCTATTCCACGCGCCGTATCCTTTACCGTAACTCGGTCTAAATCCAGCTTGCCGGCTGCGAAGATACGGCCATAGTCCTGATTCTTTATGGCAGAGAGTCTCGTACGTATCCTGAGGTCCGCATCCAACAGGCCCGAATACTCAATACCGGCCTGCAGAGGAAATGTCTTGCAGATACTTCCGAGGTCGACCTTCGCTTTGGTATTGAGCACTATGAGAGGGTCCTCGAAAAGTTCCGTCACCTTCGCGTCCGCAAGTACGTCTATATCATTGCCCTGAAGTTTGAATATCTTTAGGTCAAGATACGACTCCTGCTCCCGCATCAAATCTACGAATGCGTCAAAATCCGCAGACAGATGGTCTATACCGTAGGGAAGCCCCTTATATTGTGCCGTGGCATCCTCTATCTTGAGACACAGCGACACAGCAGGCATCAAGTCCTTACCGTACGCTCCGGTCACCGCTCCTTCGAGCATCACCCTTCCGTCCGCCGTGAGATCCTGGTGCCTGACCACGGACTCCGGAATAAGAGCCAAAGCCTTCTCCACAGACGGAGCCACAGCCGCGAATGACATATCTATATTCACTGCCTTCCGGGCAGTGTCCCGTACCGCCGTTCCGTTGAGAGAGAGGTTGATGTCATTGATCCCAAGGTCGGCATTACGCAGCACTACTTTCATGCTGTCGGCATTGAAACCAACCTGAGTATTGAGCCGCATCGCAGTCCTCCGCATGAGCAGGTCTCCCTGCTGCCAGAAAAGCAGGTCGCGGCATGAGAACTCAACTCCGGCAGCAGCTCCCTTCACCCCGGCTCCCATCCTCAGACGGGTATTTACCCCGAGTACCCGGGCATAGACATCATTGGAACGGTCATTGAATACAATATTGGCATCTCTTATCCGCAGAGAACGCAGGACAATCGCTTTAGGGCGGAATCCTCCCGAAGTGTCCGCATCCTCAGTCTCAACTGTATCCCCTGAAGGAGGAATAAAATTCCAATTGGCTCGGCCACCGGCATCGCGGTAAGCATAGACTACAGCACTGTCCAGCAGCACACGGTGAATTATCACGCGATCATCCTTCAGAAGGGCTACCGGGTTGAATGTCACGCGGCAGCGCTTGAAGCGGAGCAGGGAATCCCGGTGAGGCATCAGGGCTCTGCCGGCTCTCAGCGAGTCCTCAGTCCCGCGTGTTGTCAACTCTCCGTCGCTTATTCTAAGGGTCAGACGGGGGAATGATGAGAAAAATTCCAGATCCACCTCCCCTATCCTCACATCAGCGTCAAGATAACTGTTGGCTGCGTTCTCCACCATCGGAGTCATCCTCGAAGGAGTGAAAATCACCCACATCGCCACAGCAACGGCGACAAGGCACAGACCAATAAGGGAGGCAAAGGCTATTAATGTAATTTTAATGGGTTTTTTAAGTCTACGTCCCATAACAAAAAAACTTGCGGCTATTAAAATATTCCGCAAGTTAAGAAAATTTCCGTCACATCAGCCTTCCTACAGTGAAAGGCCCTCATATACTTTGGAAAGTTCCGCAGGAACAATCCTTCCCACAAGAGAGATATCCTTGGAACTGTAGTTGGGAAAGACACGGACGGTAGCTCTCGTCCCGTTCTTAGGGACTGAGAACGACAGCTTGCAAGAGGCTATAGCTCCCGACACATACATCGAGAGAGTCACATTGCCCTTCTTGCTCACCCTGTATTCTACATCTGTTATCGTACCGTCAACAGTTACTCCGCCGACACCGTTCACGCCGGGGCCGCTGAAGGGAGCCACCTGTATCACCGCCCTGTCTCCTTTGACAGACACAAAGTTGGTTAAGGACGAAACTAATACATTCTCGCCTCTCTTGAGTACCAGCCGGTCTGCTTCGAGGACAAAATTCATGGCCTTCATAGTCTCTACGGTAGCAACAAACATGACAGAGTCCTCCGCTGCCTCCATTGCCTTCCGCGCCTTCCTGTCCTGAGGAACCGCACCCGATGCGGACATACATGCCGTCAGCATCATCAAAAAAACAATCACTCCTTTCATACTTTTTAGATTTTAACTGTTTCCATTTCTTAAAAAATACAAATACCGTACCGCTGTCATTTTGCAACAGAGTTGCACCGCAGAGAACATACTTTTGCGCTGTTTTGAAATTACCGAAATACTTTTCTATATGAAACAGACGATAAAGACATTTCTTCTGGGCGTACTCTGCTTAGCCACCTGCTACGTCCTTTCATCATGCAACAACACTTCCGGCACCGGTCACGACCACTCCCACAGCGAGGAGATCCACGACCATGCGCATCACGACCATGAGGGACATGATCACTCACACGACGGTCACAGCCATGAGGGTCATGACCATCACAGCCATGAAGGCCATGACCACGATCACGGCCAGGACACACACGGGCACTCTCACTCAGAAGGCAATGCCGCTCCGGATGAGATAACCCTCAGCGCCGAGAGCGCCGCTGCCGCCGGAGTGACGGCCGAGGTTATTGTCCCCGGTCCCTTCCGCGGAGTCCTCGAGGTCAGCGGCCGCATCATGCCGGCTCCCGAGGATGAGACCACGGTGGTGGCAAGCGTCCCCGGCATTGTTTCCTTCGCAGCACCTCTGATCGAGGGCAGCAGGGTCAATGAGGGCAGCCCCATGTTCACCATCTCCTCCCGCCACCTGCAGGACGGAGACCCCGTACAGAGGGCCAGGATTGAATACGAGACCGCCCGCCAGGAATATGAGAGGGCAGCCAAACTGGTGGAGGACAATATCGTCTCCCGCCAGGAGTACGAGGCCGCCAAGGGCCGCTACGAGACCGCCCGCCTCACCTACGAGGCCCTCGCCTCGAACGATGGTGAGAACGGCACCGTGGTGAAATCCCCCATCAAAGGATATGTCAAAAACTGCTTAGTTAAGGAAGGTGATTATGTTTCGGTCGGCACTCCGCTTGCCGGCGTCATCACGGGGAATAAGATGTACCTCAAGGCCGATGTATCCGAAAGATACCTCAACCGTCTGCCCGGAGTCAAGGACGCAAACTTCAGGCTCTCATACGGCGACCGCGTCTACAGCACCACCGAACTCGGAGGCCGCCTGCTCGGCTACGGCCGCTCGACCGACGAGACCAATGCCTACATTCCCGTAACATTTGCCTTCAACGGCACTAAGGACATACTCCCCGGAGCCTTCGCACAGGTATGGCTCCTCTCCGCCGAGAGGGACGGAGTCATCTCCCTCCCCGTAGAGGCCGTCACCGAGTCCCAAGGCCACTATTTCGTCTTCATCAAGTTAGACGAGACCTGCTACAAGAAACAGGAAGTCACCCTTGGAGCCACCGACGGACAGCGCTATGAGATACTCTCAGGCCTCAAGGGCGGCGAGAACGTAGTCACCCGCGGCGCCACCCACGTCAAGCTGGCCTCCGCAAGCAACCTTATCCCCGCCCATACCCACAACCATTAATCCGCGACAGTCATGCTGAACAAGATCATACATTTTTCCCTGCAGAACCGGCTGCTGATACTCGTCGCGGCCATTCTGCTCTTCGCCGCCGGACTCTACCGGACCTTCAACGCGGAGATAGACGTCTTCCCCGACCTCAACGCCCCGACCGTAGTCGTCATGACCGAGGCCAACGGAATGGCCGCCGAGGAGGTCGAGCAGCTCGTGACCTTCCCCATCGAGACGGCCGTCAACGGTGCTACCGGAGTGCGCAGGGTGCGTTCCTCCTCGACCACCGGATTTTCCGTAGTATGGGTAGAGTTCGACTGGGGCACTGACATCTACCTTGCCCGTCAGATTGTATCCGAGAAACTGGCCGCGGCCGCCGACGACCTGCCGGAGAACTCCGGAACCCCGACCCTCGGTCCCCAGTCCTCCATCCTCGGAGAGCTGCTGATAGTGTCCCTGACCGCCGACAGCACCTCTATGCTCGACCTCAGGACCCTGGCCGACTGGACCTTCCGTCCCAGGCTGCTCTCCACCGGAGGTGTGGCCCAGGTAGCGGTGCTCGGAGGTGACATCAAGGAGTATCAGGTACTCATCCATCCCGAGAAGATGAAGCACTACGGCGTCACCCTCGGCGAAGTGATGGAGGTGACCCGCGGCATGAACCAGAACACCAACGGTGGTGTCATCTACGAATACGGCAGCGAGTACATCGTGCGCGGAGTGGTATCGACCCAGGACGTGCAGGAGATGGCCGCAGCCGTCATCAAGACCACTGAGAGCGGGATGCCCGTGACCCTCGAGGATGTAGCCGACGTGCGCATCGGAGCCCAGCAGCCCAAGCTCGGACTGGCCTCGGAGCGCGGCAAACCGGCCGTACTGCTGACAGTCACCAAGCAGCCCAACACCGGCACCATCGAGCTGACCGAGAGACTGGACGCCGCCATCGCCGACCTGCAGAAGAACCTGCCAGCCGACGTGCATGTGTCCACAGACATCTTCCGCCAGGCCACATTTATAGAGAACTCCATCAACAATGTAAAACGCTCCCTCTATGAAGGCGCCATCTTCGTGGTCATCGTCCTCTTCGTATTCCTGGCCAATGTCCGCACCACTATAATTTCGCTCATCACTCTGCCCCTCTCGCTGCTCGTCACGATTCTCGTGCTCGACGCCCTCGGGCTGAGCCTCAACACCATGAGTCTCGGAGGCATGGCCATCGCCATCGGTTCCCTCGTGGACGACGCGATAGTGGACGTGGAGAACGTCTGGAAACATCTGCGGGAGAACCGGGCCCTGCCGCCCGACAAGCGGCTGCCGGTAATCGACGTGGTGTTCAACGCCTCGAAGGAGGTGCGTATGCCGATTCTGAACTCGACCCTGATCATCATCGTCAGCTTCGTTCCCCTCTTCTTCCTCAGCGGCATGGAAGGCAGGATGCTCATTCCCCTCGGAATATCCTTCATCGTAGCCCTCTTCGCCTCGACCATCGTGGCCCTGACCCTGACTCCCGTGCTCTGCTCCTACCTCCTTGGCGGCAAGAAGCACAGCACCAAGGTGCCCAAGGAGGCCTTCGTGGCCGTGTGGCTCAAGAAGCACTACCGCAACGGACTCAACTGGGCCCTCAACCACAAGGCCATCGTAGGCGGCTCCACCCTCGCCCTCTTCGCCGTGGCCCTCGGACTCTTCTTCACCCTCGGACACAGCTTCCTGCCCTCGTTCAACGAAGGCTCGTTCACCATCAACGTCAGCTCCCTGCCCGGAGTCTCCCTCGAGGAGTCCGACAAGATAGGACGGCAGGCCGAGGAACTGCTGCTGACCATACCCGAGATACAGACCGTGGCCCGCAAGACCGGACGCGCCGAGCTGGACGAGCACGCCCTCGGAGTCAATGTATCCGAGATAGAGGCACCTTTCATCCTGGATGAGCGCTCCCACGCGGAGGTTCTGGATGAGGTGCGCGAGAAACTCTCTACCATCACCGGAGCCAATATAGAGATAGGCCAGCCCATCAGCCACCGCATCGACGCCATGCTCAGCGGTACCCAGGCCAGCATCGCGATAAAGCTCTTCGGAGACAACCTCAACGACATGTTCGTCATCGGCAACCGCATCAAGAGCGCCATCAGCGGTGTGGAGGGCATAGCCGACCTCAACGTAGAGCAGCAGATCGAGCGTCC
>UMAB01041576.1_pt1 | contig 19475 bp, 18 predicted proteins | sample 1963601 | NCBI WGS metagenome assembly UMAB01 (sample SAMEA4835905, study PRJEB28245) | human gut metagenome | biome: gut microbiome; material: fecal sample | place: Denmark | collected 2008 | reverse complement strand
GGCCAAAAGGGTCAAAGTCGCGTGGCTTTTCCAGTAGACAGCAATAAGGCTAAATGAAGATAAAAACGTATATTTGCTGTGCCATCAAGTCATTGAAAAGGCACTCAAGGCATATTGGAGCAAAGTGCTGGAAGAGCCTCCTTTGAAGATTCATCACCTGTCAAGGCTGGCTTTAAAGTCTGGTCTGATGGCAAGGTATCCGTCCTATAAGGAGCTGCTGATGAAAGTTCTGACGCCAGAATACTGCAAGGAATTGTTAAACAAGACAAAAACACTTCAATTATGGATAAAGGGCAGGCTTTAGATATAGCAAGGAAATACAAGGCAATGGTAGCTGAACACCTGCCATTGAAGGCGTTGTATCTTTATGGCTCATACAGCAAAGGGAACTACACTGAGGAAAGTGATATAGATATTGCCGTAGTGGTTTCAAAAAGAAGTGAAAACTACTTTGAAGACACTCCTTTACTCTGGAAGTTAGGCAGGAAAGTAAGTTGTCTGATAGAACCGGTCCTACTGACAGAGGATGATGACAGTCCTCTTTATGAGGATATTCTCAGGACTGGGGTACTGGTGTGACACAATTTATTGCGTCAACTTAAGTCTTGCTATTCCAATCAAAATATGACGTGAATAATTTGTCTAGAAATACCGATGAACCCATACGACATCACTTCACTTCATGCCCGCCCGGAATGGCGCATACAGGCCGCACGCTGGTTTCAGGAGAAATGGGGAATCCCCTTGGAAGTGTATCTGGCGAGTATAGACGAAAGCATCCGGGGAACTGATCCAGTCCCGCAATGGTACATAGTGACCGAAGGGGAACGGATTATTGCCGGACATCTCCTGAAACATATCTGCAGGGACATGGCAGCGAAAGGCATCAGTCCCCTCTACCTCATCACGGAGCATACTTCGTTTTACGAGCGTTATGGCTGGGAATACCTGTGCATGGTGATGGGCGATGACGGGGAGCCGATGCGGATGTACAGATCGCCTTCTGCGCGTTCCCATCTGCGGCTCCTGAGGTATCTGATCACACACAAAATCTCGTGCAAAAACAGGCTATAATCCGCTGAATCTAGATTATTGGAGGACATTTAGCGGATTATAACCAAATTTATGCTGTTTTTTTGAGTATCTTGCGGCATGAAAACAATCAGACTCATCTACCCGCAATGGCAAGGCGGGGATATATCGCGGTGGATACCGGAGATAGAGGACCGGGCGAGGTCGGCCAGAGGATACTGGCTGGGAGCTCAGCTGCTCAATTTCTTAGTTCCGGCAGGCAATAATCAGGAGACCTACACAGTACCCGTCAGACTGGACCCGTGTGAGCGTACAGTGCCGGACGGTATGCGGATGGCCGAAGTCATCAGGATAATCAACGACGCGGCTGCTGCCTCGGATCTGGTTGCCCTGACCATTGCGGATCCCATGCCGCGCACAGCCATCCGGCTGCAGATGATGCTGGAACAGCTGCCCCTTATTACCTCTTCCGCAATGCGATAGAAGGCGGCAGAAGACTGTTGCAGCGGTTTCCAAGATTCTTGACAAGACCGATGGGCAGCGCAGGTATCGCGCAGTCTTCTGGAACATCCGGACGGTACGTCAGGATGACATAGCCGGACGGTGCATCCGGCAGGACCACCGGATCGCGGCGCAGGTAGTCCAGCGCCTTATCCAGACTGACCTCCGCCTCCGGCAGGATGCCCCGGCGGAGCACTTCACTTTGAATCAAAGAATATAGCGGAACAATAAGCCCTTTCCCCTTCAAATCGGCACGGACAGATTTGCCGCCTCCTCCCCGCACCATGTCCGCACTCCCTGCCGATACACCCTTGACCTCCGCCACAGCACAGCCGGACATCATGATTCTCAGACCGGAGCAGGCTTCAAACATCTGCATCTCTGCACAGGCTCCATCCGGAAAAGCCTTGATTATATTTCCCTTTCTGAAGACCCTGAAACCATCTCTGATCCAATCCACTGCTTCGAAAGGCCGGTAAATCTCCGAACCGCCCGCCCTGCGACCGTTTCCGTAACGGCTGCCACGCAGACCTGCCGGAGCTACATCACGCTGCTGTCCACGGTCTCCTGCACATCTGTCAGGCATACGCAACAACGAGAAGAAGAATCCTTCCCCCGCCCCTTCGTCTCCGGGATAGAAATGCCTTTGCTCCAGCACTTCAAATCCGTATTCGGATTCAAGCCACGCTACAATGTCCTCATCCTCGAAATGATTGAAGGTACAGGTGGAATAAACCAGCAGACCGCCCGGACGCAAGGCCGGCAGCACATCCGACAGAATCCGCTTCTGACGGTCAGCGCACAGCCGTACATTGGCCTCCGACCACTCTTCCACCGCACCCCGGTCTTTCCGGAACATCCCTTCCCCTGAGCACGGCGCATCAACCGCCACCACATCGAAATATGCCTGCAACGCAGAAAAATCAGCCGGGTCATTGTTAGTCACCACTACATTGGAGGCACCCCATTTCGAAACATTTTCGCATAGCACGGAAGCCCTGGTCCGTATGACCTCGTTGCTGACTAAAAGGCTCCGGGTATCCCACGCAACATCGACAGCAGGTGGGTGGTCTTTCCTCCAGGTGCGGCACACAGGTCCAGGACAGCAAATGTACCCTCAGGCCGTTCCGAGCGCATACGTACCATATACGGCATAATACTTTCAAGATACATGGAAGATGCATCCTGAACGTAATAGGCACCGGCATGAAAGAGAGGATCGAGGGCAAACTCCGGACGTTCTTTCAGGAAAAGGCCCAGACGGGAAAATGTCCTGCGCTCATTGTCTGCCGGCAGGAAAGGGCATAAGCCGGACAGCGTTCCGGAAATACAGTCCGGCATCTTGAAAGGGTTGAGACGGACAGCTGTTGACGGAGGCGTATCCAGAATACATGATAACACCTCCCCCGCCCTTTCAGGACCGAGGGAGTGTGTAAGTTGCTGTATGAATGCTTCGGGCAGTATTTGCACAGGAACAGGTACGTCAGCTGAAATTGACGGGCGGCTTGATATCCGATATATCCATGGGCTGGCCGGCAGCTGCCGCATTAACGGCTTTTTCAACCTGGTCTGTGATGCTGTCCACCATCTCCTGCAGCTTGTTTCCGATCATCATCTTCATCATGAAGTTGAGCTCTGTCTCCAGTTCGATATGAAACAAGGTGGAATCCAGCCCCATAGGCTCCATGTGGAAAGAAACTGAAAAATTCAGGAAGGACTTTCCGTCATCCTTGAGCACCACTAAAGAGAACGGCTCGCGGCGGGCAACGACAAAGCCGAGGCTGATGCCCTTGTACTCTATCCGGACACTGTCCCGGTCTGCCGTTATCTTGCCTCCGTACTCTTCGGGGACATTCTGAACGAGAGCACCCAGATCAGAGAACATTCCAAAGAGTACCATGGGAGGCCGTTTCAGCATCACCTCACGTCCCTTTACGGTAGTCACATCACTCATGATCCTTGCTCCATTTATCGGGATCGTACCTCCACTCCTTGAGCATTTTCACATCCCCTTCCTTTATATATCCTGTATCGAGGGCCACATCGACGAGCGTATCATAGTTGGAAAGAGTATGCAGCTCCACGTCAGCATTCTCGAATGCACGGCGGGAACGGTCGAAATTATAGGAGAATATCGCAACCATGCCTTCGATATGCACCCCGCACTTTAGCAGGGCGTCCACAGCGGCGAGACTGCTCTGGCCTGTCGAGATAAGATCTTCTATCACCACTACCCTCTCTCCTCCGCGAAGCACTCCCTCCACCTGATTGCCCATACCGTGGTCCTTGGCTTTGGAGCGTATGTACACGAAAGGCTTGCCCATCATTTCCGCCACGATGGCCCCGTACGCAATAGCTCCGGTAGCCACTCCGGCAATTACATCCACATTCTTGAATTCCTTTCCGATAACTTCTATCATCGCCTCGCAGATGGTCTTGCGGAAATCAGGATAGGACAGTGCCTTACGGTTGTCACAGTAAATGGGTGAATGAAGTCCGGATGCCCAAAGGAAGGGCTTTTCGGGGCTGAGCCTTACCGCTTCGATATCCAGCAGCCCCTTTGCAATTGTATACTCTAAATTTTCCATATCATCTTTTCACTAAATCGCATCAAAGGTAGTAAAAAAATCAGTTCACGGCTATAATGAGCAGAAGAATGTCACGAGAAAAGGCACACAGAAATCCACAGCAAAACCGTGGAACATGGATAGCACCGTATACTTCTCTCCGCTGGCATGGACAATGGCCGGAAGCGTCACATCCATTGTAGTCGCCCCTCCGCATGATATGGGCGCAAGGGGACCGAAGCGGCGCACCAGAAGCGAGGCTGCGACCAGAGTCATGAACTCCCTGCAGATATTGGAAATAAGAGCCACTGTCCCGAGTTCAGCACCTATATATTCGGTAATAAGCACGCTTGAAAGGGAATAATAGGCAAAGCCGGACCCGACAGCCATCGTCTCTGCCACACTGCGGCCTGGCAGTACAAGTCCGAGCAGGCACGAAACCGCAAGGGTACCGACAATGGTCATCAGCGGAAGAAGGGCCAGGAGAGGGTTCAGCCTTTTCAGTTCACGCAGGATGTCCGGATTATTGCCGACACTGAATCCCACACTGAGTATCAAGGCATAGAGAGCCCACATGGCCACATTTGTCTTGGACAGGTCGAAAGGCAGGATACCGGAAACGCCAAGCAGGATACCGGCAACGAAAAAGCCGATAATGATCAGGCTGTCCTTCAATGCCCCGGCTTTTGCCGCCTTGGTATCGGCACTGTCCCCGGAAACGGCGGGCTCAGTACTTTCGGCAGCACGGGACTTGCGGCGGACTATACGCCACAGCAGCATAGCCATAAGGCAGCTGCCCAGACCACAGGCCACCGCTATCAGAAGCCCCTCCAACCCCAGTGTCGGCAGACTCCGGATCAACTCGTCATTGCAGCCTACCTCCACACCTAAAAGAAAGAGCAGAAGCCAAATGAGTACAGTTGTCACCTTTCCTATCCACAATACCCGATAACGTCTGAGGAGATAGCCCAACAGGACACCTCCGAACAAGAATCCAAATATTATCAGCATTTCAATTCATTTTAAGCGACTGCAAATATAATCAGTAAAACGTATTTCGGAAGAATAAAAAAAATCCCGCAGCGCCAGTTACGGCTAACTGCGGGATTATTGTATTTCCGGTACTGCCACCGGTTATTTCGAAGCAATGACGATACTGTCCCCGGAGACATCGACCAGAACCGGCCTGTCCTTGGATACGGAACCTTCAATGAGATCCTTGGCAAGCATGTTGACCAGTTCGCGCTGAAGGATTCGCTTGATAGGACGTGCACCGTAAGCCGGGTCATAGCCTTTTTCCGACATATAGTCTATGAACTTACGGCTGAACTCTATCTGGATGCCGTGCTCTTCCATCTTCTTCTTCAGCGAATCGAGCTGGAGATTCAGAATACCGAGTATATCCTTACGGGTCAGAGGCTCGAACATGATGATCTCATCGATACGGTTGATGAATTCAGGGCGCATGCTCTTCTTGAGAATATCTATCACGGCCCTGCGGCATTCCTCCAGTACCTCTGTCCTGGAAGCCTTGTCGTCAATATGCTCGATACGCTGCATATACTCCTGTATGACTTCGGCTCCCACGTTGGAGGTCATGATCAGAATCGTGTTCTTGAAGTCCACCGTACGGCCCTTGTTGTCTGTCAGACGGCCGTCATCAAGCACCTGGAGCAGGATGTTGAACACGTCCGGATGAGCCTTCTCTATCTCGTCCAGCAGGATTACCGAGTACGGCTTGCGGCGCACGGCCTCGGTAAGCTGCCCTCCCTCGTCATATCCGACATATCCCGGAGGAGCGCCGACCAGACGGGAGACGCTGTGTCTTTCCTGATATTCGCTCATATCGATACGGGTCATCATGTTCTCGTCGTTGAACAGGGCCTCGGCAAGCGCCTTTGCAAGCTCGGTCTTGCCGACACCTGTCGTACCGAGGAACATGAAAGAGCCTATAGGCCTTTTCTCATTCTGCAGTCCGGCACGGCTGCGTCGCACTGCATCGGCCACCGCACGCACGGCCTCGTCCTGACCTACCACCCTCTTGTGCAGCATGTCCTCCATGTGCAGCAGTTTTACCTTCTCGCTTTCCAGCATACGGGTCACGGGTATACCGGTCCATTTCGAGACGATCTCGGCGATGTCCTCCGGCTCCACTGATTCGTTGATCAGCGGGTCGGGATTGGCGGCCTTCTGAGCCGTCAGCTCGTCTATCTCCTTCTGGGCAGAGGCTATCTTACCGTAGCGCAACTCAGCCACGCGGCCGTAGTCTCCGCTGCGCTCGGCCTCGTCTGCCTGGAATTTGTACTGCTCTATATCTGCACGCTTCTGGGAGATACGGGCCAGCAGGTCCTTCTCTACCTTCCATTTGCGGTTAAGGTCATCCAGATGTTCCCTGGCCTCCTTGATGGAAGCCTGGATCTCATCCAGCTTGGGAGAATGTCCCTCGCGCTTGATGGCCTCCCGCTCTATTTCCAGCTGCCGGATCCTACGGTTAAGTTCGTCGATGGGATCAGGCACGGAGTTCATCTCCAGACGCAGTTTCGAAGCGGCCTCGTCTATAAGATCTATGGCCTTGTCCGGCAGGAAACGGTTGGTGATGTACCTGTGCGAAAGCTCCACCGCAGCGATGATGGCATCATCATCGATATGCACCTTATGATGGTTCTCGTATTTCTCCTTCAGCCCACGGAGGATGGAAATCGACTCGGCCGGAGTCGGCTCATCCACCATGACCATCTGGAAACGGCGCTCAAGTGCCTTGTCCTCCTCGAAGTACTTGCGGTACTCCTCTATTGTTGTCGAACCTATCGCACGGAGCTCTCCCCTCGCCAGGGCAGGCTTCAGGATATTGGCGGCATCCATGGCTCCTGAAGAACGTCCGGCTCCGACAAGAGTATGGATCTCATCTATGAAAAGGATTATCTCGCCCTGACTTTCTATCACGGCATTGACCACTCCTTTCAGTCTTTCCTCAAACTCGCCCTGATATTTTGCGCCGGCCACGAGGGCGCCCATGTCCAGCGAATAGATTTCCTTGGTCTTCAGGTTTTCCGGTACGTCCTGACTTACTATCCTCTCGGCAATACCTTCCGAAATAGCAGTCTTGCCGACACCCGGCTCGCCGACCAGGATAGGATTGTTCTTCGTCCTGCGGCTCAGGATCTGGAGAACCCTGCGGATCTCCTCATCCCTGCCGATGACGGGATCGAGTTTCCCTTCCCGCGCCCGCTGGTTCAGATTCACGGCGTAGCGCTCGAGAAACTCCCTATTGTTATTGTTCTCTTTGTAATTCATATTATTCATAAATCTTTCTCCTTTTGACTTATCTTACCATCAAAAAATCTGCCGTGGTAAAAATTATGACAAAGTGGCACATTTTCTCCGATTTTTATTATATTTGTTCCCGATAAAATTCGCTTATAAAGCAAATGGACAGTGTCACGAAACATGAAATTCCCCCCGCGGGTGCTGCTCTTCCAGTAGCCGAATCCTTCTATTCCGTTCAGGGTGAAGGAGCAAATACCGGAAAAGCCGCCTGGTTCATCAGACTTGGAGGCTGCGATGTACACTGTCCGTGGTGCGACTCCAAAGGCACGTGGAATCCCCATGCACACCGGGTGATGCCAGTATCCGAAATCATCGCTCCGATTGTACAATCCCCTGCAATCAATATCGTGATTACCGGAGGAGAACCTCTGATGCACGACCTGTCGTATCTGTGCGAGGCATTGAAAGACAAAGGCTACAACTTATTTCTCGAGACCTCCGGAACCCATCCGCTAAGCGGGAGATTCGACTGGATCTGCGTCTCGCCCAAAATGCACAGGCCTCCTCTACAAGAAGTTATGGCAGACGCCGACGAGCTGAAATTAATTGTCAGCGGGCCGGAGTCCATAAAATGGGCGGAAGAGATCAGCGCAAATGCCGGCAAGAGCTGCATACTGCTTCTGCAACCGGAATGGGATGTAAGGGACAAGGCCCTTCCTCTTATAATAGAATACGCAAAGGCCCATCCGCAATGGAGGGTGTCCCTGCAGACCCACAAATACATGAACATACCTTAAAACTCAACATCAATAACTATTAACTTAAAATTTCCTACTATGTCAATCAAACACATTATCACTGCATTATGCATCTGCTGCATGATCTCTCCTGCGCTTTCGGCACAGAAAAAGAGCAAAAAAGAGGCAGCACAGCCTGAAGGATATCAGTTCGAGACAGTGATCGAGATCCCTACCACCCCGATCAAGAACCAGAGCAGCACAGGCACATGCTGGTGCTTCTCAGCCCTGTCTTTCTTCGAGTCTGAGATTCTCCGCAACGGCTACACAGAGCCTCTTGACCTCTCCGAGATGTTCATCGTCCACAAATCCTATCAGGAAAAGGCCGAGAAGTTTGTAAGGCTTCACGGTGTCCTGAATTTCGGACAGGGAAGTTCATTCGGCAATGTACTCTACGGCCTCAAGAACTACGGTATCGTCCCCGAGTCTGAAATGCCCGGACTCAACTACGGCACTGACACCCACCGTCACGGTGAGCTCAGCGGTGTCCTCTCCGCCTACCTCGATGTAATAATCCGCAACCCCAACCGCCAGCTCTCCACAGCATGGCAGAGAGGTTTCAAGGGTATCCTCGACGCATATCTTGGAGAATGCCCCGAGACTTTCACCGTCAACGGTAAGGAGTACAATCCCCACACATATGTAGAAGCCCTCGGCCTCAATCTCGACGACTACATCGACATCACATCCTGGACACACAAGCCCTTCTATCAGAAAATGATCATAGAGGTTCCTGACAACTGGCTCTGGGAGTCCTCAATGAACGTGCCCATCGATGACCTCGTTGCCATCATCGACAACGCCCTCGAGAACGGCTACAGCGTAGCATGGGCAGCTGACGTGAGCGAGAAAGGCTTCAACCGCAACGGCCTCGGTATCGTTCCCGACTATGAGGCTCTCGAAGCCGAGATCAAGGAAGTAGGCTCCGACCAGGCCCACTGGATCGGCACCGACAAATCCGCAGATCCCCAGGCAATAGCCTTCGAGGCACCCTGCCCCGAACTGGAGATTACCCAGGAAATGCGTCAGATCGGTTATGACACATACCAGACTACAGATGACCACGGAATGCATATCTTCGGTCTTGCCAAGGACCAGAACGGAAAGAAATACTATATGGTGAAGAACTCCTGGGGTGATTCAGGCAAATATCACGGAATATGGTATGTATCCGAGGCTTACGTAAGATACAAGACCATGGACATCATGGTAAACAAGAACGCCATCCCCGCCGACATCAAAGCTAAAATGGGTCTTTAATCATCAATTATCAGACAAATCATGAAACTGCACTATATCATAGCCGGAGCTCTCGCACTTGCGATGGCCATACCCTCACAGGCAGAGCCCAAGAAAAAACAGCAGGAACCCGAAAAGGTAAATCCCTACCAGTTCACAGAAGTAGTAAGGATTCCCGTAACTCCTGTTAAAGACCAGAACGCTACCGGTACATGCTGGTGCTTCGCATCCACATCTTTCATCGAGGCAGAACTGATGCGTATGGGCAAGGGCGAGTACGATCTCTCCGAGCTCTTCACCGTCCGCCACAACTATTATGAAAGAATGGACGACAACTACCTCCGCCGCGGAAAAGGCAATATCAGTGAAGGCAGCATAGCCCACATGACACTCAACATCATCGACAAATACGGAATTGTACCCCAGTCGGCATACTCCGGAATCAACTATGATTCCCCCCTGCCCAACCACCGCGAGCTCGGGACATACCTCAGGGCTATCGCAGAAGGTTCCGTCAAGCTGAAAGCCCGTTCTCCCGAATACTGGGAGCTCCAGGATGCCCTCTTCGACATCTACATGGGCAAGCTTCCCGAAACCTTCGTATATGAAGGTAAAGAGTACACTCCCATTACATTCAGGGACATGCTCGGTATCAACACCGATGACTACATCGAGATCACTTCTTTCTCCCACCATCCTTTCTATCAGGAAGTGCCTCTTGAGATTCCTGACAACTGGGATCATGCACTCCTCTACAACCTTCCTCTGGACGAGATGATGGAAGTAATCGACAACGCCCTGAACAACGGATACACCGTATGCTGGGACGGTGATGTAAGCGAGAAAGGCTACGTTTACAGTCCCCTCGGAGTTGCCATACTTCCTGCAGACGCGACACTGGACCGTCAGGCCATCGCTGCCACAGATACCCTCATCGCCGAGGTCGAGAACGTAGACCAGGCCCTTCGCCAGAAATACTACGAGTCCTTCACGACCACCGATGACCATCTGGAGCACCTCACCGGCATCGCAACCGATCCCGCCGGCACCAAGTATTACATCACCAAGAACTCCTGGGGAGCCGAAGGTCCCTACGACGGATACCACTACATGTCCGAGAAATACATCAAGGGCAAGACAGTCAGCATCCTCGTGCACAAGGACGCCATCCCCGCAGCCATCAGGGCCAAACTGGGACTGTAATGCCAAACAGCAACAAGAGCCTGCATGAACATCCTCAGACACCTGCCGAATACGATAACCTGCCTGAACCTGATATCAGGCGGCATGGCTGTAATCTTCGCCTTCAGGGACGATTTTGACAGCGCTTTGGGATTCGTCATACTGGCAGCGGTGTTTGATTTCCTCGACGGTTTCACAGCAAGGCTGTTGCATGCTTACTCAGAGACAGGGAAGGAGCTGGACTCACTCTCGGATGTGGTGAGCTTCGGTCTGGCTCCCTCCCTTATTTTATACAACTACCTTGAGGGCTTTACATCCGGCATACATCAGTACATCTGCTATTTCCCGCTACTGATGGCCGCATTCGCAGCCCTGAGACTTGCACGGTTCAATCTCGACACCCGTCAAAGCGATGGCTTTTTAGGTCTTCCCGTTCCGGCATCAGCCCTTTGCGCCGCATCTCTGGCGGCTTTCGCAGGACACTACGGGCACATCGCAAATTCCTTCCTGGCCAACAACTGGGCCATTCCCGCAACTGTAATCATACTCTCTGCGCTAATGGTCAGCGAACTTCCTATGTTCTCCATGAAATTCAAGAGCCTGGCCTGGAAAGACAACGCAGAACGTTTCACATTTCTGTGCATAATAATACCCGTCGCAGCCATTCTCCTGTTGCTGAAAATTCACTGGACGGGTATCGTATTCTTTATCTTCGCGTTCTACATCATCTGGAACGCAGCTGCGGCATTACTCAGAAAACTGCTTCACAAGTAGGTCGACCGTCGCGGCAGCCTTGTCTCCCTTTGCTCCGAAATAGAACTTGATCTTAGGCTCTGTGCCTGAAGGACGCACTGTCACGACTGAGCCGTCCTCGGAGAAGAACCTGAGTACATTGGACTTTGGAAGACCTGTCTTCTCAGGCTCGGTGTAGTCGACAACCTTCACCACCGGTGAATTTCCTAACTTTACCGGAGGGTTCTCACGGTAATTCTTCATCATGGCGGCTATCTGCTGGTTGCCGTCGATACCCTTCTTGGTCAGGGAAACGAGTTTCTCGCGGTAGGTGCCGAACTCGGAGTAGATTCTCTGCAGCAGACCGTAGAGGGTCAGACCCTGGTCTGCGGCCCATGCGGCGCACTCGGCTACAAAGGAGCAGGTAATCACCGCGTCTTTGTCACGTACGAACTCACCTACGTTGAAACCGTAGCTTTCCTCACCTCCGCATATAAAGGTCCTGTGGCCCTCATTCTCGCGGACTATCTGGGCAATGTACTTGAAACCTGTAAGCACATCGTACATCTGGACCCCGAAACGGTCGGCGATGGCCTTCAGAAGCTCGGTGGTCACGATGGTCTTGACACAGTAGGTGTCCTTGTTCAGTTTTCCAAGTTCGTTCCAACGGGTCAATATATAATAGGTAAGAAGCGATGCTGTCTGGTTGCCTGTGAGAAGGAGCATCTTTCCGTTATCGTCACGTACTGCCACTCCTACACGGTCCGCATCGGGGTCGGTGGCCAGTACGATATCCGCACCCTTGGCCTCGGCAAGTTCCACTGCCATTTTCAGAGCTGAAGGCTCTTCCGGGTTCGGCGATACTACCGTAGGGAAATTACCGTCGCTTATCATCTGCTCGTTCACAGGATATACCTCGGTAAAACCAATCTGTTTCAAGGCCCTCGGTACCAGACGTACGCCTGTCCCGTGCAGAGGGGTATACACGAACTTTATATCCTTGTGGCGTGCAATTGACTCCGGAGAAAGCATCAGAGAGAGAACCGAATCGAGATACACCTTATCGGTTTCCTCACCCATCATCTTTATCCCTGAGAGGTTATCCTCTCCGAACTTGACCATGGAGGGATTCTCTATCTTGTTTACCTCGGCGATGACTGCAGTGTCATGAGGGGCGGTAAGCTGGGCGCCGTCCTGCCAGTAGGCTTTGTATCCGTTGTATTCCTTGGGGTTATGGGAAGCAGTTACCATGACGCCGGCATGGCAATGATAGTGACGGATGGCAAAACTCAGCTCGGGGGTAGGCCTGATATTGTCAAAGAGGTATACCTCGAATCCATTGTTAGCGAATACTTCCGCCGTAATCTTGGCAAAATCCCTGCTGTTGTTCCTCGAGTCGAAAGAGACAGCCACGCGGATTTCCTCACCGGGAAAAGCCTTTGCGATATAGTTGGCAAATCCCTGGGTAGCCATACCCACCGTGTACTTGTTCATCCGGTTCGTTCCCACACCCATGATACCGCGGAGTCCGCCGGTACCGAACTCCAAATTACGATAAAATGCATCTTCAAGTTCCTTCTCGTCTCCGTGAAGGAGCGCATTGACCTTCATCCTGGTCTCAACATCGTACTCAGGACCGGTCCATTGCATTGCGACTTCTCTGTAATTCATATTATAAAAAGATTAGTTGTACTTTCTGAGATCATAGAAGAATATTTCCAGGTTTCCCTCATCAGGAGAGACCGCCGAGACATACACGGTCCCCGGTTCAGCACCGCAGCTCAACTCCGACATGACGTAATCGACACCTTTCAGGACATAACTGCCGAGCAGCTCCCCGTCCCAGTCCATCTGGAAAAGATACAGGTCGTGATCGGTATACTCCCAGTCAACAGTATCATCATTCATGGCATACCTCCTTCCGTCGTACAGGAGGTAAATGTACTCCTTGTCAGAGCATAACGAAAGATAGGCATTCATGCCCATCCCGCTTCCGTCATAAGCCAGCACGCCATTGACATGGACATAGTCAGTACTGCCGTGAACAGGCCCGGTGACCCTACGGAACTCAACAAGGTCCTCATCAAGGAATACTACCTCAGAGACACTGATATCGGCAAAGACAACCCGCCCATTGCCGGGATGTCGTGTCAGTCCTCCCTGCACGATATTGAGCGACCATGGTTTGGAACTGTCATAAGGTACCTTTTTCCCGTCAGTGTAGAAAAGCAGGGGCTCCCCATTGTGTATGCCCATGTCGTCATTCTCGAAATAATAGGGATTAAGTGACAGCAGACTGTCTCCGCACGAAATTATCGAAACCGTAGTAAAACCGATGTCCATCTGCCTTGCGATGGGAGCGTCCGGGAATCCGTCGCAGGGAACCATATACATTTTCCCTTTCTGCAAATCGTGAACCTGCAAGGTATCGCCGACCAATGCGAACTTAGGGAAAAGCACTTCCTGCGGACCGTTCCCGTAATGCAGCATCCTTCCGACAATCTTTCCCTCAATCAGATCATACACTTCCGCAGAATAATCATTTGACTGCATCACGCAGACTGCATATCTGTCCTTGTATACAAATGCAGACCCGGCATAAACCGTATCCGGCAGCTCATATACAGTCTCCGGCTCAATCACAGTGGCCCCGGTAAGCACTTCTGGAGGCAGGTCAGTTACAGCAACCCCATCACTCTTGCATCCTGACAACAGAATGACAGTCAGAAATGCAGCGAAGATCATCTTTCTCATAGTCCAGACTCTTTGATTAATCGGTGCAATTTACGAAAATTTGAGCAGAATGCCATAAATAATTCCGGGTTTGGGATTAATTTTGCGGCATGACAGATCAGGAACTGAAAGAGTTTATCCTCAGACACGAGACAGACAGTACGGCAGAGCTGATGCTGCACCGCGACCGCTGGCCTTCCATAGACATGCAGGTAGCCGTCAGATGTATCCAGGGACGTGCGAAGGCCAGAAACAAGCTGCCGGTGTGGTACGCCGAGCCAGGGCTGCTCTACCCGCAGTCCCTGTCCCTGGAACAATGCAGCTCCCAGGCCACCGCCCTCTACAAACAGCGTTTCGTCCGCGAGGGGGACAGAGCGGCCGACCTCACCGGAGGTCTCGGGGTTGACACATGGAGCCTTGCACACGCAGCCGCATCGGTTGATTATTTCGAACGGTCCGAAGAACTCTGCGCCTGCGCCCGCCACAACTTCCACATCCTCGGCAGGGACAACATCACAGTCCATACCTCCGAAATCTCCAGGGAAATGCTGCAAGGCATCCCCTCCGGCTCATACTCCCTCATCTATCTCGACCCCGCCCGCAGGAACAAGGGCGGAGGCAGAGTCTATTCTCTGAAAGACTGCGAGCCGGACATCACCGGTCTCCGTCAGGAACTGCTGCGCATCGCCCCCCGCATCCTGCTGAAAGCCTCCCCCATGGCCGACATCAGCGTTCTGCTCTCGCAGTTGCCGGAGGCCGCCGAAGTGCATATCCTCTCTTCGGACAATGAGTGCAAGGAAGTTCTGGTCCTGATGCTAAGGAACATTTCATTGCCGGCAGAGGAGATTCCGATTGTCGCCGCTGATCTTCAGTCAGGGGACAATTCCGGAGAAGGGACGGAAGAATTCCATTTCACCCTCCGGGAGGAAAGGGAGGCCGTTGCAGACATGGCTGCACCTTCGGAAATAAGCGGCTTCCTCTTCGAACCCTCCCCTGCCCTGCTCAAGGGCGGAGCCTTCAAGCTCCCCGCCATCCGCTTCGGCCTGAAAAAAATATCCGCCTCCACCCACTTCTACATCGGCCATGCTCCTGTAGAGCTTTTCCCCGGCAAATTCCGCCGTATCCTCGAAGTCCTGCCTTTCCACAAAGCCGCCCTCCGGGATTTCCGGAAAAAATACCCCGCCTGCTCCGTCACAGCCCGCAACTTCCCGATGACATCCGAAGAGCTCCGCCGCCGTCTCGGCACCTCCGAGAGCGACACCTTCCGCGTCCTGGCCACCACCGCCTCCGACAACTCCCGGGTTCTCATTGTCTCAGCCGCAATGCCACACGTCAGCCGAAGAATTTCTTGTTGAAATTGACCAGATAGAGTTTTTCCGTGGCACGTGTCAGGGCTGTGTACAGCCACTTGAGATCCTCCACAGTAAGTATATCCTGCCAGAAGGCATTGTCAACGAAGACGCATTTCCACTGGCCGCCCTGGGACTTGTGACAGGTGATGGCTGTGGAATACTTGATCTGCAGGGCGTTGTAGTAGGGATCCTCGCGGACTGCAGCATTGCGCTTGCGCTTGGTGGAGATGTCGCTGTAGTCGGTGAATACTCCTTCGTAGAGAGCACTCTGCTGCTCTGCCGGCAGGGATGCGGTCTCGGATGTAAGAGTGTCCAGAATCACCTTGGCCGTAATCTCCACGTCGCCGTAGTCAGGAAAGGCCAGGACAGTCTCGGCGAAATGCAGACCATAGCGTTCTTCGTAATTCGAAATCCGGATCAGCTCCGCGATATCCCCGTTGGCTATGAAGTCCAGTTCCTCGATCTTCTCCAGAAACTGGTAGCAGTTCTTCACCACCATCAGCCGGTCTCCGCGCGAAAGGGCCTCCTCCCTGAAGAGCACTGCCCCGCGGATACCCTGATTGTAGCGGTTGGCCCGCTTGTTGGAGCGGCAGAGAACCACCGTCTCGTCTATACCGTAGCGGCCTATAGCATCGTCCAGGGCCTCGATAAGCTCCCCGCCGCCGATACGCTCCACATCCGTGAAACCGCGGGTCTCCAGCCGGGGATACTCCTCGCAGGCCCCGGTGACTATCGCATGCCGCACCACCGTAGCGTTGAACAGGATACCGGAAGCATCGGCCTGACGCACCACCTTGTCCAGCAGGACGTAGTCCACATGACCGTACATCCCTACATACGAGGGATCGAGAGCGGGACTGCGGTCGAGACCTATCGGCGGGAGCTGGGCATTGTCCCCGACGAGAATAAGGGTGTTGCCCTCCCCCTGACGGATGTAGTCCAGCAGATCCTCCAGAAGATTGCCGCTGCCGAAGAGCGAGCTGCCCGCCTCTATCGTAATCAGAGAGGCCTCGTCCACGATATAGCAGGTGCGGCGGTCCTTGTTCAGGTCCAGGACAAAACTGCCCCCTCCGGCATCCATCGACTTCTGACGGTAGATCTGTTTGTGGATCGTAGTGGCCTTCTCACCTGTATAGCCTGCCAGGACCTTTGCTGCACGGCCTGTCGGAGCCATCAGACGGAAACGCAGATTGAGCGCCTTCATGGCCCGTACCGCCGCTCCCATTGCCTCTGTCTTGCCAGTACCGGCATAGCCGTTTACTATCATGATGTCGCCCTCACCGGTCAGAAAGGCCGGCAGACGCGAAAACAGCTCGTCCTGACAGGGCGTAGGCTCGTACGGGAAGGCTTCCCGTATCTTCTGCTCCAGAAATTCCCTGACCGCCATCCCTTAGACTTTCTTGAAGATGAAGAAGAGCATCAGCAGCGTGTATATCTCCAGACGGCCGAGCAGCATCTCGAGAGTCATCACCAGCTTCGCAAATGGAGAGAAATGCGAGAAGTTGCCCATCGAGCCGCTGGCGCCGAAACCGGGTCCCACATTGCCCATCGATGTCAGGGACGCCGAGAATGATTCCTCGAAATCCGGCCCGGTAAGCGAAATCAGCATTGCTCCGACTATGAATATCAGGGTAAAAGCCACGATATACAGGATAGAAGAGCGGATGACAGAAGGATCTATCGTATGCTCGCCTACCTTTACGGGGATTACGGCATTGGGGTGAAGCTGCTTGAAAATATTGTTTTTAAGCACCTTGTAGAATATCCACATTCGGTCTGCCTTCACACCGCCGCAAGTCGAGCCGCTGCATCCGCCATGGTACATGGCGAAGAGCAGCAGGAATATCGAGAACAGTGGCCAGACAGAAGTGTCTGCCGTTGCAAATCCTGTAGAGCTGACTATAGAGGCATACTGGAAAAATCCCTGCCTCATGGCCTCCCCATAGGTCGCTATCTGCCCGCTGGCCTTGAGGTCCAGCCCGATAAGCAGGGACATCACCAGGCAGAATCCCATGAAATAGCGGAACACCGGAGACTTCAGCAGGGCCGTGGAACGCTTTACCACCAGCGCGTAGACCATGCCGAAATGCAGGGTGGACACATACATGAACACTATGCAGACTATCTCTATCGGCAGGGAATCATAATAAAGTATAGATGCATTACGGGTGCTGAAGCCCCCGGTGGAGACAATGCTCATGGCGTGGTTGACCGCATCGAAGAATGACATTCCGGCCAGGACCAGGGCTACCGTGCCGGCTACGGTGATGCCGATGTAGGTCGAGGCGATGACCCTGACGGTTTCCTTGGAGCGGTAGCGGTAGTTGTCCTTTGAGATGGATGAAATCTCTATCTTCGATATCCTCATGCGGAAGGTACTCATGGACGGCAACACCAGAAGCATGAAGACCATCACCCCCATTCCGCCGATAAAATGGGTGGAGGAACGCCAGAAAAGCAATCCTTTGGGCAGGGCCTCCACATTCATCAGGATAGTTCCCCCCGTGGTGGTATAGCCGGACACGGACTCATACCACGCATTAGGCAAAGTAAATTCACCACCCCACATGACATAGGGCAACATTCCGAAAATACAGCTGAGCACCCAGGAGAAAATTGTGATGGCAAATCCCTCCCGAAGATTAACGTCATCCTGACCTCTGACAAAAATAAGCGGGAAACAGCCCACCATCGCAGTAATCAGGCCGCTAAGCAGCAAAGGCGAGAAAGAGGAGTCGAAACCGTTAAGAGCCGACACGCCCAACGAAATGAACATGAACAGGGCGTTGAAGAGCAACGCAATACCGATATACCTCGCTATCAGTTTAATGTTCATAATCCTCTCTTCTTGTAGGATTTGTTCTCATCAATAATCTCCTTGATATCCTCGTTCATGGCCTGTATCTGGTCTCCCCCATAGTCGAAGGTAACGCTGTAGCTCTTGCCGCTACGCCGGTAGTCACTCAGACCACGTGACATCCGCAGCATAGGATGCACTATGTAATGATTGAGAAAATACACGAAGAGGATAATGAGTACGATACTGGCCGCACTTGCTATCACTCCGGGCATGATAGATCTGTAATAACTGTCCTGAAGACTGTTGTAGCTGTCCGTTATTGCACTTTGGGATGTATCTGAAAGACGCTGGAGATACCCCCTTAGCTTCAAGTATACTGTCTGGAGCCGGTTGAAATACCAATCAGTACGCTCATCCTGAGGCCTGAGCCAGACTGATTCTATTTCCTGCGCCACCTGCATATAGGCGGAATATGCATACCTCACCGAATCGGCCATCTGTCTCTCGCGGTCGGATGCCAGTACCTTGTAAAGCCTTTCCATTCCCGCCTCGAATTCCTTTGCAGGGATGGTCTCAGGCTGCGCAAGCAGACCGTCGTCTCCTATCTGACGGAAGAGGTCCGAATGATAGCGTTCCGATGTATTCAACAGGTTGCGGGTAAGATCCACGCTGAGGATGCTGTTAGATATAAACTCGGAGATATACCTGCTCATACGGCCAAACTCGAAAAAGGCCATTGCTCCGGATAGCAGCAGCATAAGCGCTATGACGAGCGATGCTGCAAAAATCTTGCTGCGGAGACCGAGTTTTATCTTACTGAATAAGGGCATATAGATGTTAATACTTTACAGAAACAAATGTAAGTAAAATATTTTAAACATAAAAAAAGCCTCCGAAGGTCTTCCTCCGGAGGCTCTAAGGGGCGGCGGCTACCTACTCTCCCACCCGGGTTAGGGCAGTACCATCGGCACAAGTGCGTTTAACTTCTCTGTTCGGAATGGGAAGAGGTTGGTCCACACCGTTATAACCACCATGATATTTCTGTCTGGACATACTTTCTACTGCGTCGCTTCCTCGTCTCAGACTCGGTCATTTACTCAGGTAAACTCCCTCGTCATCGCTCGGTCGCCCTTGTAGAAAGCATACCCAGACAGAAATCTCCATCCACTAGATGGATACACCGCCTGAATACGTCAACCTTTCCTAAGGACTTCCGATCTGAGGCACGCTGCGTGCCAGACGTATTCTATAAGAAATGAGAGAGACAACTCAG
>UMAB01046364.1_pt1 | contig 19555 bp, 13 predicted proteins | sample 1963601 | NCBI WGS metagenome assembly UMAB01 (sample SAMEA4835905, study PRJEB28245) | human gut metagenome | biome: gut microbiome; material: fecal sample | place: Denmark | collected 2008 | reverse complement strand
AAAGCATCGTGGTAATTATTAAGGGCTGCCTGAGAGGCCAGGAAGGAAGGTTGCACGAAAAACCGTAGGGGAGGGTGCCCCCGAAACCGTGCAGAACGGTGCACTCTCCGGCCGGGGAGGGGTGGCGAAACCTGGTCTATGGTTCTGTAGGGGTACATTGTCGGAAACGTCAGGGGGAGACGATCCCGCACCTCCCGCTCTTCCGCAGGTGAACCGTAACCGCCGTTTTTGGTTTACCTGCGAAAAGTGTCCGGTCCTTGGTCTGCCTCCGCGATAGCCTCTGTAGAGGTGTTTATGGCGTATGTGGTACTGTCACTCCTTCGGAAGGAGTCGGCATATGGCCCGTTTTCCTTACTCCTTCGGAAGGAGTAGAACCGGACGGGAGCTTGCTGCATCGGCGGACATCGAAGTATGTGCGCTACATATTCTTGCGGATATTGCAGAATCACTATATTCGCGGAATATAATTTTCAAAATGACGTATATGGGAAGAATGTCGCTGTATATCCTGGTCTCGGTCACGGTTGCTGCCGGGGTGCTCATGTCTGTTCCCTGCGGTGGGGCTGATCTCCGGTATGCCGAAGGCCTGTGTGCGGATGGCCGTGAGGCTTATGGCTGGAAAGATTACAGCCGCAGGGAGTCTGCTCAGGTGGATTCTGGCCGGCAGGACTGCGCTCCGGAGGATTCCCTGGCCGCACTTGTCATTCAGTATGAGGGAGACGTGAGGGCGGCTATGGTCCGGGCCATCAGGATGGGAATGCTGGATGCCGGGGTGGCGGACTCGGTCGCGGATGCGGCACGTCAGATTGTATATGGGGAGCTTCCGCTCCAGGTGAGGGCAGACCGTCTGAAGGAGATGAGGCAGGAGTGGTCCGACAGGCTGAGTTCATTCAGCAATGAGCACTTTGGGGGCGTTCAGGCATCGGGCGGCACTCTGTCTCCATCGTCCATGCTGCCGTCCGTACTGCCGGTGCCGGATCCTGACGCGGGTAACGGATGGAGTGCTACGAGGCAGCCTTCGGTGGAGGAGATACTTGAGCGGGACAGGAGGCTGATACTGACCCGCATGATAAATGAGTCACCTGAGTTTGTCCGCGAGATGCAGCGCAACCCGTCTATAGCAGTCCGGATTTTCTCCCTGTTGCTGGGATTATTCAATTTCGGGACAGTGGGGACGTGGGAGACATTGGTGCCGCAGCCGGAGGTGGGCGGAAGGCCGGAGTTCGATGACATGATATTTCTCGACCCTAATTTCGACCCGAAGGTGTATCATGTGTCAAGGCCTGTGCCCCAATACGATCCTCTCGATCCTACAAAGCCCTACAAGGCCTCTGTGGGTGCAGCCGGAGGCTCCGGAACAGCATCCGGCCCCCCTCCTGTCCAGAAGTCCAGATACGTTGTCCCGTAATCGTGGCACGCAGTTTGCAAGAAGTAGAAGTGATAGTTTTTTCATAGGTTAAGTTTAGGTTAATAAGGAAAAAGGACATCAGTTTCTGTGGCTGATGTCCTTTTTTTCTTTGGTTGCTGACTGTCAGAACGGTCAGACTATCCGCAGTGATAGTACTTTCTCACGAGTTCCATCATGAGTCCCTTGTCGCGGGCGGTCTCCTCACGGATGTTGGCATCCTTATAAGCACGCAGCATGGCGATGCGGCCATCGATCATGCTCGGAGAGAATACGCCTTTGGCCTCGTAGAGGGCGCGGTTTTTCTCGAGTTCGTCGGCGGACTCTGCGCAGGAGGTGGGCAGCTGGGCCAGGGAGTTGAGGATGGCTGCGTTCTTGTCGTCGTGGATGTTTACGTCCACGTAGGTCTTCTTGGCGATTTCCAGTGCGTCGGGCAGCTCGAAGCCGATGCGGGCGGCTGTCACCAGTCCGGCGAGCATCAGGTGGATGTCGGCCGATCCGTCGCCGGAGCGCAGCTCTACGGTCTGCTTGTCAGGCATTACGATATCGGGGTTCTGGGGCAGGCCGTTGGCGATGGCGGACATGTCGCTCTTTCCGGTCCAGCCGAGGGGTACGCGCACGAGCACGGAGCGGTTGCGGTCTCCCCAGCAGATGCTGGTGGGTGCCTCCTGGTGGGGTACGAGACGGAAGTAGGAGGTAGGGTTGGCGTTGCCGAATGCTGTCAGCGAGGAGGCGCAGGTCATGTAGCCGGCGATAGCCTTGCGGGCCTCGTCGGAGAGACGGCCGTCCTTGAGCATTACCGAATGCTCTCCGTTCATCATGCGGGTGTGGAAATGCAGTCCGCTTCCGGCCTTTCCCTCGGTGATCTTGGGGGCGAAGGTGATGTCGAAGCCATACTGCCATGCGAGGGTGCGGAGGATCCACTTGGCCATCACCAGCTGGTCAGCGGCTGATTCTACGGGCGATACGAGGAATTCGATCTCATTCTGCTCGTACACCTTGCCGTCGAGTGTGAAGTTTCCTACCTCGGAGTGGGCGTACTTGATGTTGCCGCCTACCTGGGAGATGAGCTTCATGGCCTCGGTACGGAAGGCCTCTACCTTTGTGAACGGAGTGGACTCGTGGTAGCCACGCTGGTTCTCCGAAGGGAAGCAGCAGTCATCATCGTAGATCACGTAGAACTCCAGCTCGCCCATAGCCTCGAAGGTGTAGCCGGTGGTCTTTTTGAATTCCTCGTGGGCCTTTCTCAGGGTGTATTCGGGAGAGCTTTCCAGAGGCAGTCCGTCCTTGGTGAAATAGGAGCAGAGCAGTCCTAAGGTCGGAATTTCGGCGAAGGGGTCGAGGTAGGCTGTGGAGAAGCGGGGAATGACGTAGAGGTCGCTGGAGCCGGCCTGGATGTAGGAGAACAGGCTGGATCCGTCCACTCTCTCTCCGAACGAGAGGATAAGGTCGAGGTACTGGAGGCTGCTGACCGGGAAGTTGAGGGTCTTGAGCCTGCCGTCGCCTGCGATGTAGCGGAAGTTGACGACGCGGATGTCGTTGGCGGTGATGAAATTGATTATGTCCTCTTTCGTAAACTGGTCGGGGGTCTTCCCGATGGCGTTGACGAGAGGATTGATGTTGTACTTCAGGATGTTGTTGTCCATAAAAAAGTATTTAGTGTTTTGTGTTAAATTTTAGGCAAATAAGGATAAAAAAAATCATAATTGCAACTAAAATCAGCTAAATTTCAAAGCCCGTTCCGGGCATCGGAAACTTTGTCGGGAAAGGCGCTCCGGCGGTTGCATAAATTCATTATATTTGTAAGTATTTTAGATAGTATGACAGATATAATATCCAGAGTGAGAAAGACAGCGGCGACGTTTTTCGCCGTAATGGCCGTTTCATGCTTTTCCATGCAGGAGGCCTTCTCTCAGTCCGTAAAGGAGGCCGTGCGTCTCAATCCTACGGCCGCAGAACTTGTCTTGTCCGACGGTCACAGAATGACAGTCGACTTTTACGCGCCGGATATATTCCGCCTTTTCCGGGATGACAATGGCGGTAAGTCCCGCACTGGAATACAAATACATGACAATCGAATAATATGAGCAATATGAAAATTCTCAGAAAATTGTTTCTGCTGTTGGCCGTATGTGCCCTGTCTGCCAATGCCAGGGCTGCCGGCTGCGATGCCGCTTCAGGCCCTGTTATCAATCCCACCCCTCACAGTGTCGAGTTGAGTCCGGATGGGGAGAGGCTCGATGTCTCGGAAGGGGTCAGGATAATGGACAGGCAGGAGGCGTTCGCCTCAGATGTGGATTTCCTTGCAAAGGGAAACAAGAAGTCTGTCCGGCTTGAAATAGATTTCCACCCTAAAAAAGCTGTAAAGGCAGGAGTACGTGCCGTATCGGGAGCCTACCGGCTTACAGTGGGGGAAGATGGCATCTTTATCATGGGTTACGATGAAAGGGGAGCTTTCTACGGCCTGCAGACACTGCGCCAGATAGTGGAGCAGAACGGGGAGGACAGTCTGCCCTACCTTACGGTCAATGACTGGCCGGATCTTCCGGTGCGTGGAGTTGTGGAGGGCTTCTACGGGACACCCTGGTCGCACCAGGCCCGTCTGTCCCTCATCGATTTCTACGGCCGTTTCAAGATGAATACCTACATTTACGGTCCGAAGGATGACCCCTATCACAGCTCACCCTACTGGAGAGAGCCCTATCCTGCAGCCGAGGCCCGCAATATTGCGGAACTGGTCAGGGCCTGCGAGCGCAACCGGGTGGACTTTGTATGGGCTGTGCATCCCGGTCAGGATATAAAGTGGAATGAGGAGGACTATGCCAACCTGATTGCCAAGTTCGAGAAAATGTACAGTCTGGGCGTCAGGTCCTTTGCCATTTTCTTCGACGATATTTCCGGAGAGGGCACCGATCCGGTGAAGCAGGTCGGGCTGCTCAACCGCCTTACGGCTGATTTCGTGGCGGCAAAAGGGGATGTGGCCCCTCTTATCGTCTGTCCTACGGATTACAACCGCTCGTGGGCCGATCCCTCGGACGAAGGCAGTCTGGCAGTCTACGGACGCAGTCTCGACCCTTCGGTACGGGTGTTCTGGACAGGGGATGCGGTGTGCAGCGACCTGACTCCCTCGACACTCAGGTGGGTGGGGGACAGAATACAGCGTCCCGCCCTGTACTGGTGGAACTTCCCTGTAACCGACTACTGCCGCAATATCATCATGCAGGGACCTGCATACGGCCTTGACAACAGCCTCGGCAGCAAAAACCTCTGCGGGCTTGTCAGCAACCCCATGGAGCATGCGGAGGCATCCAAGCTGGCACTTTATGGAGTGGCCGATTACACATGGAATACCAAGGACTATGATCCCATAGCCAACTGGGAACGTGCGCTGGTATGGCTGGCCGGAAAGGAGGCCGCCGATGCCTACCGTACCTTTGCCATACATTCATGCGACACCGAGTCGGGCTACCGCCGCGACGAGTCATGGGAGACAGAGACCTTCCGTGTGGGGGATGACTGGACCGAAGCTCAGTTCGAGGCTCTGATGGAAGAATTCGGGAAAATAGAAAAGGTGCACGGTGAAATGTCCGGAAAGTGCAGGAACGATGCCCTGATGCGTGAGATCCACCCCTGGCTGGAGGAATTCTCCAAGCTCGGCGAAAGGGGACGCAGGACTCTCGAACTGATCCAGATATACAGGGGAGGCGACAATGCTGCGTTCTGGGCGGCTTATGTGGACAATCTGATGTCCCAATCCGAAAGGGAATCCTATGAGGCGCACAAATCCGGCACTCTAAAGCTCCAGCCGTTCTATGAGCATGCCATGGATGACATGGTGGACGGATTCTACCGCAGTCTTACCGGACGCGGCCCGTTCTCATATAAGGCAATAGGTTCCTTCCCCAATTCCGGAACAATCACAGGCAAGCTGATGTTCGACGATGATTCCACCACATACTATACTTCGGCAAGTTCGCAGAAGACCGGTGACTGGATCGGAGTGGACCTCGGCATTGTCAGGGGACTTCGGGAGGTGAACGTCCTTCAGGGCCGTAACTCCACGGACGATGTGGACTACTTCGACCTTGCCACACTCGAGGCGTCAAAGGACAGCCGTCTGTGGTATCCGCTTATCGACACCGTAGACGGACAGTATGACGTCAGATGGGAAGGACGGGGCGTCGATGCACGCTATGTGCGTCTGAGAAAGCTGGAATCCGGCAAGACCAACTGGTGTGCCATACGTACTTTCAGCGTCAATCCCCAGCGGACAGAGACTCTCGGATTCAAGGTCACCGCCCCGGATATGGAGCGGGCCGTGTATGCGTTTGACCGCAATCCGAGATCATACTATTCTCTGGAAGGAGTCATCTCTGTGGAAATACCTTTCGGGGACGACCGGGTCAATGGCCGCGTCCTTCTCATGAGGCCGTACGGCAGCCTGCTTGTCCGCCAGTACACATCCGACGGCGTGCGTATCAGGGAAACCCTGATGCATGATCCGTATTGCGAGCTGAAACTCGACCCGCGTACCGCGAGACTCAGCATAGAAGGTAAAGCTGATATATTTGAAATACTTTGAGCGTGAAAAGAATATCCTCTTTATTTATGATTCTTGCCGTTGCTGCCGGAATCGCTGCGGCCCGGACATATTCGGCCATCGTCCCCATACCTCAGTCGGTTGTGCCTGGTGAAGGCCGCTGCCTGCTGCAGGAAGGAACAGCTGTCTACGCATCTGAAGGACTTGATTTTGAAGTTGATTATCTGCTTGGGCATCTTGCACACGTGATGTCTTTCGAGATACCGCGGACCATGGAGCCCCGGGAGGGGGGACTGTCCCTGATACTGGCCGAAGGGTATGCTCCGGAGGCCTACAGGCTGGAAGTGACACCGGAAGGAGTGCTGGTTGAGGCTTCATCCTCGGCAGGAATATTCTACGGTATACAGACATTCCTGCAGATGCTGCCTCCCGCCGTATATGGGAAAACATCCCTTGAACTCACCCGTTGCTATGTCGATGCCGTGAGCATTACGGACAGTCCGCGCTACGGATACCGCGGGACCATGCTGGATGTCTCCAGGACCTGGTTTGACGCGGAACATGTAAAGCGTCTCATAGACTGGATGGCAGTACACAAGCTGAACCGTTTCCACTGGCATCTTGCCGATGACAACGGATGGAGAATAGAGATCCGCAAATATCCGCAGCTGACCCGCGAGGGAGCCTGGCGCGGTGACGGGGAAGTGACTCCTGCCGCGTATGGCCAGGGGCACGGCAGGTACGGAGGATATTATACCCAGAAGGAGATACGCGAGATAGTCCGCTATGCAGCTGACCGCCATATAGAGATTATTCCGGAAATCGACCTGCCCGGACACAGCCGCTCTTTAGTGGGAGTGTTTCCGGATATGGCCTGCCCTGTGGACGTGTCCTATATAAGCGCCAACGGGGAGACAGACAACGTACTGTGTGTGGCAAGAGAGGAGAATTACAGGATACTGCGGGACATTTTCAAGGAGATAGCCTCGCTTTTCCCCTCCGGCTATATTCATATCGGAGGAGATGAGGTGGACCATACGGCATGGACCAATTGCCCGCACTGCCAGGCTCTTGCAAAGGAAAAGGGATTGGAGGGACCGCAGGAGCTCCACAGCTGGTTCGTGTACCGCCTTGAAGAAATAATTCACGGTCTTGGGAAAAAGATGGCCGGCTGGGATGAGATAGTCATCTCCGATGCCGTTTATGACAGGTCCGCTTTGGTCTATGCCTGGAGGAGTGTCAGGAGCGGGCGGATGTCCGTAGAGAAAGGATACCGCACCGTGGTGCAGATAGGCGAGTACTGCTATCTGGACATGAAGCAGTCTCCGGCAGAAAGAGGACACAGCTGGGCCGGAATAGTCCCCCTTTCCAAGACTTATTCGCTCGAGCCTGATGAAATTCTGACTGGAGGCCCTGCCGACAGCGCCCTTATAGCAGGGGTGCAGGCCGGTCTTTGGGCCGAGTTGATGGCATGGCCGCCGAGACTTATGGAGTACCAGCTGTTCCCCCGTCTGTGCGCTTTGGCGGAGGTGGGATGGAGCAGCAGGGAGAACCGGGATTTCGCGGATTTCGAACAGCGTCTCTATACCGGACATTTTTCCCGTCTGTACAATATGGGCATAGCTTTCAGGGTAGCGCCGCCGGAGGTTGTCTACGACAGCGCAAGCGGGAGCCTTCAGGTAAGGCCACCGCATCCGTCGGCAGTGGTACGGTACTCTTTTGACGGCAGTGCGCCTGTAGCCTCCTCTCCGGTCTGCACGGGAAATATCGTAACGGACAGGCCGGAACAGATGCGCTTTGCCACATTTTTCGGGGACGGGCTGTCCAGTATCGCGGTAGGGGCTTCCAACATTGAACTTTACAGCTATATTGACCCGGAAATGACCGTAACCTGCAATTTCCCCATGTCCGAAGGCAACCTGGCGAGTCTGGCAAAACGTGACGGGACAGGATATTCCGGCCGCGTGCTTCAGGCAGGGGATGTACTTGCATATACGATGGAATCTCCCGTGACATGCAGCAGGATAACCGTTACCAGCGGAGCTCCTTCTTCGGGAATGTTCTATGTAACCGATGCCTATGTGGAATACACCACCGCAGACGGCTCGACGGTGAAGGCCGGGGAACTGTATCATGGGGAACTGAGTTTCAGTCCTGTGGCTCCTGTGACCCGGGTAAGGATAGTGATGACGGATTCCAATGACGGCTATACCGCAGTTTTCCGTGGACTTAAAATTGAGAAATGATATTAGAACTGATATATGAAATCTTATAAACTGAGACTGATAATTCTGAGCTTCATGCAGTTTGCGGTATGGGGCGCTTATCTGACAAGCCAGGGCAGGTATCTGGCCGGAGCGGGATTCGGAGAGAGGATAGGCATGTTCTATGCTATCCAGGGCATTGTGTCGATATTCATGCCTGCCATTATGGGTATCATCGCGGATAAATGGATCCAGGCACAGAGGCTTTTAGGAATCTGTCACCTGTTGGCGGGATTGGCGATGGCCGGAGCCGGCATTTATGGTGTGACGGCGGGAGACGCTGTCCAGTACGGGACTCTCTTCGGGCTTTATGCCGTGAGCATAGCCTTCTTCATGCCTACCATAGCCATTTCCAATTCAGTGGCCTACACTGTCCTCGAGAAAGCCGGAAAGGATCCGGTGAAGGATTTTCCTCCTATCAGGGTATGGGGTACGGTCGGATTCATCTGTTCGATGTGGTTTGTGGATCTGGTGCATTTCCGCGGTGCTGCCATGCAGGAGACATCCATGCAGTACGTTGTGTCCGGTGTCCTGAGCATATTGCTCGCGCTCTATACGCTAAGTCTGCCAGAGTGTCCCATTAACCGTTCGTCCGGGAAAAAATCTCTGGTGGATGCCATGGGATTGCGCGCCTTTGCCCTTTTCAAGCAGCGCAAGATGGCGGTATTCTTCATCTTCTCGATGCTTCTCGGAGTTGCCTTGCAGATTACAAACGGTTTTGCCAATCCTTTCCTGGCCGACTTCGGGAATCTGGCCGAGTATCAGGGGACTTTCGGGGTGGAGCACTCTAACATGCTGATATCCCTGTCCCAGGTGTCCGAGACCCTTTGTATCCTGCTGATACCTTTCTTTCTGAAGAGATACGGCATCAAGAATGTGATGCTTATAGCCATGTTGGCATGGGTGCTCCGCTTCGGATTCTTTGCGGCCGGCAATCCCGGCAGCGGAGTCTGGCTCATTATCCTGTCTATGATTGTGTACGGAGTGGCCTTTGACTTTTTCAATATATCCGGCTCGCTCTTTGTGAACGAGACAACCGACAAGTCTATACGTTCCAGCGCTCAGGGACTCTTCATGCTGATGACAAACGGTGTAGGTGCCGCAGCCGGCACGATAGGGGCACAGGCTGTCGTCAATGCCCTGGTCAATTCACACCGCATACCAGGTGCTGACGGAGTTGTCGACTGGAATGCGGTGATGACCGGATGGAGTCACGCCTGGTGGCTGTTTGCTGCCTATGCGCTTGTTGTCGCCATTCTTTTCGCAATACTTTTCAGGTACAGATACCAGAGGCAGAAGTAGTGCCCGGGCGGCAACGGACAGAAACCGGACGGGAAGCGCTTATGCTTCCCGTCTTGAGGCGTAGGTGTCGTTGATCGAATCGAGTTCGGTATTGTACTGTTTCTTTCCGGTAACGGAATCGTTGTAGGTGCAGGGACCGGAGATGCATCCGTCCGGGCAGACCATCATTTCGAGGAACTGGGCAGGGGCTTTCTTGGTCTTGGCGTAGCTCTTCAGCAGGGCTATGCTCTTTTTGTCCATACCGGCGACGCGGAGAGAATTGACATCCTCTCCGAGGAATGCCTTCACGGCACCGGCCACTCCGCCGCTCTGACCGAAAGCATGTGCCTCCTTTACGGAGAGTGTCTCCACTTCGTAGGGCTCGACCTTGTCGAAGTCTATTTCGTAGCCGGAGAGGATACTTCCGAGTTCCTCAAATGTCATGACATAGTCCACATTGGGATTGCCTTTGGCTTCCTTGCGCTTGGCAATGCAGGGGCCGATGAATACCTGTTTTGCGGCAGGGTATTTTTCCTTGACTATCTGTGCGCTGTAGTACATGGGTGAGCCTGTCGAGGACACGAAAGGCGCCATGTCGGGAATATGCTTGCGGACCAGTTCTATGTATGAAGGACAGCAGCTGGTGGTCATGAAGGGCTGGCCCTCTTCAAGTTTCTCCTTGAGCTCGTGGGCCTCGTTGGATACGGTCATCATGGCTCCTTCAGCCACTTCTACCACTGCCGAGAATCCGATAGCCTTGATGGCTCCGTACAGCTTCTCCTTGCTGGTCTTGAACTGGCCGAGAATGGAGGGTGCGACCATGGCAACGACCGGACGGCCGTCCCATATATTGTTGAGCACGTCGAATACCTGGGATATCTCGAAGATGGCTCCGAAGGGGCAGGCATTGAGACATTTGCCACAGTATATGCACTTGTTTTCGTCGATGTGCTCCACACCGTACTGGTCTTTTGAGATGGCTTTTACGGGGCAGGCCTCTTCGCAGGGTACTGGGATGTACACGATGGCGTGGTAGGGGCAGCTCTGGTAGCACTTGCCGCAGTTGATACACAGGTCATGGTCTATCACAGCCTGGCCGTGGCGTTTGATGTCGTGGGAGATGGCTCCCTTGGGACAGTTCATCGAGCAGCTTCTGGCCACACAGCCGCGGCAGAGGTTGGTAATCTCGTAGTTGGTTTTCACGCAGGAAGAGCAAGCCTCGTCGATGACGCACATTATGTTGTCTTTCTGCTCCCTCTCACCGCTGATTACACGGCGGGCATATTCCGACAGGGGAGTCAGTTCGTCCTTTTCGTCGCTCATGTCGTAACCGAGCAGAGGGAACATCTTGTATTTCCATACAGCCCTTTCCTTATGCACGCAGCATCTTCCGAGTACCTCGGCCTTGCGGGGGCTGAGCTGGATAGGCAGCCTGTCGATATCGGCGACCAGCCTGTCCTCTTTCCACTTGTTAACCATCATCGCCAGCAGTTTGTGGCGTACGATCATCACATTATTAGTAAAAGCCATACTATTACTTTCAGTTTGTTAGAAAAATGCTGCAAATGTAATACTTTATCCCTAATCTCCAACTTTTCCTGAAGGATATCTGAATCCTCTCAGAGCCAACTGTATTATAGACACTTTGGAGCGCGGGACAGGTATTCCTGCCGGAGATATGGTTACCTCCCTCCGCATGCGTCTGAAGTCACGGTGTGCCCTCAGTACGGACTTGAAAAACGAGATTTTCCCTGTAATAAGATAGACGCAGGCTATCGCTCCGTCGACACACATGCGGACGAATACAATCCTGGAGCGGGAGCGGGCAGGAAGATTCTTGTACATCATCAGCAGGTTGTTGCGGAAGTTAAGATACAGTTTCCGGGGTGAGTTGTTGGGAAGGGTGCCCCCGCCGACATGATATACGGCTGAAGCCGGGTCCACCCATATTTCCCATCCTGCCAGCTGTGCCCTCCAGCACAGGTCTATTTCCTCCATGTGGGCGAAAAAACTCTCGTCCAGTCCGCCGAGCCCGTCCCACACTCCTGCACGGATCATGAAGGCAGCCCCTGAGGCCCAGAATATCCTGCAGGGCGAGTCGTACTGCCCCTTGTCTTCCTCGATGGTCGCCAGTATCCTCCCGCGGCAGTAGGGGAAATACCATCTGTCGACAAAACCTCCTGATGCTCCGGCATGCTCGAACATTCCGCGCCGGTCATAGCTCAGGATTTTAGGGGAGCATACAGCACACTCCGGCTTCGAATCCATGAAGCGTACAAGTTCTCCCAACCATCCGGGAGTGACCTCGATGTCCGAATTGAGCAGGAGGTAGTAGTCGAATTTTTCTCCGGAGTGCCCGATTATGGACAGAGCTCTGTTGTATCCGCCTGTGAATCCGTAGTTCCGGTCCAGGCAGACAAGCCGGACTTCAGGCCACCTCGAGCGCAGCAGTTCCACCGAGCCGTCCTCCGACCCGTTGTCCGCTACGTAGAGCGTGCCTTCCGGTGTCCTCTCCAGAATCAGCGGCACGAACTTCTCCAGATATCCTTTTCCGTTCCAGTTAAGTATGACAACAGCTACAGACATGACCTTATTATTTACAATACATCTTTCAAACGTGGCAGACCGACGGCATTCGATCCTTTCAGAAGTACCGTGCAGCCGTTCAGCTGTGCCTCCTCCAACAGCTTGTGGGCTCCGTCTGTATCTTCGCAGAAGGTGAACCTCTCATCCCCTGCCTGGGGACAGGCGATGGCGGCCCTGCTGAATTCGCGTCCCACAAATATGGCTTTCACGCAGTCCATTGCGGCGACTTCGGCTATCACCTTTTCATGTTCCAGGCATGAATCCGCTCCGAGTTCCAGCATCTCGCCGAGAATCACTACCTTCCTGGGGAATTGCGATGCTGCGAAATTGCTGAGGGAGGCTTTCATGCTCGACGGGTTGGCGTTGTATGTATCCAGCACGAGCAGGTTGTGTCCGGTTTTCTCCAGCTGCGAGCGCATATTGGAAGGGGTGTAGGCATGGATGGCTGCCGCCGCGTCTTTGAGGGGTACTCCGAAATACTGTCCGGCGCAGAGAGCTGCCATGACATTCGGAGCATTGTATGTGCCTACGAGGTGCGTGTTTACGGTAAGTCCTTCGGAGAGCCTGAGCCTGAGGAAAGGTTCCTCCGGAGTCATAGGCAGGATGGAGGCGCCTTCCGCGTTGACGCCGTACCTTACAGTCTTCAGTTCAGGTCGGGCGGCGGCCATGTCGCAGAGATCCCGGTCGTCCGCATTGAGAAAGACGGTGTCGCCGGTGCGCTGAAGGTAGTCGTAAAGTTCTCCCTTGGCCCGCCTGACTCCCTCGAACGAGCCGAATCCCTCGAGATGGGCCTTCCCTACATTGGTGATCAGACCATAGTCCGGGAGGGCAATGGATGTGAGGGCGGAGATTTCTCCGGGATGGTTTGCTCCCATTTCGATGACTGCTATTTCTGTCTCTTCATTAATGCGGAGCAGGGTCAGGGGAACTCCTATGTGGTTGTTCAGGTTGCCGATGGTGGCGGTGACGCGGTAACGTGCGGAAAGGACTGCGCAGATCAGTTCTTTGGTAGTGGTCTTGCCGTTTGTGCCGGTGAGTCCGAGTACAGGTATGCGGAATCTTGAGCGGTGCCGCCGGGCCAGGGCCTGCAGTGCTTCGAGAGTGTTGTCCACTACTATGTATTTTCCCCCGTCCGGAATTCCGCTGTCACGTGATACCACGGCCATTGCGGCTCCGGATTCCAAGGCTGCCGCTGCGAAAAGGTTCCCGTCAAAATTCTCTCCCCGGAGGGCGAAGAACATTGCCCCCGGTTCTATTCTGCGGCTGTCGGTCGAAACCCCCGTGGATGAGAGGAACGCCTCGTACAGCCTGTTTTCTGTCGTTCTGTCCATTGTTCAAGTTTAATTCTGTCCTGTGGAGCCGAAGCCTCCTTCGCCTCTCCCGCTTGCTTCGAGCTCGGTTACCGGCACCCATTCCACCCTTTCGTGGCGGGCCACAACCATCTGTGCAATACGTTCTCCCGGATTGATCTGGAAATCCTCGGAGGAGAGGTTGATGAGCACAACCTTGATCTCCCCGCGGTAGTCGGCATCGATGGTGCCCGGAGAGTTTACTATTGAAATTCCGTGTTTTACGGCCAGACCGCTGCGCGGACGGACCTGAGCCTCATAGCCGGCAGGCAGCTCGATGTGCAGGCCGGTAGGTACAAGCGCTCTTTGCAGCGGTTTAAGGATCAACGGCTCAGTGAGGTTAGCCCTGAGATCCATACCGGCTGACAGGGGGGTCGAGTAGGCCGGCTCCCCGAAATTCGAGTTATTTACTATCTTGATTTTCATGTACATGTGTTTTATGTCGTCTGAAGTATTTCTCTATGAGGAAGAGGCCGGCCAGGTATATTCCCAGCACGAGGGTACGGATGACAAGGGTCCAGCCGTAGGGCAGGGTGTCCGGAACGGCCATGGCAAGTAAGTATAGGAGGCACCCGAAAATGATAACGCTGTTTATCTTGCTCCAGCGGTATGGGATGGGATAGTATTTCTGACCTAACAGGGCGCTGAGGACCAGCATTATCAGATAGCTGGCGAAATGGCCCCAGGCTGCGGCGTGGTAGGAATATACGGGCAGGAACACGATGTTGATGACGGCGGTGACGGCCAGTCCGGTCAGGGTGATGTATATGGCGTAGACGGGGCGGTCGGAGAGCTTGTACCACATCGACACGTTGAAGAGCATGCCCATGAACATGTAGGCCATCAGCATTATAGGCACGATGTCCATGCCCTCGCGGAAGTCTCTGCCCACTATGAGCTGGATGATGTCCAGATAGAAAGTCACGCCTAAGAATATCAGCATGCAGAACATCACGAAGTACTCCATCACCGAGGCGTAGATGCGCTTGAAGTCCTTCTGCCGGGTGTTGGAGAAGAAGAAAGGTTCGGCGGCGAAGCGGAACATCTGCACGAAGAGGCTCATGATGACGGCTACCTTGACGGCTGCCTGATACACGCCTAAGTCGGCCCTCCACAGGCTGTCGTCCACGTTGAAAAAACGGAAGAGGATACGGTCCAGAAAGTCGTTCATGACCCCGGGAAGTCCGGCCACCATCAGGGGCAGGGAGTAGCGCAGCAGGTTTTTCAGGGTCCGGCGGTCAGTTCCGAGACCTATCCGCAGCAGCTCCGGAATGAATAGTATGAAACACAGGACGCAGCTGACGAGTATCGAAAAGATAGGGTAGGAGAAATCCGGAACGGCTGGGATCAGCCCTGAAAGCAGATTGTCTGGATGTGATGCCGCATAACGGGGATACCAGAGGAACAGCAGCAGGTTGGAGCCGGCTTCGGCAAGTATCTTGACAACCTTGAATATGGCGAATCTCCAGGCTTTCCCTTCCTGCCTCAATTTTGCAAAGAGAATGGAGGTGAAGCAGTCGGAAAAGAGGATGATACCTATGTATATGTAGATGATCCAGTGGTCTCCGTATCCCATCCGTACGGCAAGGCTGCGTCCGAAAAGGACTGTCAGCAGAAGGAATACGGCCGATACGGTGGAGACAGCCGCCAGCGCTCCCGAGAATACCCTGCGGGGCTCGTAGCCTTCCTTGTTGGCGAAACGGAAGCAGCCCGTCTCCAGTCCCATGGTCAGCAGCACCTGGAATACTGCTATGTAGGACATGAATTCGGTAAGTATGCCGTAGTCTGTCGTGGACAGTGTGTAGGTGTAGAGGGGAAGCAGCATGTAATTGAGAAACCTGGCTACGATGGTGCTGGTCCCGTAGATAACTGTCTGTCCGGCGAGCTTGCCGAGAATCTGTTTCATTCCCATTGTCTTCCCGTTTTAGTTTTTAAGTCCGTGTTCCCTGAAAATCAGGAAGCCGATATTGAATGAAGGATACCATTTTGCCTTCTCGGCCCCTTCGTAATAGGCACAGGAAATGGATATCGGACCGATGGGGGACTGCCATACCAGGGCGGCGTTCCCTATGAAACTGCCGCGGGGAAATATGTCCGAGTAGGTGTAGCCTCCTCCGGCCGTTTCCTCCAGTGCTCTGTATGGCTGGAAATAGCCTCCGGACAGATGCAGGAAGAATGTTTTCGTGAATTTTACGACCGGAGTGATGACGGCACCTATGTATATGGGCGCGCGGTAGGCCCCGAGCATCAGGGTGCGGCTGTGCACTGTGGGCTGGAAGGCCGGCATGGCAATCATGGTAGAGGTGTAGTCGCACAGGTTCATTGCTGTGGAGACGGTCAGGTCTATATTGTATCCCAATGAGAACCATCGGCCGAGGTCGTAGTAGTCCTCAAGGTTCAGACGTGCCAGAAAGGTGTTCTTGAAAGGCTGCGCAACGGCAGTGCCGTCGGCGAACATTGTTCCCTCGGAATGGCTCTCATGGCTGAAAATGTAGCGGAATTCCAGCAGGCGCCGCCTTCCTGAGGAAGGATACATGCTGTAGTCTAAGGTAGTCTGTGCCATTTTGAGCCTGGCGGTTGCGTAGAGCAGGCGGGTATGGTCCTCCTTGTCGTACTGGGTGTAATTGTCGGCCGGAAAATAAACGTACTGGTTCATGCCGGCTGTGAAACCGAATTCAGCCAGTATGCTGCTGTTGTAGGATATGGGGGTGCCCATATTTACGGTAAGGTATGTTTCGTTCTCCCGGATGTTGCTGGCCAGGGAACGTGAGAAGATAAGGCCCTGGCTGCTGCCGAAGTAGTTGAAGTTATGTGCGTTGAGCATGATCTCGTAGAGAAAGAGGGGCCGGATGCCTATGTGCTGCCTGAAATACAGGCCGGCGCCGGTGAAGAACTGGCCGATATCGAGATTGACGGCCGCGTTCCATGGGTGGCGGGAAAAATGAGTGTGGGACAGTCCTATGAATCCCTGCATGAGGGAGGAGGATGAAATGTTGCCTCCCACCGATACTGACAGCACATTCTTGGGCTCCGTCTGGAGGTTGAGGGTGAAGAGTGAGTCGGAATTGATACGGGCAGTGGGATAGAAGGATTGAATCGCGTTCGTGGACAGGACTCGGTAGTATCCTCGCTTGGCCTGGTCGAACGAAAATGTATCCTTCTTGTCCGTTATGGTAGACGTGATATAGCGTTTCTGCTCTTTGGTCAGGTTGCCGTTTACGGCGACTGAGTCGAATCTCAGGTCCAGGCATTTCTGGCGGAAAGCTATGCGCATCGAGTCCACTGTCGTCTTCTGCCGCCGTCTGTGTATTCTCTCCTTGATCCTGTCCATGTACAGCATGGCTGTATCATATCCTTTCTCAACCAGTTCGTCAATCTTGTCGAACTCCAGAAGCGAATATTCGTAGATGCCGGATATCAGGATGCCTTCTTCCTCCGGGATATCGTAGTCGGTATCTACCGTCATGATAGTCTCGAGCTGCTTGTACAGGTCATCCTGATCTGCTCCTATGGGCTCTCCCTTTACGCATTTGGCACCGATAATCACATCGGGACGGTATTTTTTCCGCATCAGTTCCCATGGAAAATTGTTGTAGAACCCTCCGTCGAAAAGCAGTACCGAATCGATGACTACGGGCTTGAAGTAGGCCGGGAATGTCATGGACGCCCTGATTGCCGTTCCAAGGTCTCCGCTGTCGGATACGTACTCTGTCTTACGCAGCACATCGGCCGATACGCAGAAGAAAGGCAGCATCAGGTTGTCGAAGTCGTAGCCGGCGGCAGCAGATGCATTGGCGAACATCTGCACGAATGCTATATCCATCGGGAAAGGTGACACAAGGCTGGTCGGCAGGGAAAACTTCATCTTGCGTTTCCCTTCCTTCATCGCATTTTCATCCCATTTCAGATGCAGGTTGACCATAGCGGGTGTAGGGTAGCCCGAATACAGGTAGGTGAAAAACTCCCTCTCTCCGTCTCCGCTGTACCACGCCTGGAATTCTTTAGTCTTCATGAGGGCGATCATGTCATCCGGCGAAAGGCCTATGGCATACAGGCCGCCTACGATCGAACCGATGGATGTGCCGGCTATGTAGTCGATAGGTATTTCGTTTTCCTCCAGAGCCTTGATGACTCCGATGTGCGAAAGCCCCTTCGCCCCTCCTCCGCTCAGTACCAGTCCTACCGACTGTGCTCCGAGGGGTGCTGCGGATATGATGAGGCACAATAAAACAAGAAAGATTGATGTTTTTCGGGGCAGCATTATTATCTTTGTAAAATCACTCAAAGATAAGGAAACATCGTTATGAAATCAAAAATTTTTATCCTGATACTCCTTGTATCGCTCGCGGCAGCATCCTGCGCCAACCGTAGTAAAAATGCATCTGACCAGTCGTCAGAGGCAAAGACAACCGACACCAAAAATACAGAACAAATGGACAGCACTCTTGCATTCAACCCGGCGGACCTGCCGGAAGAGCCTATTTTCGAGATTCATACCACTGAAGGTACAATCACAGTCCTGCTCTATGCGGACACTCCCCTTCATCGGGACAACTTCATCAAATTGGCATCACAGCACTACTACGACAGTGTACTTTTCCACCGTGTCATATACAATTTCATGATTCAGACCGGAGACCCCAACACCAAGGATCCCTCGAAAGAAGATGAGTACGGCAACGGCGGTCCCGACTATACCATTCCCGCCGAGATTATCCCTGCGCATACCCATAAAAAAGGAGCAGTGGCGGCAGCCCGTCTGGGCGATACGGCCAATCCCCGCAGGGAATCCTCCGGCTCGCAGTTCTACATCGTACAGAGCGAGGAAGGCTGCAGCCATCTCAATGGCGCATATACCGTCTTCGGCGAGACTTTGGACGGATTTGACGTAATCGACCGCATAGCATCCATCAGGACCAATGCCATGGACCGTCCTCTCAAGGATGTCCGTATCATATCCATAACTCCGGTGCTGTAGCCATGGATGTAAGAGAAGCCTTGCACCGTAGCCGCAGTTACCGCCGTTTCTATGAGGATACGGCGGTGACGGATGCAGATCTGAGGATTATCGCAGATGCTGCGCGTCTGTCTCCTTCCGGCCGCAATATCCAGGCGCTTAAATTTTTCATAACCAATGACAGGGAACTCGGTTCCAGGATTTTCCCCACCCTCGCCTGGGCAGGATATCTGACGGACTGGGACGGGCCGGAGGAGGGTGAGAGGCCGTCTGCATATATCGTCCAGTTGCTCGATACCTCATTGGCCCAGAGTACACTCTGCGACGAGGGCATTACGGCACAGAGCATGCTCCTTCAGGCTGTAGAGCTCGGTTACGGAGGATGCATCATAGCCGCAGTCAGACGCCCCGAACTGCACGCCATCCTCGGCCTTCCGGAGCATCTGAAGATACTCAACGTGATAGCTCTCGGCAAGCCCAAGGAGACAGTGGTGATAGAAGACATGAAAGACGGGCAGTACAGATACTGGCGTACCCCCGACCAGGTCCACCATGTCCCCAAGCGCCCCCTCGACGAGATAGTCATCACGGCATCGGACCTCCGGGGATAAACCGGATGCAATGTAGGACATAGGAATATCCGGCAGTCGAAAAGACCAGGCCCTCCCACCGCTGTGCGGCGGGCCCCTCCCTCTAGAGCCGAGGGCGGCTAGTCTTTTCTCCCTGCCGGATATTCCTATGTCAGGCCGCGTACATCTTCCTGCTCCGGCATGTGTGCAGTTATAGATCGTTTATCTAACCGAAGGTTGTGGCGAACCCAAGACGAATAAACGATGCAACCCCTGGTATGGACATACCGATGGCCATGATCTAAACAAGAATGAGTGCTGTCGTTGTCCTCGTCTTGAGAAAATTGCCACATTTTCGGTTAAGGACAGTGCGAAAACACTTTCAAAATGTTATTGTCCGGCAGTATCACTGCAGAACAATACAAAGATAGCGAAATAACCTGAGACAGCACTCATTCAAAGGGATATTGCGAATGAAAATACCGCCTTTCCTCTCCCGTAACGTCGGGGAGGGAACGGGTCAGTAGTGATTCAGTGGGGATGCATGTAGCTGTTTGCGGCCCGAGATAGGAAAACTTTTCTCGGTGATTACTGTAAGATTTGC
>UMAB01001065.1_pt1 | contig 19870 bp, 23 predicted proteins | sample 1963601 | NCBI WGS metagenome assembly UMAB01 (sample SAMEA4835905, study PRJEB28245) | human gut metagenome | biome: gut microbiome; material: fecal sample | place: Denmark | collected 2008 | reverse complement strand
CCCCACTCAATCCGGAGCAGCCTTTTTCCTGTTTACAAACAGGATCATCTGTTGACACTGTGGCGGTAGCCTGCCTCGAGGGCTGCCAGATTCTTGTCCACTATATCCTGTCCCTTTCGGGAAAAGACTTTGGCGACAGCCTCGCGTACAGCCTCGTAGCTGATATCCAGCATGGGCACGGCAGCACCTAAAAGGACCATATTGGCTGCCTGTGCCGGAGCTCCGGCCTCCTTGGCAAGAGCCTCCACATCCAGCATTACCGTATGGGGCAAAGCCTTCAGATGCGAATATATCTCTTCCTTGTCAGGATAATCCGGGATATTGACAAAGGGCTCCGAAGACGTTACTACCCAACCGTCCAGGGACAGTTCCTGTACATAGCGCAGTGCCTCCATGGGCTCGAGAGACATGATAATGTCCACCTTGCCGTAAGGGATAAGGTCACTGTGGATAGGATCGGAGGAGATGCGCAGGTTGCTCTGTACGTCGCCTCCGCGCTGGCTCATTCCGTGAACCTCGGCCTGCTTGATATGCAGCCCGTTGGAAAGGGCCGCTTCTCCAAGTACCGTAGCGATGGAGAGGATTCCCTGTCCTCCCACACCGGCCAATATTATATCTTTCTTCATATCGGATTCTAAGTTTTACGGATTTGACATTACTGCTGTTTTTTCTCCCGGGCATGACGCTTGAAAGTCTGGATACACTCACGGCGCGGGATTACCACTGAAACGCCCTTGTACTCGACCTCCTCGCGGAGAACGTTCTTGATTTCCTCCATATTCTTCGGCAGAGGCACCACCACGCGGATATGGGCCGGATCCACGCCGACTCCTGCACAGATACTTTCTATCCTGCCCGTTCCCGCCGAATCCTGCCCTCCCGTCATACCTGTGGTAAGGTTATCCGAGATGATTATGACCACATTGGAGCAGGAGTTGACACAGTCGAGCAGGCCGGTGATACCCGAGTGGGTGAATGTGGAATCACCTATGACAGCGAACGAAGGGAACTGCCCTGCATCAGCTGCACCTTTGGCCATGGTAATCGAAGCACCCATGTCGACAGTGGTATGGATTGCCCTGAAAGGAGGCAGCGCCCCGAGGGTATAACATCCGATATCACTGAACACCCGAGAGTTTTCATACTCTGCAGCCACCTCATTAAGAGCCGCATACACATCCCTGTGCCCACAGCCCTGACATAGTGCGGGCGGACGGGGAACCACGATATCGTCTTTTGGGAATGTCTTGTGGGGCGACAGGTGCAGTGCTGCGCGGACACTGTCCGGAGAAAGTTCTCCTGTCCTCGGCAGCAGCCCTGTAAGACGTCCCTCTACCTGAATCTCGGAACCGATCATTCCGCGGATCTTGTCTTCCACGAAAGGCTGGCCCTCTTCCATCACTATGACGCGGTGTACGCCTGAAGCCACCATGTCTCCCACCAGCTTCCGCGGTATGGGATAACGGGTCAGCTTGAGCACGCCACAGGGGACTCCCTTGGGGAAGTTCTCCATCAGGTAGTTGTACGCAATACCGCATGCTACGATGGCCAGTCCCCTGTCCTCCCCGGGAGTGAAGCTGTTGTGCGGATCCCCGGCGGAATCCATTCCGAACTGCTTCTTGTCCTTGATGAGCTGCTCGTTACGGGCACGGGAATTGGCAGGCAGCAGTATCCACTGTTTCGGATTGTCAGGAAAGCGGATCGGATTCTGAGGACGGATATCCTCAGTGCCGTCGGCCTTTACACGGGTGGACACTTCCGCCCTGGAATGAGCCATACGGGTAGTGATACGCATCAGCACGGGAATCTTCATTTTCTCCGAGTAGTCAAATGCTTCCCGCACCATATCGTAAGCTTCCTGCTGACAGGACGGCTCGAAATAGGGAATCATGGCAAAACGGCCATAGAAACGGGAATCCTGCTCATTCTGGGAAGAATGCATAGAAGGGTCATCGGCGGCCACTACGACCAGACCTCCGTTGGCTCCGGTCATTGCCGAATTTACAAAGGCATCGGCAGCTACGTTCATGCCGACGTGTTTCATGCAGACAAGGGCACGCTTTCCCATATAGGACATACCGAGTGCCGCCTCCATGGCAGTCTTCTCGTTAGTGCACCACTTGCAGAAGATCCGCTCCGACTCCGGATCGGCTTTCTGACGGTTCTGGATGTATTCGGTAATTTCGGTGGAGGGTGTTCCCGGATAAGCGTAGACTCCTGAAATTCCCGAATGTATGGCCGCCAGTGCCATGGCTTCGTCGCCTAAAAGTAGTAATTTCATAAAAAAGTCGATTAAATCTATCAGTTTTTAAGGAAAATCCTTGTTTTGATTCAAAATTATAATGAATTATTTTAAATGACAAAATTTTTGCGTCCAAATTGCATAAAGTCGTTGAAATTACGTATGTTTGCCCCCAATTTGATTACGACCATGATTACAGCTAAAAGTTTGGCGGAATTCCAATCCGCCCGGAAGTCTTTAGAAGACAAGGTTGTAGGCTTCGTGCCCACTATGGGTGCCCTGCATGAAGGGCATGCATCCCTCATCCGCAGGGCCGTCTCCGAATGCGGAGCTGTGGTAGTTTCCGATTTCGTAAACCCGACCCAGTTCAACAATAAAACCGATTTCGACACATACCCGAGGGTCCTGGAAAGGGACTGCGCCTTCGTGGAGTCTCTCGGCGCTGCCGTGCTGTTCGCCCCCTCCGTCGAGGACATATATCCGGCAGGAACGAACTATAATAAAAAGGTATTCGACCTCGGCGGCCTCGACCAGTACGGGGAAGGCCCAAGACGTCCGGGCCATTTCAACGGTATGGCACAGGTCGTGACCCGTCTCTTCGACATTGTCCGCCCCGCAAAGGCATATTTCGGTGAAAAGGATTTCCAGCAGCTCGCGATAATAGAGTATTTCGTAAAGAACCTCGGCTATCCTATCGAAATAGTACGCTGCCCCATAGCCAGGGCCGAAGACGGGCTGGCACTCAGCTCACGCAACAACCTGCTGACTCCCGCCCAGCGTTCAGCAGCCCCGCATATCTACCGCAGCATCCTCAAGGCCAAAGAGATGGCAGGAAGCATACCTGTAAACGAGGCCATCCGGACCATCACTTCCCTCATAGACTCGGAGCCCCTGCTCAGGACAGAATATGTGGAAATAATAAATTCATTAACTTTGCGCCCCGTTACGGACTGGAACGAGGCGGAGCACCTGAGACTGACATGTGCGGTGTACGCCGGCCAGGTCCGCCTCATAGACAATATAGATCTGAAATAGCATGTATATCCAGGTTATCAAGTCCAAAATACACAGAGTCACAGTCACCCGTGCAAACCTCGATTATATCGGCAGCATCACGATAGACAGTGCCCTGATGAGGGCCTCCGGCCTTTTCGAAGGCGAGAAAGTCTCTGTGGTCAATGTCACCAACGGCAACAGGCTGGAGACCTACGTCATCCCCGGAGAAGAGGGAAGCGGCTGCATAGAGCTCAACGGAGCTGCAGCCCATCTTTTCTCTGAAGGCGACATCGCCATCATCATGTCCTATGCAATTGTAACTCCGGAGGAGGCAGCTGCCTTCCGCCCGAAAGTCATATTTCCGGACACAAAAACCAACAGGCTGGTCAAGTGAAGAACGTCAGTACGCGGATTAGGAAAGTTCTGCAGTGGGTACTGATGCTGCTCTTGGCTGTTGTACTGCTCTACTTCGCATTCAGAGGTGTGAAGTGGTCCGACTTTATGGACGGCATACGCAGCTGCAATTTCAACTGGATACTCGTTTCCATGGCCGCCAGCATTCTCGCCTTCGTAGTCCGCGGCCTGAGATGGAGACTGGTCATGCTGCCCCTCAATCCCGGAATCACCGGAAGAGAGGCATACGATGGTGTCACAGTGGCCTATCTGACCAACTTCGCACTTCCCCGGGCCGGAGAATTCGCCAGATGCGGAGTAATATCCGCGACCGGCAAGGCATCTTTCGAGTCCGTACTGGGGACTGTCGTACTCGAGCGCAGCTGGGATATGGTCAGCTACCTGATCATCCTGTTCACAGTCCTGCTTGCAGGAGAGAGCTCCTTCGGACAGTTTGTCTCCAACGAGGTGTGGCGTCCCGCCGTGGACTCCATGTCCTATGACATACTTTGGATAATAGGAGCTGTCGCTGCCGTATGCATAGCCGGCTGCATTCTGGTATTCTGCTACCGCAAGAAGCTCGCAAAGTACAGATTCTTCTCCAGAATATTCTCACTCGCCAAAGGACTTATCGGGGGGCTGGCAGCAGGGCTGAGAATGAAGGGCAAATGGAAGTTCCTGCTCTACACCGTACTGCTGTGGACCTGCTACTGGATCATGAGCTATTCCACCATTTTAGCCATTCCTCAGGTGGAAGGGCTGAACTGGGCGGACGCATTGTTCCTGATGGTAGTGGGCAGTCTCGGATGGATAGTTCCGGTTCAGGGGGGAATCGGCGCCTACCACTTCATCCTGTCCCTCGCCATGGCCTCCATTTATTCCATTCCACAGACCTCAGGCGTGATTTTTGCTACCATCTCCCATGAAAGTCAGGCACTGACAATGCTCCTGTGCGGAGCTGTCTCGCTCGGCTCGATTTATTTGAAAAAACGCAGAACTGAAACAGTACAAAAGAAATAACGTATGAAACGGATTATTGTATTTACGGCAGCACTGCTCACGATATCCACCGTCTCCCACGCCCAGATGAACCGGGTAAGGGACGTAGACTATTTCCCCAGGAGCGAGGTATATCTTCAGTACGGCGCACCTTCCGTCATAGAGCTGACCACCCTTCTCTCCCCTTCTTTCCATGACGAACTGACCAACGGAGACACCCGCAACCACAAGTTTTCAGGCATTGCCGGTATCGGTTACAACTTCTTCGTACACCCGAGGGTATCCATCGGCATAGACTTCGGATACGGCTACTCAAGTGCCGACATCTATCTGACTGAAGATTCGGAGTTCGGTCCGGCAGGCGACCCCCAGTTTGCATGCAGGGCCACCATCATGAACTATTCCGGCCATATTTCCGGCTCGTTCATCTACTGGCAGCACGGTGCGATGGAATGCTCCGGCGCACTCTATTTAGGCGCAAGCTGGCAGGATGAATCGATGGTAGACGTAGCCAGAAGCGGGATCGAGCCGAATGACCGCCTGCACTTCTCATATCACATTACAGCCATCAAGTTCCGTTATGGAGACATGTTAGGCGGTTTTGCAGAACTTGGCTTCGGCTACCGCGGCCTGGTGAACTTAGGCCTCTCCATAAAGATCTGACCGAGTCCGCACGCAACTTTAAAGCAACATATCATGAAACGCACCCTAATCCTTTTTTCCATGGCCGCAGCACTTTTGCTTGGCCTGACATCTTGCGAAGAAAACAAAATCTCAGAGTACATAATTTGCACCGATGATGGTTCTACAAATTATACTGTAAACGTTTTTCTGCAGTCTAAAGTAAATTCTGTGATATCCACCTCCGATAAGGAAAGCTTCCAAAGGAATTCCTTTAAAGGAACCGAAAGTGACGCCATAACATGGTTCAACGAGAGAATGGACTATCTCGAAAGCGAACAATTCGCCAATACAGAGCCTATTGTTCCCGTCCTCCCTAATACCTCAGCCACATTCAGCCTTCGTGATTCTGACAACAACGGCCAGAACAGCGAAAGTATCGTCAACGACAACGGATGGCAGCACACCGTAACATCCAGGACAGTGACATTCTCAGAACCCGACCACTTACTCTGACACCCCCGTCCCTGAAAATGGAATATGGAACAAAAGATATTTTGTCGAAAAGGTCAGAATATTTTCAGCGGACGGAAAAAACGACTATCTTTGCGTAAGTGTTTGATACCGGCTGTGTCGTCCCTTGAATAGGGATGACACAGCCGTGAATAGCCCACCACAGATGTGGTGTCACCATAACTCGCTGCAAGTCTTATTCTTACGCGAATTATGGTGTCCCTTTGTATTTAACTGTAGCATAAAAGATATGGAGCCTGTCCCCTCTGATGATAAAAAATGGTACGTGATGAGAGTCACTTACCAAAGGGAGGTTATTGCAAAAGACAGGCTGGACAAGATGGAGATAGAGAACTTCCTGCCGCTGAGATCCGAAAGAAGGCGGAATGCCCATGGACGGTTCTGCAAGGTAAGGGTGCCCATGGTTCACAATTTCCTTTTTGTCCGCTCTGAGCGCAGCACAATTGACCACATAAAGACCTTCTCCCTCCCCTATCTGCGCTATGCCACCACGACGACAGACGGACGCCGCACTATCATGACAGTACCCGAGAAACAGATGCAGAGTTTCATCGCTGTGGCCGGGAACGAAGAGCAGCAGGCCATCTATCTGGACCCCGCATCAGTAGACCTGAGCAAAGGCGACAAAGTCAGGATCATCGGCGGCCAGCTGGCAGGGGTCGAAGGAACATTCATGAAGATCAAAGGCGGCAACAGAGTAGTGGTCAAGATAGATTTCGTCGCAGCCGTGGCTACCGCCGAGATTCCGCCGCAACTGATAGAGAAACTCTGACACCATAACCATTGAGGCCCGGTCGTCATCGCCACTATACATCTTAGTTACGTCGTAACCATTTGATTGAGCGGTTATTTCATTTTAAGAAAAATGTTAAGTGACGACACAAACGCCTGTTTTGGCTGAAATTCGCCTCTCCTGACATATTGTCAAAAAGCAAAGCTTTCATAATCAACCGCACACATCCCAACTAAAATGTGTAGTGAGAATTAAGTGACAGTCGCAATTCCTGCCATAGCTGGCTAAGGAGACAGACCTGCATATCAACAGACTGCCACACGGCACCGGACATACAATCAATAAAGTAGAAACATGAAACCACACCGCATTGCCGTAGCCGGCACCGGCTACGTGGGGCTCAGCCTCGCAACGCTGCTGGCGCAGCACAATCACGTGACGGCAGTGGACGTCATTCCCGGGAAGGTGGACCTCATCAACAGACGGAAGTCTCCCATCCAGGACGAGTACATCGAGAAATACCTGGCGGAGAAGCCCCTAGACCTGACGGCGACACTGGACGGTAGGAGGGCCTACTCCGACGCGGAGTTCGTCATCATCGCCGCACCGACCAACTACGACCCCGTGCGCAACTACTTCGACACCTCGCACGTGGAGGAGGTCATCGACCTCGTGCTGGAGGTCAACCCGGACGCGGTGATGGTCATCAAGTCCACCATCCCCGTGGGCTACTGCCGCAGCCTGTACGTGAAGTACTGGAGGCAGGGCGTGAAGCGGCTTAACCTGCTGTTCGCCCCGGAGTTCCTGCGCGAGAGCAAGGCCCTGTACGACAACCTGTACCCCAGCCGGATCATTGTCGGAGTGCCGAAAATGATAGACAGCCCCGAGTTCGAGGAGGAGAACCGCGCCTTAGAGGCCATAGCGGACATAACGCATCTCGGGCATGCGGCACGCATTTTCGCCACACTGCTGCAGGAGGGCGCCGTCAAGCAGGACATCCCGACCCTGTTCATGGGTCTGAAGGAGGCCGAGGCCGTCAAGCTCTTCGCGAACACGTACCTGGCCCTGCGCGTCAGCTATTTCAACGAGCTGGACACCTACGCCGAGGTCAAGGGGCTGGACACCCGCGCCATCATCGACGGGGTGTGCCTGGACCCGCGCATCGGCACACACTACAACAACCCCTCGTTCGGCTACGGCGGCTACTGCCTTCCCAAGGACACCAAGCAGTTGCTGGCCAACTACGCCGACGTGCCGCAGAACATGATGACCGCCATCGTGGAGAGCAACCGCACGCGGAAGGACTTCATCGCCTCGCAGGTGCTGAGGATGGCCGGGGCGCACGAGTACGACGGGGGCTGGGATGCCTCGAAGGAGGGCGAGACAGTCATCGGCGTGTACCGCCTTACGATGAAGACCGGCAGCGACAATTTCCGGCAGAGCAGCATCCAGGGCGTGATGAAGCGCATCCGGGCCAAAGGCGCCACCATCATCATCTACGAGCCCACCCTAGAGAACGGCAGCACGTTCTTCGGCAGCGTGGTCGTGAACGACTTGGCCGAGTTCAAGCGCAGGGCCAAGGCCATCATCGCGAACAGGTATGACCCCTGTCTGGATGATGTGAGGGGGAAGGTGTATACCAGGGACTTGTTCGGGAGGGACTGAAAATATTCTGAAACTTTTTTTACCGGGATGGTCAGGGCAACCGCATCAAATTTTAGCGTACAGCAACAAGTTGAAGAGATAATTCTGATAGATACTAACAACAAGCCACGTACAGGGAGAAGATACATTCTCTAAAGTACAGGAGCCTGTAATAGAAAAATTACTATATTTGCGGAAACAACAGGACAAGTGAGATGGATAAGAATATTACAATCAGTGAGGTAAAATGCAAGCAGGATGTAAAAAGATTCCTGCAGCAGTTTGTGGACAGAAAGGCAGCGGTGGTAAATTGTATTCGTGACGGACGTCCTTTATCGGAACTTGAATCACAAGGAATCATCGTAGCAAAAATTCGGGAACTTTTCAATTAATCATTGATGGGTTCCCGTTATGTTGTATTCATTGAATAGCATCAATGCCTCGTCACCATATTTTGTTTCCGAATATGATGAAAGGTCTGTGTGCTTTCAAACAGACAACGGTGCGGGCTATCAGGTCAGCTTTATCATAGATGAGAATTTGGGCATATTAAATACGTTTCAACTGGTAATTGCCAATAATTCCAGTAACGTATTTTCAGGAATAGACCCCAAGATAGGACAGACCGTGGCATCCATTCTCAAATCTTTCTTCGAGTCCAATCAAGAGCATGTGCTGCTGTATTTCTGCGATCCATCTGACAAGCACGAGGCTGCCCGCAACAGAAAGTTCTGTGGATGGTATAACCGTTATGCGGACAAGAACATCCTGGCGATGATAAATGAGGCAATCATTGTTGATGATGCAGTTTTTTACGTTTCTGTCGTCTATAATAGGCGGATGAAAAATGCGGAAGAGTTGGAAACCACATTCAAATCGTATATCAAGGAGTTGAAGTCCAAATAAGGCGTACATGTTAAAGCAAACATGCAGTTTTTGAATGCCAGGCAATTTTACCCGAATCAGACTCTTATTACTATACTTTCAAGTTGCAAAGGACTATTGAAACTTTGCAGAAAATCATAAACTTTTTTACCGGGATGGCAAAGCTGTTTGGAAGTTTTCTTACGAATACATAGCTTTGTGAAAATTCGGAGCAATGGAATACAGAACAAAAGAAGAAGAACAGGCAAGATGCCTGAATGAGCCGGAGGCAGAGGCGTATATGACCGGCAATCAGAGCCTGTCAATGGGGGATTGGTGGAACAGAGTGCCTGAGGAGGAGAAAAAGAAATACCACAGAGCATGGCTCTATCATCTATATGGTGATGTAAGGATTGAGATTTATGATGAGAAGGCCGTGCTGAAATGAGATATTATCTGGATACCAATATTCTGGCCTACCTCATAGAAGACCGCAAAGAAGATATTGCATCAGACACAAAGGTCATATTCGAAGATTACGCGAATACCATCATGACCAGCACTGTATGCGTCAAAGAACTTATGCACTTGTTTCAGATAGGGAAGCTCGGGAACAGCAAAAAAGGGAAACTCAAGATAAATGCATCATCCGTTCTACCGTTGATGAAAGAAATGGGGATACAGATCATACCGGTCACAGTGAATCACCTGAAAGCATTTGCCAGTCTTCCCACCATGGCCGGCCACTCCGACCCTGACGACAGACTGATAATATCACAGGCCATATCAGACCACATACCACTTATAAGCTCTGACCGCAAATTCGCACTTTACCGCAAGGAGGGGCTGGACTTTCGTTTTAATGAGAGGTAGTAAGTCGGATTGGCATGATGGCTTAAAACCAAGTTTAATGAAAAGCCATCCAATATTTGAAATTTCAGTTTTACAAGTTTGCCTCGATAACTAAAGTCTTGCACTATATATAGTACTGCAATCGTCAGCAAAGTAATAATTGTCGGTTACAGAATAAGGGTTTTGCACTTCTACCATTCTTGTTATAAATTGATTGTTGATTAGTAATATGTTAACAACTAATTTGTTAATTGCTTTTCGGTAGTTTCCCCGACCGCTCCTATATATCAATCAACAGAAATGAATTCCGACTTAAAGCAAAAAACCGTTAAAGGCGTGATGTGGAGTCTTGTACAACGGTTTGGAGTAATGATAATATCGTTCTGTGCGAATCTTGTATTAGCAAGACTTCTCACTCCTGATGATTATGGCGTTGTCGGTATGCTTTTAATTTTTATCTCTATATCCAATACATTCGTTGATGGTGGGTTTGGAACGGCGCTTATTCAGAAAAAGAAACCGACACAGGAAGATTATTCTACAATATTTTTTTGGAATATAGCTATATCTGTAATACTTACAGGTATATTATATTTTTCATCACCTTTTATTTCGGAGTTCTACCGTTTACCACTGCTGGCTGATGTTCTTAAAGTTATGGGAACTGTGTTGATTATAAATGCTTTTTCGGCAGTACAGACCAACGTCCTCCAAAAAAATCTTGAATTTAAAAAACTAGCAACAATAAATATTATCGCTAATGCTGCCGCATCAATATTGGCAATAGTATTGGCTTTAAATGGATTCGGAGTCTGGAGTCTGGTGCTAAGATACTTGTCTTGTTCTATGGTAGTCTCAGTCATACTGTGGATAACAACAAAATGGAAACCCACATTGACGTTTAAACTTGAATCTTTCAAAACACTGGGAAAATTCGGAATAATGGTACTCTTGGCCAATTTAGTAGAAACAATATACACTGAATTTCAGGGACTTGTTATTGGAAAGGTATTCTCCGCAAAAACTCTTGGATACTATACCCAAGCAAAAAGATTAGAAGAAATACCGACTTCCGGTATTTCTGCGGCTGTCAATCAAGCATCATTTCCCTTATATGCTCAATTACAGAATGACAAAAACGCATTAAGGTCAGCTGTTCGAAAATATATCAGAGCACTCTCTTATTTAGTGATTCCACTATACTTTATACTCATAATTATCGCTGAATCATTGATCAACATACTGTTTACCGAAAAATGGAACGCCTCCGTAAATTTATTTAGGATACTCTGCTTTATCGGGATGATATATCCATTAAATACCGTCAATACAAATGTCATAAAATCACTTGGAAAAGGTAAACTATACTTTAATCTGCAACTTTGGAAACGGGTTTTTGGAATAATCTTGATTTTACTAAGTGTAAGATATGGTTTATATGCCATGATGTGGGCATTGGTAATTACAGCATATGCTATCTTTATTGTCAATGCCCTATTTTCTGATAAAATGATTGGTTATAATTGGATACGGCAGATAAAAGATGTTCTTATTCCATTTGCTATTTGTATCCTATTAGTATGCATCGTTTATCCCTTCTCATTACTGCGTATTCATACTTATTGCATAGCAGCAATTCAAGCCATAGCCTTTGCTTTAGGCTACTTGACAATATTGAAAATAACAAAGGTAAACGTCGTTAAAGACATAGTTTCTCAAATTAAACTGTTTATGTCAAAATGAATTTTATCAAATTTATCCGCGGTATTTATTATATATTACGGAGATGCAATATTCCCAAAACATTATATATAAATTTTAAGAAGTTCCCTATTAAAACAGCGATGCATCTACCAATCTATGTTTACGGAAAAACAATCTTTAGAAGTCTTTCCGGCAATATTATAATTAATGGAAAGATACATACAGGAATGGTTAAAATAGGGAAAAATGATTATTACGTAAAAACGGCTATTCCTCTTACCAATTGGATAATTAATGGGACGTTAATATTTAATGGTCCATTTAAATTTCTAAACGGCGGTTATCTATGTATATCAAAAAATGGTCATCTTGAGTTAGGTTGTAATGGATTTATTGGAACAGACTATAAAATAATGTGTTTCGATAAAATTTGTATAGGCGATACTCTTAGCGCTACTTATAATATTCAAATTTACGATACGTCTTATCATTATATACAGCCAGATAGCGGAATAATCGAAAGGTTGACAATGCCCATTATTATTGGTGATCAGGTGTGGATTGGAAACAATACTACAATATCCAAAGGAGCAAAAATACCTAACGAGTCCATAATTGCCAGCAACAGTCTTGTCAATAAGGACTTCTGTACGAAAGAAAGAACTTCCGGAATATTTATCGCAGGATGTCCAGCAAAGATTAAGAAAAACGGAATTCGTAGAATTTTTGATGAAGACATCGAGACAAAATTAGACTCTGAGTTTGGATATGATAGAACTCACTTATAAAATATATTTCTATGATCAGATTTGGAATTATTAAGGAAACAAAAAATCCCGTAGATAATAGAGTTGCGCTCACCCCTCAAGAAATATTGGAATTACAGAAAAGGTACGCCAATGCCGAATTTTATGTACAGTCAAGCGACCTGCGGGCATACCACGATGACGAATACAGAGAAGCGGGCATACCCGTTGTCGATTCTGTAAGTAATTGCGATTTTCTTTTTGGGATAAAAGAAGCTAATCTTGATTCGCTTATTCCAAATAAACATTACTTCTTCTTCGGTCATATTGCCAAAAAACAGCCTTACAACAGGCCCCTGATAAAAAAAATGATGGAGCTTGGCATTACATTCTCTGACTATGAATACCTCGTTGACGACAACAATCAGAGACTATGTGCTTTTGGTTGGTGGGCTGGAGTTGTGGGGACTTATAACACTTTAAGAGCCTACGGCATAAGATTCAAGAAATTTGATATACCAAAGCCTGATAGGAAATTTACGTTGGAGAAACTGCTGGATTACTTGACCGAAGTAGCTGGCCAATGTCACTGTAGGATTATCCTAACAGGAAATGGAAGAGTTTCAAAAGGAGCTCAACACGTACTGGATACAATGAAAGCTGTAAAACAGAGTCCGGAAGAGTTCCTCAATGATGAGGAGGCACATAATTGTATCGTTTACACCGTTCTTGACGTGGATAAATTGGTAAAGCCAGTAGTAAATGCTGAGAATAAATTTGACTTCCAGGACTTTATACAGAACGGAAATGATTATGTTAGTGATTTTGCCAAGTATAGTTACAAAGCAGATGCTCTGATTTCATGTCATTTTTGGTCTCCTGAGCACCCTATCTACATAGATAACAATCTGTTACAGGATCCTAATATGTCAATAAAGATTATAGGGGACATAACTTGCGACATTAAGGGCAGCATTATGTCCACTATCCGGTCTTCCACACATGAAGAACCGTTCTATGATTTCGACCCGGTATCTCTATCGGAAAAACCTGCATTTTCTTCTGACAAGCATATAACAGTAATGGCTGTGGATACTTGCCCTAATGCTTTGGCTATAGATACAAGCAAGTATTTCGGTGAGACTTTGTCAAGGTATGTGTTTCCCTTGATTTTGGAAGGCCGGCTTGATGACCCGGTAATTCGGAGGGCAACAATACTAAATAACGGGAAACTGACTGAAAGATATGCTTATCTTAAAGACTATGCAGAAGAATAGTGCATAAATTAAATTACTGCATATATGCGCAAAGAAACTATTACCTCAATATTGAAAGTCGCAAAAGAGAGCGGCAAACACCCACTGACGATAGCCCGAGAATTTTATTCTTGGAACAGACAGAGGTGTCTCAATTGGAACGAGTATTACAATTATGAGTTCGAGAGACAATCTCAGGAATTTAAAGATAATTTCTTAGGAGTGACCGAGCAAGGAGTATACCTCGAACTGCTGAATCCTTTCAAATACTATATCCTTGCGAGGAATAAATATCTTGCACATCTTCTTTTAGAGAATGCAGGCATAACCGTACCTGAGCTGTACTGTTTCTACAATCCTGAAAACGGGGATAGTGCGGGTCCTAATATTAGTTATGATGTAGATTCTACTTTGCGTATACTAAGAAAAAAGGAGGTTAACGAATGTGTGGTTAAAGCCACCGAAGGGTCCCATGGAGACTCAGTATTTGCTGTAATAAATATTACATATACTGACTCAGATGCACTTTTAGAGACATCTGATGGAAAACAGCAGAAGATTTCTGATATTTTACAGCAGGCGCCTTTGCTGTTTGAAGAGAAAATAAAACAGAGTGAACAGTTATCTGAATTTAATGCATCATCTATAAATACAGTCAGATTTATGACTGTACTTATGCCATCAGGAGAAGCAAAAGTCATAGCGACATTTATCAAGATCGGGCGAGAAGGTGCATTTGTTGACAATGCAGGAGGCGGCGGGAATGTAGATGCTGGCGTAAATCCTGAAACAGGGGAACTGCATGGAGCAATGATATTCAATGGCTTTAGAAAAACTACTTTTATAGACTGTCATCCAGACTCAGGAGTTCAACTTAACGGGACCATAATTAAAAATTGGAACCATATCTGCAAAGAAATATGCCATTTCCAGCAGCGTTTGCCTTTTTTGAAAGCGATAGGATGGGATATTGCCATCACGGAAAACGGCCCCGTCGTGATAGAGATAAATGATTTTTGGGACAGGACAGGTCAGTTATTCATTCAGAAAGGGTGGAGAAATGAAATCAGAGAATGTTATTTGGCTTGGTTTGAACGCAATCAAAAAACAGGGATAAATTATGCCATGGGCAGGACTTGTCCGGCAAGTGTAAATTTGATAAAAAAGTTTTCTTCAAAAGAATAATATGATTTTTGAGATACTAAATAATTTAAAATACAGAAGGATAAAAAATCGCTATGATAAAACCCTTCAAAATCTGCCCCAAATAAAACTCACAAGCAAAGAGAAGAATAGCATTGTTCAGTTATTCAAGCCATTAAACATCCCAGTAAATCCCAATTGGGGGGGCTACTATAAATATTATTTATCATATTATGAGCCGCTCTGCATCACTCCAGATGTGTGGAAATATATGGAAATGTCTCTCAACCCTAAAAAATACCGCATAATACAAAACAAAGGGATTCTTCACAAATTCATCGACAAGCGGTATCTACCTGTAACTATCATCAATAAGATAAATGGTATTGTCTTTGACCAAGATGACAACATTCTAACAAAAGAAGAGGCTATTATCATATTGTCACGCTATGAGGCATTTGTATACAAGCCTACAGTAGGCACAGGAGGGGGAAAGGGTGTTGAATTGGTAGAATTAAAGAATCTGGACAGGGAGTTCAAAAGGGAACGATGCGAGAAACTGATAAATGGCAGTCAGAACTTTATTTGTCAGGAAGTCCTACAATGCAGTACAAAAATATCGAAATATAACAGATATGAATCAACTGTCAATAGTATCAGATGTTTTACTCTTAACTTAAATGGGAAAGTCTCTGTTATTAGCTCCTATCTAAGGATGAGTTACAGTAATACAGTAAAAGACAATGTAGGTGCCTCTGTATCTCATAAAGCAGGGAATATTGAGGGAGGTGGCGCATTTGTAGGAGTAAGACAGAATGGAACGCTTAGCGCTTTTGGTTTGAATAGAAATTATGAAAAAATATTCGAGTCTCCCTCAGGAATTATACTCAAAGGCGAGAGACTTGAGTTTTATGATAAAATATGTGAAACGGCAACAGCTATTCATTCGAAATTGCCCATGCTTGGTTTCATCGCTTTTGACATGACAATTGATATCAACGAGAATGTGAGAGTTATAGAGATTAATTTGGATTCACAGGATATTGAAGATCATCATATATTCAACGGCGCAGTCTTTAAAGAGAGGATGCCGGAACTTATAACATATGTAAAAAATAATAAACCTGAGTTCTATAGATAATTAATTATAACACGCCACATATATATGAATAAAATTTTTTTAAGGATACTGACAATGTTTTATTTTCTCTTTCCAGATAAAATATTCTTGCAGATAAGATATTACTTGGAAATGAAAAAAAAATTGAATCTTAAGGACCCAAGAACAATGAATGAGAAACTGCAATGGCTTAAGATTAATAATAGGAATCCTAAATATACTTTGATGGTTGATAAAATTCTCGTAAAGAATTACGTTGCGGAATTAATCGGATTTGAGTACATAGTTCCGACAATAAAGATTTGGAGCAAAATAGAAGATATTGATTTCAAGGCATTACCCGGAAAATTTGTGCTAAAGACCAACCACAGCGGTGGTAATAATGGCATAATAATTTGTAAAGATAAAGCAGGATTAAATATTTCTACAACATTAGCAAAATTGAAAAGGTCTTTGAAAACAGACATATATAAATACTACCGAGAGTGGCCGTACAAGAATGTTCAGAAAAAAATATTTGCAGAAGAATTGCTGGAAGACAGTAGTGGTAATCTTAATGATTATAAATTTTATTGTTTTAATGGATACGTTGATTGCGTATTAGTATGCGTTGATAGGCAGATAGGCTGTCCTAAATTTTATTTTTTTAATGAAAATTGGGAATTGAAACGATATAATAAAAGAGGGTTACAAGCACCGGATAATTTCACCCTGCCCAAACCCGCGAATCTGAGTACAATGTTTAGAATAGCCCGCAAATTATCTGAGGGGATTCCGTTCGTGAGAGTTGACTTATATAATGTTGAAGGAAAGGTATATTTTGGAGAACTCACATTTTTTCCTGCAAGCGGTTTTGATAATAACCGCCTACCTTCGGCGGATTTATACTTTGGCAGTCTTATAAATATCGAAAATATTATTTGAAAAATGTCTCGCGTGTAGCATTTATTCACTTTGAAATAGCACGTAACACGCAGCATTATACTTATATGAATTAAATGCTTATTTATATTATTTGCTTACTATCCATCCCTGCATTAAGCATTATTTTGAAACTTATACCTTGTCGTATATCAACAAGGCATAAGATATTATGTGCAATAGTAGGTTTTGAGCTATTCATTATTGCTGCTTTTCGTTCTACAACAGTGGGCATAGACTTGGAAAATTATTTGCCTATGTTTTATACTATCGCAGAGTTGCCTTTTAAAGATATATTTTCAATTACTTGGGAACCAGGATATCTTATTTTTAATAAACTTCTAAGTTATATATCATCTGATGGCCGTTGCCTACTAATAGGGACTAGCCTGTTTATTATTGTTGGATATGTAACATTTATTTATAAAAACTTAACATCACCATGGATAGGCCTATTCCTGTTTGTGGCTTTAGGCTTGTTTACGAACTCGTTCAATATTATTAGACAATCTATGGCACTTGTAATAGTGTTGCATAGTTTAAAATACATCCATACCCAGGAATATTTTAAATATTTTTTATCGATATTTCTGGCGGCTCTTTTCCACGTGACAGCTGCCATCTGCTTTGTAATACCAATAATCAACCATTTAAAAGTCAACTTAGGAAACTTTACGATATTGTTATTGTGCAGTATTATAATTATACCACTGATAGCTAATTCCATACTTTCTTATGCAATGCAGATAATATTCAGCGAATACTCTTTGGGAGATAAATCTTCAGGAGGCTTTAATATGCTCATAGTCTTAATAGTATTAACATTAATTAGTATTCTATTTTCTTTTAAAAGCAATGCTAATAAATTATACTGTAACATGATGGCTCTTGCATGTTGTTTACAAATAGTTTCTCTTCAATTTAGTCTGTTTGCACGTGTTGTAACGTATTTTAGCTCTATTCTCATTATTTTGGTTCCAAGCATAGTTGAAAGATTGAATTCTACGGAAACAAGAATTATTACAACAATTATGACTCTTGTTATTGGCCTAACATACTTTATTCTAGTTGTTTTGAATAATGATTTGTCAGGTGTAGTTCCCTATTCCTTTATGTAAGAATAATATGAAAAATCATCAAGTCGATATAATTTGCTTTATTGATAGTCTTGGTTCAGGTGGTGCTCAAAGACAAATCTCCGGTTTAGCTAATTTTTTGAATAAGAAAGGTTATATAGCAAGTGTTGTGTGGTATCATGATAATAATTTTTTTCAAGAATATTTAATTACAAACAATGTTGTAACTTATAAATTTGCACCTAAGAATAAATTTGAAAAGTTTTTATTATTTTATAACTATGTGAATGAAGTTAGGCCTAAATGTGTCATTGCATTCCTAGATGGCCCTACGGTTATAGCATGTGTGACTCGTATTTTCTCATCTCATCAATTTAAACTCGTTGTTTCAGAAAGAAACACAACGAAAACTTCCACCATTCGTGCACGGATAAAATTCTTTCTATATAGATTCGCTGACTACATTGTTCCAAATTCATATACACAAAGCGAATACATTAGTAAGCACTATAAACACTTAACAGAAAAAGTTAAAACTATTACCAATTTTGTGGATACGTCTTTTTTTGTCCCAGCTTTTAATCTTGAGTATAAAAGTGACGTAAAAAGTATTCTCGTAATAGGAAGAATTAATGAGCAAAAAAATGTATTAACTTTTTTGAGATCCATAAGGCAAGTGATAGACAGAGGGCTATGTATAAAAATTGAATGGTATGGCCATGCCAAATCAGACTCATACAAACAACAATGCTTAGAATTAAAAGACAAGTTATCACTGTCACCATTCTTTACGTTTCATGATGAAGTAAAAGATGTTTTGACACTATACCAAAATTCGCAAGTACTTTGCTTGCCATCTACTTATGAGGGATTCCCCAATGTCATTTGTGAAGCAATGTCTTGCGGCCTACCAATTTTATGTAGCGATGTTTGTGATAATGGAATAATTGTAAAAAATGGAGTGAATGGTTTTTTATTTAACCCTTACGCAATAAATGACATAGCGGATAAAATTGTTAACTTTTTTGAATTATCCATTGAAGAACGAATTGAAATGGGTAAAAAAAGTCGAGATATTGCTGTAAGTGCTTTTTCTTCCGAAGAATTTATCCGAAAGTATATTGAATTGCTATGAAATTATTGTTAGTGATTGATTGTTTTTGTAGAAGGGGGGGAGCAGAGAAGTTAGTTATGGATTTAGCACTTGAGTTTAAGAGTCGTGGAGTTTTTGTTGAAATCCTTTCAATAGTAACTCCGCCATCCTACAATATGGACTTTGCAGAATGTGCAAATTCCAATGGAATAAAAACCCACTATCTGTACAAGGGAAATATTTACAACCCATTAATTATTTTCAAGTTAAGACAATTTTTATTGAAAAATGTATATGACATAATACATGTGCATTTATTTCCAGCATTATATTATGTAGCCATTGCATGTGATACAAAAAACTGTCTTGTTTACACTGAGCACAGTACAGATAATAGGAGACGCCACACCTGGTATGGCCGAATATTGGATAGATGGATTTATCGTAAGTATTCCAAAGTGGTTACTATATCAGAACAAGCCAATAGTAATTTAATTGACCATTTAGGATATTGCAATACAATCATTATAAATAACGGGATTAGAGTACAAAATTTTTACAACGCGCAAAAGATAGATAAATATGAACTTACTGGCACTGATGTAATAAATCTTAAAATAATAACAATGTGTGCAAGATTTGTGGATGGCAAGGACTATATGACGTTAATTAAATCAATAAAACTTTTGCCTTTATACGTTCATTTAGTATGCGTTGGAGATGGCCCTAATAGGCTTGAGTGTGAGAAATTTTGCGAATCAATTGAAATAAAGGATAGAGTTCATTTTTTAGGTATTAGAAAAGATGTTGACAGAATTTTTAAATCGTCGGATTTAATTGTCCTATCTACTGCTTATGAAGGTTTTAGTATAAGCATGTTGGAAGCTATGGCCTCCGGAACTCCTTTTATCGCTTCTGACGTTGTTGGTGTTC
>UMAB01012136.1_pt1 | contig 20313 bp, 28 predicted proteins | sample 1963601 | NCBI WGS metagenome assembly UMAB01 (sample SAMEA4835905, study PRJEB28245) | human gut metagenome | biome: gut microbiome; material: fecal sample | place: Denmark | collected 2008 | reverse complement strand
TATCACTTTTAAAAGTAGAATTACTGGTATCATATAATGCCATCAACACTCAAATACCATAATAAGAATTATTATTACGAATACTAATAGAGAGAGGGTCACCTTTTTGCCGATCTGAAAAACTAATAGTAGGACTAATTGAATCTAGACCTGTTACTCCTGTCATATATTTTATAGCATTATAGCCGCCATTTAGATAATCAGCAAGAGGTTTACCATTATTTTGGTTAAATGGTAAAATAAAACCATTGACTACTGGAACTCAATTAGTAGAATTATAAGTACAGTATAAACTACTATATCCTAAAGATTTATTACGAAAATCAACAAATACATATTGGGTATGTAATGAATATGCATTAAAAGTATTAACATTAGGATTAGGATTTCATCAAAACACTATACCATTAGAAGGGTTATTTGTCATACAAACGCCTGAGAAATAACATTTGATTATACGATTGCTGTATGCAGGAACAGTTACTGTACTAAAAGCAAAACCTTCGCTACTTGGAAAATTTGCTTTTAATATATAGTCAAAAAGTCATGAACGTTCATGTTGAGAATCTAATATGTAACCTGGCATAGATGATAGATAATGTATTGTAATTGGCACAGTATTATTATTATAGACTGTGTAACTAAAGTAGTTTGTATACATATTAGCTGGACTTGTTCCAAGAGCTATTAGACGATTAAGACCTGCACATCAAGTCATTGGTGCTCCATTGAATGTATATACAGTATTTGTAGTTGCTGATGCACCTCGCTGCGGAATTAAACGTGCTTCGGCAAGTGAACTATGATCATTACCATAATTAACGGAAGGAAAACCTTCAAAAAAATTTCAGCCTGCGTATAACTGATTTTTTGCTTCATCTTCGGTATCTTGAGTATACGAGTGAGAAAAAGAATATTCTATTGGAAAACTATATGAATTTGTACGTATATAAACATCTTTATTCGTTGTTTTATTTAATTGCATATCCCAATAGTTGCTATAATCTTGTTGATTTAGAGTTAATACATAAGTATTATAACTACTATAGCTGTTATCAAAAAAGGATGGTGTTTCCGCAGTTCGACAATCAATTTTTCAAAAAGCACTTGATGCGGTTTCTAAGGAGAATCCAACACTGTCTACATCAACTTCAGTTGATCAAGTGAGAGCAAAATCTTCTGATTCGGGATCATATATATATTTATATGTACTAGGATTATCCAATTCACCAATTCAATATGGACAATAAGTTGTTCCTGTAATAGTTACATGTGTTATATCATAAGGTAAATGGTCGTTTGATAGAAGTGTGATAGTGGGATTAATAGAATATTTATATGAGTTATAATTATCAAAATTCTGTGAATGAAAATTAACATCAAGACCACAATCAAAAGAGAGTTTTCCTCGAATACCGTTATTTCAATGATAGGTCTGAACTGGAACTGAACCATAGTGCATACCAGAAGCTATATGGCTTGTGGCATTTCATTTTGGACAGTATACGTAAAAATATCTTCCTTTATTTTTTTCCGCAATTTCCTGAAATATTGTACCTTTTCCTAGAAGAGTAGGTTGAATATTATCATCTTTAATGTACGCCTTTAAAACCCTTTGTCCATTATATTGTCATTCATAAGTATTAAAAGCAGAACCGTCTACAGATTTATATTGAAATTTGCGAAAAGGTGTTGGTTGATAATATTGATTTAAAATACCTGTAGGAAGAATACCCGTAGGACGGATACCAGTAGGAATAATACCAGTAGGAGGTAAAATACCAGTAATACCACCTGTAGGTCGAATGATGCCGCCTGTAGGTTTAATTATACCAGTTGGTCATTCAATGGCTTCTGGAGATACTTCACCTTGTAAAGGCAAAATATAGATATTTTCATTATTTTGTTCATTCATAATAAAAATACCTCCTATACTTTAGTCATTGTTAATATACCAGATGAACTATCAAATGATATTGTGTATGCCTCTGGACCAGTAGGTCCCGTTGGTCCTAAAATTACTTGAGATGGTGGAGCTTCTAATACTTCTGATTGAATTGTTCATGAAAGATTGCCACTTGCATCTACTGAAGGCACAACTACTGGACCAGTTGGTCCTAAAATTGATTGAGTTGCAGGTGGTTCGGCAATTTCTGTTTCTATTGTTCAAGACAAATTACCACTAGCATCAAGAACAGGAACGACAACTGAACCCGTAGGACCTAAAATAGATTGCATATCTGGTGCTTTTATTACCTCTGATTCTATTGTTCAAGATAAGTTACCACTTGCATCTAATGTAGGAACAATTGCAGGACCAGTTGGACCCATAAGATTTACGTTACTAGGAGCGGTTCCTGACCCTGATTGCGTAACTTTTCAAGAAAGTTCTCCACTAGCATTAACAGATGGTATTCAAGTATATCCATCAGATCCATCATATCCTCTAGGTCCTTTAATATTTTGTGTAGCTACTGAAGGATTGTCACTTGAGGTTACATATTCTTTAGCTCATGAAATATTACCATTGTCATCTACCTTTGGAATAAAGGTATATCCATAGTATCCTCTTTGACCTCTAATATTTTGTGTAGCCGGTGTGGTGCCTGGGCCTTGTTGAGTACTAGCTCATGAAATATTACCACTAGCATCAATAGATGGAATTCAAGTGTATCCATTTGTTCCATTGGTTCCGTTGGTTCCATTGACGCCTTTTTCTTGCCAAGCGCTTCAAGATCCATTATCACTATTTCTAATAAACATTTTATTAGTACTATTATTTGATGGATAACAAATTTGTACTGTTCAACCTTGAGCGCTACGTAAAACTTCTAAACCAAAAGCATCTACACCAGATGGTTTATTTGGACAATTATTACCGCCGGAAGCGTAGTATCATCCAGCTTTATTATAGGTATAAGTATTTAGGTCGGTGCCGTTTGGGATTTGTTTAGCGTTAGCAGGTGTACTTCCTGCCGAGCCGTTTTTAACCTGAAAAGTTCCGACATTGACTTCCTCATTAGGCTTGTCGCTATATTTGGCATAGACGGTATAAGTAGAAGTACCACTATCAGCAGTAGAAACGTTTGTCCCAGTAACTCTCATACTAACCAAACCCTGACCATTATAGGTGGTAATGGTGCCGATTTCTTTTGCTTCGGTAGGACTATCACTGTAATATGCCTTAATAATCCATTCAGTTGAGCCGCTATCGTATGTATCAGCCGAGCCAGTAACTTCCATTTTTACTAAACCTTGGCCATTTTGCACATTGAAAGTTGAGTCAGTAATAGGATTTCATTCTTGCCCGTCTGTATCTTTATATTCAAGGTGGTATGTGCTTGTGCCGCTGTCATCGCTGCTAGTGTCATCAGCTACGGCTCTTAATCCAACTATACCATTACCATTGTAGACGTCAAATTGGCGTTCATCAGTATTGCCATCTGCTGATTTATGAAATTTTAAGATATAAGTATTTTTTGCACTACCGGTAGTTTGTACAGGTGATGGGTTAACTAATTCAACACCTGTTATACCTATACCATTTCTAACCTCGTAGGTATGAGAAAATGAAGTACTATTAACATCATCTAATGTAACTTTAATTGTACCAGTATTTATCGCGCTACTTTCCTTGTTGGTAAAATCGAAAGAACCACTTACAGATGCAATACCAACCGCCTTTTCTTTCCATTGGGTTCATTCAGTACCGTTGTATGTTTCAATTCAAACGCGGTTATTTTGATCATATAGTTCATGAATATATTGATTATCACCTTTACGATAAACGCATAATGTAAAACTATCTACTTGAGCTGGTTTATTTTGAACCGTATTTCCTGTGCTAGCATAAAACCATCCGCATAGTTCTGCAGAGCGGTAGTCGTGTAAATATGCATCGTTAGGTATTAATTTTGATTCCGCAGGATTAGCTCCAGTAGGACCAGTTGCGCCGCTCTTACCTTTAATAGTAAGAGTTTCACCTCAAGGTTCTACTCGTGCCTCTTGGGCGGCATCGTTTGTTTCAACGATTTTAAAGAAGTTAATTTCTCCGTCCCAACCTTCCTCATAAAGATTATCGCTTTTTGTTCCAACATGATCAATAACAACATCACCAACCTTAATATTACCAGTTGGAGATACTAAAGAAGAGTATTCAAAATAGGTTTCCAATGTTTCTGGATTAGTGGTGATTGGATCCTTACTCATGTGAATGTTGACACCTGTTGGACCTAATGCGCCTCAACCTAACTCATTTCAAGTATGCGTGCCGTCTCCGATTTTGACACGAATGTTTCCAACATTCATGCCGTTGTTAATATCTAGCGCCGCGAAGCCCATTTCGCCGCGCAAAAGAACTGGGTTATTCTTACTCCAGTTGTCTAATGTATCAAATTTTTCTTGTATACGAACGTCGATAAGTTTCGCACGTTTGGTTTCTTCTGTTTCTGGCATAGGTTATTAATCCTCCTTGCGTTATTACATTAATTTTCATTTATAGTATAATAGAAGAAGAAAACCTTTATCAATTTTTGAAACGAAGTTGCTCTAAAAGGTTTTTTCTTTTATAATGATTTGTAGGAGGAATCAGTTATGCCAAGAATTAATCCAAATGCACCATCAAAGATAGACGCTCGTTTGAGAAAAATTGCACGTGATTTCGCTAAAACGGATGGTAAAATAGAGGAAACAAATAAAACGACAACAGATATCATTAAAGGAGGTTTTGATGATATCCAAATTAGCATTAAAGATGTTGGTATCAAAATCGGCACCGTGGTTTCAGGTATTGAAGTTTTAAAGCCAATCACAGGAATAGAAGGTAATTTAAAATATGTTTTAAATAATGATTTTAAACCTATTCTCACAGGTATTCGTGATCGTATACCAACAGGTTTGGGTAACACTCTTGTTCAAATCAATGATAATTTAACCGGCGCTGCTGGTAATATTGTTAATATTAAGGATACGATAGGCAAAGAGTTTACTGGATTAGGAAATAGATTTGATACAGTTGATCGCAATTTAACTACTATCAAAGATACAGATTTGCCCAATATTAAAAGTACCGTTGATACAGTTAAAGGAAATCTAACTTCTGCCGAAACAAACATCACAAAAGTAATCAAAGATAAAACTTTTAACGTTGATTTAACTCCAGTTACAAAAGAGCTTACTAATATTAAAAATCTTTTTCCTGATAATTTTAAAACTAGCTTTTCTACCATGGCAAACCAGGCTACTGAATCTCATTCTTTTTTAATGGGAGCAGAGACCAGCACAGGCAGCTTTAAAAATTATGTTAACAATTTAAGATTGAATAATGATACTTTTGTTCAGGCGGCAAATACAAGTATTAATGAGTTAAATAGTGTAAATGCCTCTCAGCGTTTGCAAACTACTTCTTTAAATAATCATATTACTAGTCTTAATCAAACAATTGATGACTTGAGGTATCAATTAGAAGAAATGAGACCTACTGGAGGCGGAGGACAAACAATACCTACGGGTGGCGTTACGATTCCTACAGGTGGTGTTATTCCTGGCGGCGGTGGAGGTAGCGATATTATGTAAACGACCTTAATGGTCGTTTTTATTTGCGCAGATTTATAATAAAAAAGGGTACATTAATTATGGTAAAAATAAAAGCAGACATTAGTTTGCCTGCTCTTTTCATTTATCTTCAAAATTATCATATCAAGTAACAATTCATTTGATTTGCTCAATCGCCCATTCATTGTCTTCTGCAGTTAAACCGCCATTCCAGCGCATACGTTTAAGTCGTAGTAATTGGGATTTATAATCTATTGGTTTTTTACCTTGCAGAGCTAAAGAGTACATAGATGTATTTATAAGATTCTTACAGAATTTGCCCATCATTCATATTCATTACTAGCGCCTAAAATATCGTTATTAGTTGTTGCTACACCGTCGATGTTTTCAGATGCATATTCGACTATTACTTTACCTGCATTAGGAGATATGCCAAATCTGGTAATTGTTTTTCCATTAAAATTGCCAGATGCTGTAATTAATTGACCATCCATATAAACACCTTTACCGATTAAGGAACTTAAGATTCCAATCAATTCACTGACATTAGTAGAGTGATAAGTTGCACTAAACAGATTAACAGGTCCAAACATGGAAACAGATAATTCACATTTAATACCACCAGACCCACTAGCATTTCTGATGTTTATTAAGACTATATTATGACGTCATAATTGTGGGGTTGCTCCTTGTGGACCAGTAGGCCCTACAGGACCCATTGGACCTTGTGGACCATTTCCTCCTCCTGGACCCCTAGGACCAGTAGGGCCAGTTGGTCCAACATTACCTTGTGGGCCAGTTCCGCCATCGCCACCTCTAGGACCCGTTGGACCCGTATTACCTCTAGGACCTTGAGGACCAGTTGGACCAGTTGGACCTACGGGACCTTGATCGCCCTTAGCTCCAGTTCCACCAGTACCACCTTTAGGACCTGTTGGACCTACAGGACCTTGAGGGCCGGTAGGACCTGTTGGGCCGACTTTACCTTGTAGACCAGATCCACCGGTGTCGCCTTTAGGACCAGTTGGACCTGTTGGACCAGTGTTTCCTTTAGGACCTTGAGGGCCGGTTGGACCTACAGGACCCTGTGAACCTTGTGGACCACTTCCGCCTCTAGGACCTGTTGGACCAGTTGGACCTACAGGACCAGTGCCACCAACACCACCGGTTGCTCCCCTAGGACCTGTTGGACCTACTGGACCCGTATTTCCTTTATCACCTTTTGCACCCTTAATATTAAATTTAGGTGAGCCAAAAGTTCCGCTTTCATAAACATATACATCAGCATTACTGCTATTAATTCAAATGTCACCTTCAAGTAAATTTTTACCATCAGTTCGTGTTGCTGGTTTACTTGTTGCAACAATAATCTCAGAACCAAGAACTCTACCTACATTGATATCTGCCATATCTTAATTCCTCCGCTTATAATTGATTTTTAATTGCCGTAGAGACATCTTTTATTCCCCAACAGCACTTAAAATTATTTCTACATATATCATCATCTAAATTGTTTACAAATGCAATTGCTGCACAATTACGAGCCGCTTCGGTGTTGCCAGCTCTTCATTCTGCTAAAGTACTCAGAATCCAAAAGTCACGCTTGTAAGCGATGTCGCCACGCTCAATTCATAAATGATATGGGCCATGACAGTTTCTTGCTGCGCGACGTAATAATTTAAGAGCATAATCATTATCGTCTTTAGTGCTAGATGCTTTTTCTAGCAAAAGTCAATTGACCAGTTTAATATATGGTTCAATATAACATACTACTTCGAATGTCTCTTTATCTATAATTGCTCTTTGATACCACATCTGCGCCGCGTCTTCATCTTTTTTGGCGGCATAAATGTCGCCTAACGACATGGCGGCTCCAATAACATCCAATTGTGCCGAATCATTCTTATAAATCTCAAGGAACAACTCTTCTGCGGCCGCCACATTGCCGCTACCCCATTCTTCATTAGCTAAATAATACATTGCTTGATAATCTTTTTCAGGATTTTCTTGCAAACGCATCTTTAAAAGCTCTTTATATTGACTGCGGCTTTTCGTACGATCAGGATGATGCTCTAATGATACCACTTTCATATCACATGCTAGAACAAATGGTTCCGCAGGATATCTTTCCACATATCCTTCACAATCTGCTCGAACTAAATATTCATGCACAGGCATCACTCAACGCCAACCTAAACGATCGTGCATTCAATTGTACTTAAAGATACGTTGTTGCCTTTGTTCTTCGGTGGTGCTTTCAATATAACCATAGGTTCCACGCTCATGAACGCCGCATTTTCAATGAGAACGTACTCAATTCGCCCATTGAGGATTTGTAAAGCCTTCATCCAAATCAACCGCAATACAAACGATGTTAGGGTCTTTTGGTATTAAATCAAGTAAATATTGTCTTGCCTTACCAAAGTGTCATGGTTTAATTTCTGCTTGAAATACCTTTAATTTTTCAGGATTTTTTGCTTCCAACGATTTGAATTTGGCATAAGTATCATCTGTTGAGCCAGTATCTAGTACATAGATAAGATCAGCAGGAGACATTGATTGATATCATCTATCTACGAACTGACTTTCATTTTTACAAATGGCATAAACACAGATGATGGGAGTAGTAATTGTATCGGGATAATGGTTGTTGTTATTACTAAGATTGCTATTGTTCACTTGCTTGGATTCCTTTCGTTCGGAGGGAATGATAAACATTCCCTCCTCAGCGGCGACAAATTGGGCTTTTCGCCGCCTAACTTGTGCACCTGTTCTTTTATTATTCTATTATATTAATTAAGCAATTGTTAATACAAGTTCGCCGTTTGCATTTATAACCGCTTTAGTAACTTTAGCTCCGGTTGGACCTGTTGCGCCAGTAGCACCTTTAGCACCAGTGTTACCAGTTGCGCCTTTAGGACCTTGTGGACCAGTTGGGCCTACAGGACCTTGTGCACCTTTAGAGCCCGCAGTACCAGTTTCACCCTTAGGACCTTGTGGACCAGTTGGACCTACAGGACCAGTAGCACCAGTAGCTCCATTGGTACCGTCAGTTCCGTCTCTACCAGCAGGGCCGGTTGGACCTACTTTACCTTGGGTACCGGTTTCACCTTTATCACCTTTAGGGCCTTGCGCACCAGTTGGTCCAGTTGGACCTACTGCGCCAGCAGCACCAGCATTACCTGTCTCACCTTTTGGACCGGTTGGACCAACTTTACCAGTTGTTCCTTGTGGACCTTGAGGACCAGTTGGACCAACAGTTAATTCAATTGATTCTAATTCGTCTTTTGTTGCATAACCACTTAAATCAATTGTGGTTGGACCTAAATCAATCCATTCGCCTTCCCATAACCATTGAGCATAAGGAGCTTTGGCTCCAACTAAATAGAGGGTGCCCTCTTCTCCACTGTCTGGACGAGTTGGAACTTTTTTAGCTATTAGTTTCTTTAAATCTGAATGAAGTTGATTGACTTCTTCTTTTGTATAGTAATTATTAGTACGGACATAAGTAATTACGTTGCCGCTATATGTAAGACTTGTTACTACGCCGGTACCGCCGCTACCTGTAACAGAGACTACACCTTGAGGGCCGGTTGGACCAGTTGGACCTACTTTTCCTTGTGGACCGGTTGGGCCTACTGCACCAGTATCACCCTTCTCGCCCTTGTCACCTTTAGCACCGGTTTCACCCTTAGGACCAGTTGGACCTGCAGCACCGGCTGCACCAGCGTCACCTTGAGGACCTTGAGCACCAGTATTACCTTTAGGACCTTGTGGACCAGTTGGACCTACAGGACCAGCGTCTCCCTTAGGACCTTGAATACCTTCTGCACCTTGAGCACCTTGGACACCTTGAGGACCAGTAGGGCCGACTGGACCGGCATCACCTTTTTCGCCCTTATCACCTTTTGCACCGGCAGCTCCGGTTGGACCAATTGCGCCAGTAGGACCAGTTGGACCTTGAGGGCCTGTTTCGCCGCCTGCCGCCGCAGGAAGGTTAAAGCTTAATATATTTGTTTCATCATCATAAGATACACTTGCTTCTTCGCCACTACCAATCATAGTAACTTTAACAACAAGTTTAGAAGAAATGAAACGTCCTTTTAAATCAGTGAGGACGCTTTGTAATTGTTCTAAGTCTAAGAATTTTTGAGTTGTAATTGCCATTTATACATCCTCCCGTCCTTATGAACCAAATACTGCATTTAATACACCGCTGACATCTTCTGCGGATGCAACTTGTACTTCTTCAATATAGGTATCTTTAATATTACGTCCGTCTTCGTCTGCAACTGCATTTTGTACTGTTCCAGTGGTGATCGCGCCTTTGAGTTCATTAATTGCACCGACAATTGTTTTAGCAGATGTTACGAGACTATTGTCTGTTTTATCTTGCTTGGAAGGAATTTGTTCAGCTTGAGCTTCAAGCTCTTGTAAGGCGGTTTCAGATAATCTAACTGAGCCGATTTCAATACCTTCAGCGCTGAATTTTTGAATTGCAGTAAAAGTATTTTGATTATCTAATAAGTACTTGTGTACAAATGGTAAGTCGTTAACTTTAGTTACACCATCACCGATTTTAACGCGGGAAGGTGATCCGGCCGCGCCATCGTAGATAATGACTTCACCTTGTTTTGGAATAAAATTGGCTGCTTTCGCCCAATTTTCCTCAGTATCATGTTTTAAAACCAGACGTATTTTAACTGTCTTATCGGCCATTTTAGCTACCTCCATGAAAAAAGAGTCACGAAAGTGACTCTTGAGGAAGATACTTAATGATGTTAGTTCGTTCGTTCTTGATTCAATTATCACTTTCAAATTGATTGATATAAGTGGTATCATTTTCAACCACAAGTAGTAAGTTGAAAGTGGCGATGGGCAGAATTTTAATAAATCCCAATTCCCCTCTTTCTTCCTCTACTACCGACATTAGTATAGTAGATTTAGTGATAATTGACAATTTTCAATTTGATGATTAGCACAATCATGGTAGCGCAAAGGTGTAATAGATAAGAAACATATCCAATAGTCATGAGTAGCGGCGCTCATATTGTCTCATGACATATCAATTGTCTAGTTGAGTTTTAGTGTCTATGGTGGCGCCGCGAGTCAATTGACTTAGTCCCGTCATGCCAGGTTTGCCGCGCAAACGATATTCACCATAGTCTAAATATTCGGCAGGCACCAAAGGACGTGGTCCAACTAAAGACATATTCCCCTTAAAGACGTTAAAAAGTTGCGGCAACTCATCGGCCTTATATTTGCGCAATTTCGCCCCAAAACGAGTTGGTCGATCGTTTTTCATGGTCTTAAACTTATAAATGGTAAAGCGTTTACCATTCTGACCAACCCTCTCTTGTTTAAACAAAAATCATTGGTGGTCAATAAGCAAAATTAGCGCCGCTATTACAAGCATAACCGGAGCGGCGATAATTATGAATACGACACCAACGACGTAGTCGAAGAGAGGTTTAGAAATCTGAACGTTCAATTTTGTTCTTGTGGGTGCGATATTTAGATGCTACGTCTTGCGCGGTTATTTTGCCTTCTTTAATCAATTGATATTTCTCATGGACGTAGGCAGGAAAATCGCCGTCTTTAACTCAACTAGGTTTGAATGGACGAAACATTTTTATGCATTTTTCTTCAGTTAAATCGCCACGTTTGATTTTATCTATTATTTGTTGCGCCATTTTTTCTATTATTTTGTCTTTCATAACTCTTCATCTCCCATTTAAGTTTTAAGTAGTAGTAAAGTTTAAACACGATGTTTGTTTTCATATTCGAGAATATGTTGCCAGCTAACATACCATTTGCAAAGTAATTGTTGTACTTGTTGGTGAAAATGGTATAGTGTTGAGTTGGTACATCGTAGTATTCACGTTTGAGTAGTTTGACCTTTTCGCCGCGCAAATTAAGTGTTTCATCACCAATTTTAAATTCAGATAGATGAGTATAGCGGTTTAAGCGGCAATTGAATAGACGATGATCTCTAATAACTTTCAATGGCTCGCAGTTTTCAAAATAGTAAATGATTAAATCGTTGCGGATTTTATTAGCCATTGAATCAGTAAATTTTACTTTGTCAGGCACATATTTGCCATTATGATAAGCTAAGATGAAGTCACCTGATTGGATTTCGTCAAGTCGTTTTGTTGTGTGGTCGTACATAGTAATAAGGGTATCACCTGATAAACAGACAGATTTACCAACAACGGTTTGGATAGATAATTTATCTCCTGGTTGCATCTCTGAAATATCAATATCATTTGTTTGAGGTAATTCTTCCGAATGATCAGCGCCGTCTTTCTTTATAACTTTATCTATAATTGTTTTTGTTGTAGTTCTTTGAGAATTTAAAATATCTGCTTTCAAAGCATTATCGTAATTTGCACTTAGATCTCGTTCTCAATCATATGGAGCGTAAACCGAAACAGACATTGAAGAATCTATTACTTTTGTATTATTGTCAGCATATTCTCCATTAATCATTACGCCGCCTACAATTCTACTTTTACCTGCTAAACTGAAGTCTCTTGCCAATTCATTTGGAACATCTTGTCTGGTGGTATAAAACTTTCACTTTATATTTGAATACATTGATGATAATTGTTCTGATGTGGTATCAGGTCTACCAAAAGCGCCGAATTCTAATTCAGGATATTTTTTGGTAAATGCTTGTTCTTCAATATCAGTAAGAGTGGTACTAATAGGTGTTGCCTCAACAACTTTGTATTTTGAATCTTTATAAGGTGCTAATACCGCCGCGATTTCATCATCAACGTAATAAACATGATGATCTGGATTGTCTGGATCGTACATAAAAGTATATTGAATATTATCTACAGTAATTTTATAAGCTTCTATCAACATTTTGTGTATATTTAGTTTAGTTTGATTATATATCAATTCAGGAATAACTATTAAGTTAGCAGAAAAACTTAATAGTAATCAGACTGTCATTTCTTGATCTTCCTCGGCGCCTACAATAGCAAGCACAGCATTATATAATGTGATTGTGCTTTCTGAAAGGTAAGACATAAAATTTGGATCTGATAAGTCTAATAGACCGTCTTCTGTGTTTGGATTATGAAAAAAATCATTTTTTAATGTTGTACATATACCATTGGTGATTTGGAGTTGAATCAATGCATTGAATATCATTGTACTATAATCATCCATATCAATCTCTGAACTGATTATGATTTCAGGATTGGTGATTAGTTCGGTTCATTTAATAGGATTCTCAACCAAAGTATCCGTTTCGTAATATGCTTTATCTCTATGTTTATAACTTAGGCTGACTTGACCATCTTCATATGTATAAAAAAGTTTAATAACATTATTGTTATATCATTGATCACTAACATTTATGAGAGCTAGATTATCTGATTCGGTTTTTACTTTAATTTGTCTTGACATAATATATTACCTCTTTTCTTCTTTATGAGAGATGGAGGATTTCATTAACATAAATATACCTCCTGTAAGTAAATACGTACACGAAATTTCGTGCCTCATATTATTTATTATAAATATAAAACAACTAAAAATGAAGCACAAATAAAAGGATGGAGAATTTTCTTCTCCATCTCCTTTTTATTAACCAATTAATTAATCAACTAATTCAGTACTTGTTCCGCCGCTAATAAATGTAATTCGTACATCTGTGCTTTGGTCTGCATTAAAGATTTTACTTCCTGCAGAATCAAGTAGCCTACCATTGTTACTAGCAACAGGATTGCCAACTACTACACCGTCTTTCTTTAAAGCAAGTCTATCACCGTCTTTCGCGAGTGTGTATTCAGGAATCGTTACTTCAGGTAAACTATCTAATTTCGCATCAATAAGTGTATCGACACTTGTATCAAAATCAGTTACATCTGTGTGAACATGAGTATGAGTAACATTAGCTTTGCCGTCTAACGCGGCTTGAAGTCCTTCGATGTCCGCAACCGCATGGCCAGGTAAGGTAATACCTGTGCCTGCCGCGCGGCCATTTAAAGTAAGTTGGACTTTGCCGGATTCATCTTTAGCAAGATCGAAGGAAACACCTGCTTCTGTATGATTCATTTTAACTGTGTTTCCATCCACCTCTAAGGAGGTAGGAATAATCACTTGCTCAGTTGAATATTGTTTAGATGCTAGAAGTGTAATTGTCCATATCGTATGATCCCAAGTTGCAGCAAAGAAATAATTACCATTACCTCCTACTACTTTATAAAATAAATTGACTATTGCCTCTTCGCCACTCTGATTTTTAACACCAATAACATTATTATTAGCACAAAGTTCATAATCAGATGCAGATAATGTGCCACTAAGTTGCGCGGTAGTAATACTATCTAAAACATGAATCTCATCCGCGCTGCTGTTACTGATGTCAGGTAAGTTTTTAAAACTATCCTTACCAGTACCAACCCTCATGGTAATGCTACCGTCAGGCATTCTAACGATAGCAAGTTCACCATCATCAAGTACAGGGTTAATGGAGGTCCAATTTGCTAATGTATCACGTCTTACACGAATATGTGCAGGCAATACAACAGTTTTATTTTCTCTAGTTGCCATAATTTAGCTCACCTCCGTTAATTAAACTAAGCCGCGGCGCCGCCAGATGCGGTACCGCCGTCAAGAACAAATGTTACGCCGCTTGGAACGACAATGTTTTCTACTGAAACTTGACCGCCTTCAGAGATAGCATCAAGTTTGTCTTTAACAGCTTCTTCTAAATCGGTTTCAGCAACCTTATCTTTGCTTGCTAATGCGCCAGTTGGAACCGCAATATCAACTTCTTTAGTACCTGTAACGCTAAGCGCCGCGCCGTTAACTTTAATTGTTTCAATAACGTTAACTTCAGCACCGGCTTCGATACCAGCTAATTTGCTCTTTTCTTCAGTTGTATAGTCATTAGTAGATAAGCCTTTACCAGCCTCTTTATCTACTTTATTATTAATTTTACCTGCAAGCTCTGATGCTAAATCTGTTTCTGCAACTTTATCTTTACTTGCTAATGCGCCAGTTGGAACCGCAATATTAACTTTCTTGGTGCCACTAACTAATGCCGCATCAACACCGTTAATTTGGATACCTTCTAAGACGTTAACTTGAGCGCCTGTCGCAATGCCGTCTAATTTTCCTTTATAGGCATCAGTAAAGTCATTTGAAGATAAGCCTTTACCTTCTTCTTTTTGAACGTAACCAGTTAAACTCTCTTTGATACCACTAACGCCAGTTTCAAGCGCCGCGATTTTTCCTTCGTTAACTGTAACACGTCCTGTAAGACTGCTAACAGATGCTGTAAGTTCTTCTGCTTTGTCATCCGCATAAGATTTTGCTTCACTTAACGCGGCTGCAACATCACTATCAATTTCGCTGCTAATAGCTTGTTTTGCTTCCGCAACTTTAGTATCAGCATAGCCTTTTGCGTCAGTAACACCTGTCGCAACTTTTTCATCTGCATAACTTTTTGCGCTAGCAAGTGCGGTTGCTACATCACCATCAATTTCACTACTAATAGCTGTTTTTGCTTCACCAACTTTCTCATCAGCATATGTTTTTGCACTACTAAGTGATTCAGTAACTTCTGTCTTGGTTGCTGCGTTTGTAATATCTGTAACTGCAATAACAACATTACCACTTAAAGCATGACCATTGATAGTGGTTGTTTTTTGTACATAATCATCAAGTTCTTCACGTAAGACATGGTCGCCTTCGTTACCAAATTCTTCCCATGAAGTACCATCATAAATATATTCCTTACCATCCCAAAGGACTACATCACCATTGTGCCATTCTGAGACACCAGTAATGGTTGGTCCTGCTTCTTGAGTTGGATCAGTTGTTGATTTGCCTTCATAGTGCATTGCACCATTAAGGTTAGTAATTTTACTTTCAAGAGTATCAACTCTGCCTTCAACACCAGTGATTCTGGCTTCTGCCGCGTCAATATCACCTTCGGCGGTATCAAGTCTACCTTCTACTCCAGTGACTCTTCCTTCGACACCAGTAACTCTACCTTCTAATGCAGTGATTTTTGTTTCTGCGCCGGTAACACGTGCTGCAACGCCGCTAATTGAAGCTTCAAGTTCACCATCTTTACCTTGTAGTGCGGTAATTTGGCCATTAATTGTGTCAATTGCACCTGTGTGACCTGATACAGATGCCTTTAAGCTAGTGATGTCTGCTTCGGCGGTTGTAAGTCTGTTTTCAACACCTGTTACACGACCTTCAACTCCGGTGACACGTCCCGCTAAGGTTTCCGCAGCTTCTTTAATGCCGCTGATATCAGTTTGAATGCCGCTAACAGCTGTGTTGATACCACTTACACCTGTCTCTAAGGCTGATACTTTACCTTCAAGAGCATCAATATCATTTTCCGCGCCGGTAACTCTTGGTTCGAGCGCACCTACTCTGTCTTCAACACCTGTGATACGTGGTTCAGCCGCGTCAAGTCTACCTTCAACTCCAGTAATGCGGCCTTCAGCGCCGGTCATGCGGCCTTCAAGCGCATTAACCTTTTGAGCGAGTTCTTGGAGATCGTGGTCTAAGTCACCTGTAGCTGCGGTTGTAGCTAACTTCATGATTGAAGCACTTGCACCAACTGCAGTAATTAAATATGCTTCGACTACGTCTTCACGTTCAACACCATTACCAGCACCAAATACTGTAACAATTTGACCAACATAAGATGTGCCGCCTAATTGACGACTATCACTGCCGTCTTGTTTAGCATATTTTAAAGCATCTTCATAACTTGAGAAGATAGAAGATCTATCTAATGGGAATTTGCCTGTACGTTGGAAAGGCATAGCCCAGTCTAATTTACTTTTAAATTCTTCTGTATAAGCCATTTATATTTTCCTCCGCCTAAGCAATTGTAATTTCGTAAACGTTAGCACTTAACGCCGCATCAGGAGCGTAAACGTATACGTTGTAAGATTGTGCTGTGTAGCTATCTTTACCTTCAACGTCAACATTTGATTTGACGAATGAAGCAACGATGTCTGTACCAAAAGCATTTTGGTCTTTGACACTCTTTAATGATTTTCCTGCTGGAAGAGCAATAATAACTTGTCTTGCGCCTTCAACAACGTTTAAGTTGTAATTACGCGCCGCACCAAGATTGGTAAGACCTCTAATGTTTGCGCTGGTTAATTCTAACGCCGTGGTATTGCTACCAACAAACATTGAACGATAGCCTGTAATAGCGCCGCTGGTTGCTTTACAACTTCCTGCAGCGATACCTTCAACGGTCGCTTCGCCGCCTAAGTTATCAAATGGTTTAGCACCTTCACTATAAGCAACGGTGGCAGTAAGTTTATAATTCATGCCGTCACTGACGGTTAATTCTGAATAACTACCGGTTGCTGTTTCTAAAGTAGTTGTTCCATCACTAACTGAATAACTTGTTGCGGTTACTCCAGTGTCTGGACCATATTCATATTTACCTTTGTTAAAGCTAACACTATAACTTGGAGTAATTTTTGTACCAACTTCGTATGCCTTTGCTTGAGGACAATTGATAGCACAGCTTGGTTGAGTAACTTTTGGTTGGACAGTTTCGCTATAAGCATCAATTAATAAATCAGTAATGCTCTTTTCTGTCGCATCAACTTCAACGTTGCCGCTGGTACCTGGTACATATTTACCAAATGGTTTAGTAAACTTAAATACCTTGCCTAATGGTAAATCTTCAATACTAATTTCATCGCCAGCTAAATAGTCGAGATCATTCCATGCGCTCATACCATCGCCGACTTTCATTTTTCTGGAGTCCATTTCGACCCCAACTTCACCCTTTATCAAGATTGGATTAATAGTTTTCCAATTGATAGCGGTATCATTTCGAAGAACAATTTTTGCGTTTAAAATACTGTTCGTTGTTGGCATTAATCTGCACCTCCGCCATTAATAATTGAAGGTTCCATTGCAACGTAATGGTCTGTATCCCAGTAATAAACTTTATGCTCATCAGTTGCAATATAAAGAACCTCTTTCTTTCCTATTGAAGGAAAATTGTATTTAGTTGCAAATTCAAGGAAAGAGCTATCGCCGCTTACCATTTGCTTAACTGCATCAAGTAAGGCGTCGATCTCTTGACCTGTGTATTTACTTCTATATTGAACACCCATAATTTAAGCCTCCCTAACACTACTCTTCATCATAGAAGAACGTATTGCCGCCTGCCGTTTCAACAGCTTGACCATCTGCTGTAATGAAGTTGGTGTAGTTGTTTTCGGTACTAAGTGATCCTGCTACGCCCGAATCGGTATCAAATGAATCGCAATCAAGGAAGTTGCCTTCAATGGTGACTTTAAATATTGTTGATGTATAGAAGTAATCTGGATCTTCCATATTACCCTTATACGCTACCATCATCATTTCCCATGTACCAGCTTGACGCGCAACACCTTTAGGAATGAAGAAGTTAAGTAATTTTCCGCCATGCTTATCAACTTTCGCGGCGTAAATTGCCTTATCCTTGTGAAAAAGCGCAAAGACTTCAAATTCGGTTAGGTGAGATGTAATATTTGTACAATCAAATGTACGAATAAATGCATCGTAAGTATTTGCAATCATGGTAGTGCTTAATGCAAAGGTACCATCATCTGCTAAAAAGACAGTAATTGGTTCTTTACTTAACGCAACATCACGATTAGTATAGCTGATTGCATCTAATGGAATTTCAGGAGTATAGAAGTTTGATTCAACGTAGCCGCAAAATTCATTAGATATGAAACGTTCTTTGCCGATGTTAGTGTTACCTTCTTCTTCGTCTTCAACTTTTTCTTGAATAATAAGAATGATACGGTAACGAGTTGATCTTTCGGTCAATTCGTCTGGAACGAAAAAGTCTTCTCCATCAAATTCATAAGTAATTGGCTCGACTCCGAAGTAGAAGTAATTAGTAACATCATCAATTACTTGTGATTCAACTTTGTTAACCATTTGCTCGTCATAAAAGGCGAGACGGAATAAATAATTGCTACGGTCGCTTTCTTTCCATAGAAGATTAGAAAGATCAAAATGTAAAATCGTTACGTAACGATCCCATTGATGACCTAAGCAAATATCGCCCGTCGCGACGCCCTCACCATCGAAAGTAATAGCGCCATTTGGATCAACAATAACATTGATGCGACGTTTAACGGCCGCAAGAGGGGCACCATTGCTTACAACATGAGATGGATCATCAGTGGTGGCATAAATAGACATGGTGGTGGCATCGAAATTTACCTTTGGTAGGTAAATAGGGGTATGACTTACAATATGTCTGTTTGTATCTAAACCGCCGCTACGTAAGAGGGTTTGAACTTTTGATGGGGTAGATGTGGTCGTTCCCCTACGTCCGTTGCGAATAACTGTAGAAATGGACATTTTTTCTTCACCTCTCATAATAAAAATAACGGCGAAGGCGGATAATATATCACGCACTTCTTACCGTTATTAATATAATTAGAATAGGATAATTTTACAAGATTAAATTAATTATTTTAATATAGCCACTAATTTTCTAAAGAAAGCATCACCTATTTGATAATATCCGTTATTAGAAGGATGAACACCATTAGTACCCAAAGTATATGTAACTTCACTTCTAGTATTTACTTTTTCTGTTTTACTAGGCATATTATGAATTGTATCAAATTGTCCTTTAGTGTCTACATAATAGCAGAAATCTTTATAATCATCACTCAAACATAATTCTTCTAGTGCTTTGTTATAGTCTCAAGCATAGAAAGCGGTTCCCCACATATCTGCATAGCTACCATTAGAGCCATAATTAGCACCGCTACCTCCAGTTAAAGAAGGAATTTGAATACCCATACAAATAATTTTTGCATTAGGATAATCAGTATGGAATTGTGTTAAAAGTGTTTTAGCATTATTTATGTGTGTGGTTATCATTGATTGATAGGAATAGCCGCTTTCATTTCCCCTAGCTCCACCTGCATTCCAAGTTAATAAACAAGCGGCAATGTCGATAGCAGGACAACCAACTTTGTTAGCCCAATTTTTAAAGTCTACTTTATTTGTATCATCATTCCAGAATGGGTTTCCACTTTCTCATTCAGAAGAAGTAATTGTAATTGATAAGGAAGGAGAAGCACAAGTCATTGAAGTAGGTAAGGTGATAGTGTTTGCTGCTTGATTATTACCTGCTCCTCTATTAAATTTAATCTTATTATTTGCTGGTAAATCTTCTAATTCCCATTTAAGACCATTATTATCTGTCCAAATAGATTTTTGAACAGTATCTATCTCATAATCATGGTTTGTATTTAAAGTAACAATTAAACCATTTGTTGTTGAGCTTGTAGATCCATAATCTGTAATAAATGAATTTCAAGTCCAGCCACCATAACCCTCATGTTTAATAACTTGAGTATTTATAGTATTTGTTTTACTACCATAAGTATTAATAGTAAGATTAGGAACTTTTAATGACGCGGGGCCACTAAAACCGCTGTCAGATGGTACAGAAAAAAGTTTCCCATCGAAAGAATAGGTATAGTAAGTACTGCCGCCATGAAAGAACGTTAAAGTTGCCTCATAATTTTCTAGGTTTGATTGATACCAATCAAGAGCAGATGTATCAAATTCAATTGCCGTTACATTACTGTCTCCTGCGGCGCCCAAGTCAAGTGGAGCTCCGCTAATTTCACCATTAACGCCCACGACAATCTTTTGCTTCTTACGGTAACTTTTTGGTTCCTCTTCCCTAGTTTGTTTTTGGGCGGCGCCAGAGGCCATCAC
>UMAB01001438.1_pt1 | contig 20394 bp, 13 predicted proteins | sample 1963601 | NCBI WGS metagenome assembly UMAB01 (sample SAMEA4835905, study PRJEB28245) | human gut metagenome | biome: gut microbiome; material: fecal sample | place: Denmark | collected 2008 | reverse complement strand
GCTGCCGATGCCGCCACACACAATACTACCCTGACGTTGCACACGCTCAATCGAAACTTCGATCAAGTGCTGTCGATTCTTGCCGGCATCGTTCAAAACCCTGTATTTCCGGCACATGAAATTGGCAACCTCAAATCGCTTGCCATAAACAGGCTGCGTACCAACAAAGAAAAGGTCTCGTATTTAGCACTTCAACAATTCGGGAATTTGTATTTCGGGCCGAATCACAATTTGGGTGCAGCCATGTCCGAACAAATCATCGATGGCGTTTCGACGACGCAATTGCAAAATTTCCATTCGCAATGGTTTGCGCCCGAAAATATCCGAATCATTGTTGCCGGATCGGTTTCCGACGAGATGATTCACATGTTGGATCAAAAATTCGGCTCGATGAAGCATGGCGTCAGGCGGCAGAGCGCGTCGGATTGCCCCGACGTGGAATTCTGTCCCCAAACCGCTTTCATAGAAAAAGCCGATGCGCTCCAAAATGCCATTCGGATTGGAATCCCTGCAATCGCGAGAACCGACCCCGACTACATTCCCCTGAGAATCCTCACAACGGCATTGGGCGGATATTTCGGAAGTCGCCTGATGACAAACATCAGGGAAACCAAAGGCTACACTTATGGCATTTCCGCTTCGTTGCTCGGCTATCGCAACAATTCGGTCATTTCAATTTCAAGCCAATGCGATTCTTCTTATACGGCGGCAGTCATCGAGGAAATAAAAAAAGAAATGGCAGAATTGTGCCAAAACACGATTCCGCACGACGAACTCCGTCGCATCCGTTCATACATGCTCAGCGACTTGGCCCGTTCGCTCGATACGCCTTTCTCGGTGGCGGACTACTACGTCTCAATGCTCAACAATCGCATACCCGAAGATTATTTCGACCGTCAAATCGACATCATCAATGCGATAACGCCGGAGCGACTCCGCGACGTCGCGCGACGATACTACGACACGAGCAATATGCTCATTGTCGTTGCCGGAAGAGAAACGACATAAGCGGCAAGCATTCAAAACGTTTTTTAGCATATCACGCAAGGATTACTATTCATTACTTTAAATAAAATTTTTACCTTTGCACTAAAATATAACATAGACTAATCTACAAAAATTATGACAAAGAAAAGCCCATTACAAATCGCACGTGCGGCTTACAAGCCCAAATTGCCTTCTGCATTATGCGGCGCGGTGAAGGTCATTGAAGGAGAGCCCACGCAGTCTGTTGCCGACATGGACGAAATTAAAAAATTGTTCCCGTCCACCTACGGCCTTCCGGTTTTAAAATTCGACGTAGATTCTTCGTCCAAAAATAAAGTGAAAGAGCCGATTAATGTCGGCGTTATTCTTTCCGGAGGTCAAGCACCCGGCGGACACAATGTGATCAGCGGCTTGTTTGACGGCATCAAAGCAATAAACAAAGACAGTCGTTTGTATGGTTTCTTGTTGGGACCCGGCGGATTGGTCGACCATAAATATATGGAACTGACAGCCGACATTATCGACGACTATCGCAACACCGGCGGTTTCGACATCATCGGTTCGGGTCGCACGAAACTCGAAAAGAAAGAACAATTCGACAAAGGCCTTGAAATCCTCAAAGAATTAAACATCAAAGCGCTTGTGATAATCGGCGGCGACGATTCAAACACAAATGCTGCCGTTTTGGCCGAATACTACAAGCAAATCAATGCCGGCGTGCAAGTAATCGGTTGCCCGAAAACAATCGACGGCGACTTGAAAAACGATGTCATTGAAGTATCGTTCGGCTTCGACACCGCTTGCAAAGTCTATTCCGAAGTTATCGGCAACATCCAAAGAGATTGCAATTCCGCGAAAAAATATTGGCACTTCATCAAGTTGATGGGTCGCTCGGCATCGCATATCGCCCTCGAATGCGCATTGCAAGTGCAGCCCAACGTCTGCATCGTTTCCGAAGAAGTCGAAGCGAAAAACATGACGCTTGCCGATGTCGTGAACTACATTGCCGACATTGTGGCAGCTCGCGCGAAAGACGGAAACAACTTCGGAACGGTTCTTATTCCGGAAGGATTGATCGAATTTATTCCGGCAGTCAAATCGCTTATTGCAGAGCTCAACGACCTTCTTGCCGACAAAGGCGCGGAATTTGCAGCCGTCGAAAAAGACAAACAGCGTCAATTCATTATCGACAATTTGACAAAAGCAAACGCCGAAATCTACGAAAGCCTTCCCGAAGGCGTGGCTCGCCAGCTCACGCTCGACCGCGACCCGCACGGCAACGTCCAAGTTTCGCTCATCGAAACAGAAAAATTGCTTAGCGAAATGGTGGGCAAACGCCTTGCCGAAATGCAAAAAGAAGGCCGATACAACGGCAAGTTCTCCGCGCTTCACCACTTCTTCGGCTATGAAGGACGTTGCGCCGACCCGACGAATTTCGATGCGGACTATTGCTATGCCCTCGGCTACAATGCTTCGCAACTGATCAAAACCGGTGTTACCGGCTACATGTCGTCGATTCGCAACCTGACGAAACCCTCTGTGCAATGGATTGCCGGCGGTATCCCCATCACTATGATGATGAACATGGAGAAGCGCAACGGTGTCATGAAACCTGTGATTCAAAAAGCGCTGGTGAAATTGGATGGCGGTCCGTTCAAGAAATTCGCCGAACAACGCGAAAAATGGGCAAAAGAGACATGCTACGTTTATCCGGGTCCGATCCAATATTTCGGCCCGTCGGAAGTGTGCGACCTGCCGCCCAAAACATTGGTCTACGAACAACAAGGAAAATAAATACAAACTTCCTATACGGCTTGCAACGAAAGGGGCTAACTGCATCAAGTCAAGCCCCTTCCTTTTTGCTTTTTGCGAAACCCCAACCAGTAAAGAGCGTTTCTAAAAACATTGCTACGCTTCATCCGCGCACTCACAAACTTCACAACATGTTTGCCCAACTTCATCAATCTCTCAACCCTCATCCCTCAACCATAGACCATTATCGTCAATGTCCCCCTCTGTGTCGCCGCGCCAGCAGCGATATAGCATATTATTCTATGCTGATGCAACCGCTCTCCATAGCTAATAATTAAAACATAGCAATGTCTTCCTCTGTGTCGCCGCGCCGCCGACGATATAGGGGAAGTGGCAAGCTTGCGAGCCGAAGGGGTTGACCCACAGCCGCGTAGCGGCTTTTCAGCGCGGTAGAAAGTTGGAAAGTTTGTGAAGCTGCAACGTTGATTCTTGCCGAACCCCCCCGCCTGCGGCACCTCCCCTATCCGCGCTATCGCGCGGCAGAGGAGGACATTACGCGGTTGCCAATTTCACCGACCTCTCAACCATAAACTCTCAACCCATTGAAAACTCACTTTATCCATAATGGCGCATTGGAGGATATTGCTAGGTTTCTGCAATGAAAAAGTGAAAATTGGGGAACAATAAAAAAACGGCTCGCATTGCAAATGCAACATGAGCCGTTTGAGGTTCCTGGCGGAATCGAACCGCCGTGCGCGGTTTTGCAGACCGCTGACTAAGCCACTCATCCAAGGAACCGACTTTTTTGTGACTGCAAAGATAGTCATCTTTATAAAAATCACCGCAAATTTTCGGATTTTTTTCGCGACAAATCGCAAAATTCACAATAATCCGAACATCCCTACCCTCACTCGATATCGGAATAAGTGATTTCGTAGGTTTTTTGGAATGTGGGCAAGTTGGAATTTACATAGCGATAGTATTGCAATATTTGGGTGATTCGCAAATCGTCGTCCGCGACGTAATTAAACAGATAAATTTCGTTTCCTTCCGTTAACTTCATCAGCAAATTACGCGAAATATCGCCCCAAAGTCCTTTTTCTGCAAACACCGCATTTTCCAACCCATTCTCCAAACACATCAGGCACATGGCGTTCAAGCTCAAATTGCCGGTTTGCATCGCTTCGGAAGCAACAAACTCAATTGTTTCCCCTTCCTGTCGGACAATGGACCGGATATTGCCGGCATCATTCCATGAAAAGCTCCAAATTTGTTCCGGCGATTGGATGAAAAACAAGCGGCCATCCATGTAGGCAAATTCCATATCGTCCAATGTTGAGAAGCGGCCGTCGGCCAATTGCGCGACATACGTCCTGCCCTCGCCTCCGTCGACGGAAACAGCGTAAACTTTCTCATTGCCGTTTGTTTCGATGCGGATTGTCGTGGTGCGTTGCGTTTGCGCCACCACATCTTCATCGACAACCACCGCGCCCGTCAGCGCATCGCCATCGTAGGTCAATGTCATTGTTTCCGTGCGCGTGCGCGCCATGTCGGCAGCATAATAGTTTGCCTCGATTTTTTCAATGCGGGATTTTTGCGCCGGTTCGTCCGGAACTTCTTGCTTTTCCGCCTTCAATTGCGTCACGTGGAAACGCAACGTTTCACCGTGACATGTCACGACAAGCTCCGCCGACCGGTCGCTGTCCGATTTGTTGGAAGCGACGGTGGCCGAAAGCTCGACCAATCCCATTTTGCCATTGTTTTCCGATAGCGACAACCATTCTTGTCCCGAATCGAAAACCACTTCGCAACTCCATGCGTCGCGAGCGGTAAAAGCAGGAAAAGTCACCGTATTCTCATCGGCTCCGATCGTAATGGATGCCGTTCGCCCCAAGAGCCATTCGGAACTGGAACTTTCTTCGTCACACGCGCTTATTGCCAACATTGGCAACAAGAATAAAACGATTCTTTTCAACATCATCACGGCAAGCGATTGCTAATTGTCGTTTTTATACTTATCGGGAACGGGCGGCGGCGTTGCCCCATCAGCGGCTTCATCAGTCGCCGGAACATCGGTCGATGGCTTCGATTCCGCCGGAGCGTCTTCGCCGGAAGTTTGGCTTTCATTTTTCTTGCGTTCTTCTTCCAAAGCCTCGTTTGCCTTGATAATTTCATCTGCCCGCGATGCCCATTTCCGTTTTCCAAAAATATGCTCTACATCTTCCGTGTAGATTACCTCACGTGTCAGAAGCAAATCGCGCAATTTATGATGCCCTGCTTCGTGTTCCATCAAAATTTGTTTTGCGCGCTCGTATTGCTCTGTCAGGATGCGCGTCACTTCCGAATCAATCATACGCGCACGGTCTTCGCTATATGGTTTGGAGAACATATAGTCCTGTCCCGACGAGTCGTAGTAACTCACATTCGGCAATTCTTTGCTCATGCCGTAATAGGCCACGATCGCGTATGCTTGTTTGGTGGCGCGTTCCAAGTCGTTGAGCGCGCCGGTGGAGATATGCCCGATAAACATTTCTTCTGCAGCCCTGCCTCCAAGCAACGAACATATTTCGTCGAGCATGGCCTGTTCCGGAACAATTTGCCGTTCTTCCGGCAAATACCACGCTGCGCCCAAAGCCTTGCCGCGAGGCACAATCGTGACTTTGATCAATGGATTGGCATACTTCAAATGCCAACTGATTGTGGCATGGCCGGCTTCGTGGGTGGCAATGGATTCGCGTTCTTCCTCGGTCGTTATTTTGGAACGCTTTTCAAGTCCGCCCACAATGCGGTCGACAGCATCCATGAAATCTTGTTTCTCGACAGAAGCTTTGTTTCTGCGTGCTGCAATCAAAGCAGCCTCGTTGCACACATTCGCAATATCGGCACCGGAAAATCCCGGCGTTTGGCGTGCCAAAAGGTCGACATCGACATCGTCCGCTATTTTCACATTGCGCAAATGCACATAGAAAATTTCTTTTCTATCGTTCAAATCAGGAAGGTCCACATAAATCTGACGGTCGAAACGTCCGGCACGCAACAAGGCTTTGTCGAGAATGTCGACACGGTTTGTCGCTGCAAGCACGATAATGCCGCTATTCGTGCCGAAGCCGTCCATTTCCGTAAGCAATTGGTTTAGCGTGTTCTCTCGTTCGTCGTTTGCACCAAGATTCGGATTGCGTCCGCGAGCCCGTCCCACTGCATCGATTTCATCGATGAAAATGATGCAAGGCGCTTTGTCTTTGGCTTTCTTAAACAAGTCGCGCACGCGGGAAGCACCGACCCCGACAAACATTTCCACGAAGTCCGACCCCGACAGGGAGAAGAACGGCACGTTTGCCTCTCCTGCCACTGCTTTTGCCAACAATGTTTTTCCCGTTCCCGGAGGACCGACAAGCAATGCGCCTTTTGGAATTTTTCCTCCCAAATCCGTATATCGGCGCGGATTTTTCAAAAACTCAACAATTTCCTCGATTTCCGTTTTCGCCTCTTGCAAGCCGGCAACATCCTTAAACGTTACATTTGTACCTTTTTCTTTATCAAAAAGCTGCGCTTTCGACTTGCCCACGCTGAAAACACCGCCGGAACCATCGCCGCCGCCTCGCGACATGCGACGCATCAATATGAACCAAAAAACAATCAGCAAGACAATCGGCCCGAATGCCCATAAAAACGACGATATCAGGCTGCCACCTTGCTCATAGTCCAACTTGTTATTGTAACCAACTTGTTCCAATTTTTTTTCTAAAGAAGCCGCCGGCACTTTCACAATGATTTTCGCTTTCTTTAAATCCACGCCCTGCTGTCCCTTGAAAACTTCACGGGCAAGCGAATCAGTCAATGTCGCTTCTATTTCATTGTCTTCCGGATATACAACAATGCTTGTCACACCGTTCGATTCCAAATAACTTGTAAATTCCGGTTGCCAATTCACTTTGCGTTCCACGGAAGTATCTTGCATGTAGAACAAAGAAAACAAAGCGATGCCTATGATGGCATACATCCAAAATATATTGAACTTAAAGCCGAATTGCTTTTTATTTTTATTATCCATATTGACAATATATGATTAATCCAAGTCGGGAACGGTCGTGACACACGCGTCGCTCCACAATTGCTCTAAATTATAATATTCCCGATATTCGGGCAAAAACACATGCACATAAACAAAACCATAGTCGATTACAATCCATTGGGCATTCTTATACCCATCGTAATTAAACGGTTTCACGCCCGCATGTTCTTGCACATATTCGCGCACGGAATCTGCTATTGCGGAGACTTGCATTGTCGACGACCCTTCGCAAATGATAAAATGCTGCGTCGAAGCATGTTCTAACTCGCTCAAATTGACATGCGTAATTTTCTTTCCTTTTTTTTCTTGAATACCTTCTATTATGAGTGTCAGTAATTCTTGATTATTTGCCATTCTTATTCCATTAAATTCAGCACAAAGATACACTTTTGCTCGTTCATACTTATAACAATCTCGACGTTCAATGTTTCAACGGCAAAAAGTTAAAATACCAAAAAGCAGTTGCGCGTATGAAACCCGTGCAACTGCTTTTATCGTATTAGGCAATTTTTGTTTTTCTATCCATATTGGATGGTGCCATCCGGGTTTCTGTATTTGTCGAAACTCTTTTCATATTGGTCCATCGCCCGCAAGCTCATGCCCATGCTCGAGAACCCGCCATCGTGATAAAGATTTTGCATTGTCACCTTGCGCGTCAAATCGCTAAACATGACGATACAATAGTTCGCACACTCATCGGCATTTGCATTGCCCAGCGGCGACATGCGGTTGGCAAAGTCCATCAACGATTCCATGCCTTTCACTCCGCTTCCGGCTGTCGTCAATGTCGGAGATTGGGAAATCGTGTTGATTCTGACATTCTTTTCACGTCCGTAGATATACCCGAAACTGCGAGCAATCGATTCCAACAACGCCTTGGCATCTGCCATGTCGTTGTAGCCGAACAGAGTGCGTTGCGCAGCGACATACGACAATGCCACAATGCTGCCGTAGTCGTTAATCGCATCCAATTTTTTAGCCGTTTGAATCATTTTATGGAATGATATGGCTGAAATATCGAGCGTCTTGTTCAACAAATCGTAATCAAGATCGTCATAAAGTCTTTTCTTTCTTACATTAGGCGACATGCCGATTGAGTGAAGCACAAAATCTATTTTTCCACCTAAAATTTCCATCGACTTTTGGAATACCATTTCCAAATCTTCGCAATTGGTGGCATCGGCAGGCAATATCTCAGCATTAAGCTTTTCACCCAATTCAGATATTTCGCCCATTCTAACAGCAACCGGCGTATTGGAAAGCGTAATGGTAGCGCCTTCTTCCACTGCCCGTTCTGCAACTTTCCACGCAATACTGTTTGAATTCAAAGCACCAAAAATGACGCCTCGTTTTCCTTTAAGTAAATTGTAACTCATTTTAATCCTATAATAGTTCAACTTTCAGCAAAGCTATACAAACACATTCTGCAAATGCGCATGCCTCCTTTTGCTTTTAAAGTAATTCGCGGCAAAGATATAATTTTTTTTTAAAATCCGCTGCATTTTGTCTGCCTTCGGCGGCAATAGCGTCATAGAAAAATCGAGCGGCAAACAATACCGCCCGATTCAAGTTGCTTAACGCTTATACAGCGGAATCCGGCTGCAAAACCGGCGGTTCTTTTCCCTTATCGGCATCTGCGATCATCGACAAGAAATAGCCTTGGGATTTTATCAGATTCCGAGATTGCAAAACCATTGTTTTTGTTTCGTTCAGAATATTTAAATACAACATGCTGGCTTTCGTGCTCATATTGCCTTCCTTCAAACGATAAATCTGGTTTTTTATCGCTTGGGCAATCACGCCAAAAAGGCTGTCGCGCATCGTCAACACTTCGTCCAAATCTGAAAAATTCTTTTCGCGAAGCATGGAATTGATTTTGCTGAATATGTTATCAACGCCGTCATTAACCAATTTCAAATCCATAATCTGCTCTTTCGTAAGCCCCCTATGATGGTTTTCGATATGCTGGTATGCGGGACGAGTGCAATGGAGAAGCGCTTTCGACACTTCTGTCAAATAATCGACTACTTGTATATAGAAATGGCCTGTTTCCACATTATGGTCTTGCAGCAATTTCAGCGTCTTCATAATGTGATATTTACGTTGATTCGCCTGATGATACAAATCTTCGGATTCCGTCATGGTTTCTTTCAGCAAACGGCGATTTTCCGTGAACAACGCCACCAACATGTGGTTGTAAATGCTCGACACTTGTTCCATCGTCGTGCATACCTCTTGCGTGCAAGAATAAAGCACATCGGAATCGCATTCCCCGTCGTGAATGATATTGATTTCTTCGCTTTTCTTTTCCTTGTCTTTTTTCTTAAATATCAAATTATGGCATAATATATATCCGCACAACAAGCACAAGCCGGCCAATGCAATCCATCCGCCCCACATCAACAAAAGGCCGCTCAGGAAAGCCAACGTGATTGCGCCAAGTGCCGTGATAAACCACCCCATAATCACAACCATGACACCGGTAATCCGATATACGGCGCTGTCGCGCCCCCATGCGCGATCTGCAAGCGACGAACCCATCGACACCATGAATATCACATACGTCGTCGACAATGGCAACTTCAATGATGTGCCCAAACAGATCAAGCTGGCAGCTGCTGTCAGATTCACGACAGCGCGTATCATGTCGTACGACACCGACGTGTCGGCATGTTCATCGGGCACAAACCGACTATTCAGTTTTTTTTGTATTCGTTGCGGGACAACCGATTTATAGACGTTGTTCAGATTCATTGCCATGCTCACCAAAGCGCGAGAAATCTTCGTAGAACCGAAACGTTCCTCTTCCTCGTTTTGCGACGACAAATTCAATTGCGTTTCCGCCACTTTCATTGCATCTTTCGACACAAACAACGTCACAATCATGACGATTCCGCTTATTAGCAAAAACCAAACATTCACATGGGCAGGCTCTGCAAGTTGCGACATCATCATGCCCACGTCGTTCGCTTCACTGGCAATCATGTAACTGTCGAGCCCCGCCATCGGCACACCGATGAAGTTTACAAGGTCGTTTCCGGCAAATGCCAATGCAAGCGCAAATGTGCCGGCTAAGATTGTTATTTTCATGATATTCACGCCCAAACGTTGCAACACCCAAAGCAACGCAGACGATATAACCCAAACTGCCAGCAATGCCATTCCGATATGCTCGTTTATCAAAAGTGTGAATTCCGGGCTAATCAATCCCGAACTTTTCATTCCTTTGAATATCGCGAAATAAACAATCCCGACTATCGATATTCCGCACCACACAGCGCCATAGCGCCTGATAGTCCGATTGTATTTGAAAGAGAAAATCAGCCTTGAAATGTACATCAAAATTGCACCCATTGCAAATGCGAGCACAACCGACGACAAGATTCCGGATATGATTATCATTGCTTTCCCCGCATTGATATATTGGCCCAAATCTGCAAACGACAAGTCGGGACTGTTCCAAATGGTGAACATTGCAACCGCGAGCGAAGCGCCAAGCAATTCAAACACCAAAGAAACCGTTGTCGAGGTCGGAAGCCCAAGGGCATTGAACGTGTTCAAAAGCACGACATCCGACAACATCACAGCGACGAACAAGAACATGATATTTTCAAACGTAAACATTCCCGGATGAAACACGCCGTTACGAGCCACTTCCATCATGCCATTGGACGTCAAAACGCCCAATAAGATTCCGGCAGAAGCCACCACTAAAATAACCCACCGCTTGGCTACTTTCGAACCCAATGCGGAATTTAGGAAATTAATCGCGTCGTTCGACACCCCGACAATCAAATCCAATATTGCCAATACGGCAAGTATGACAACAATTATTGTAAAAATCGGACTCATTTTATTTGATTTTTATGTTTTTTCAATGAAAATATAAATTCAAGACCGGCATACTGCCGATTTTGCGCTTTAATCTCTCCCCCATGGAATTGCACCGAATTTCGCACAATCGACAAGCCAAGGCCTGTGCCTCCCGATTTTCTCGACCGGCCGCTGTCGATCCTATAAAACCGCTCAAAAATCCGCGACAAATGCTTGTCTTCCACACCCGTTCCATTGTCGTAGACATCAAACCAATAGGCATCGTCGGTTTCTTTGTTCATCGAAATGAAAATGTCGCGGCCACCGGAATAGGCAATCGAGTTATTGACAAGATTCCGGAAAATCGCGTCGATCAACTGCCGGTTTCCTTCAATGTCAACCTGCTCAGGCATGTCGATGTTTATTCTCATCTTATTTTCAGGACTGTATTGCGACACTTCATTTTTAATTGCGTCCACCACTTCCCGAACATTGACAGGCTTTACATCAAGCGTGTTCTTCGCTTCGGTCATTCGTGTTATCAAAGCCACATCTTGCAAGAGATTATTCAAACGCATCGTGTTGCTATAACCGGTTTCAAGCAGTTTTTTCACAGTCTCGCCATCCAAATTATTTTCGAGCAACGTCTCAAAACATCCCCGAATTGCTTGCACCGGCGTTTTTAGCTCATGATTTATATTGCTCGTCAATTGATGCTTGATGCGCAATTTTTCTTTTTCCTCAAACAACGTCTCTTCCATGCTTTTGTCTCGTTCCAATGCTGTTTGTTTCAACTTGCTATATATTTCGACAATTGCACGGGAAACTTCCCCAAGTTCATCATTCGGGAAAGACGACATGTCGTAGTCGAGATCGCCGCCGGCTTCTGCCGATTTCACTATCTCTTGCAACGATTTCACGCCTAAGGTAATTCGATTGATGGCAAAATACAAAATGATATTGAGAATGACGGCCGTTCCCAATATGAGCCATATATAGACGGTATCGCCTTTTAGCACATTTATTAGTGTGACGTCGTAAGGCAGCGCGCTTCTTACGACAATATCGCCATTTGCCGTAGCAGAATAAAAATATTCCCTATGGTCTGTTTCCGACAAGCGCCGTGTCGTATATCCGTGTCCTTTCGACAAAGCATCTGCAATTTCAGGGCGTGTCTTATGATTTTCCAATTTTCCGGCATTAAAGCTGTCAAATTCCACGTTCCCATTTCGAGCTATCAATGTCACTCTCACATCCTTGTCGGGTATCAATTGCGATATCTCGCCTTTCGACAGTTTATGTCCGTTTTCTTCATATCGATTGATCAAAATGGAATTGTAGGCTTGCAAGCGCGAATCGAGCAATTCCACTTTATATTCCCTCTCCCTTGAATACTGGACAATGACAAACGTCAGCACCAATATCCAAAAAAAGATATTGACCAAAAAGAACAGTTTCGTCCTGTAATTAAACGCTTTCTTTAAAACCATACCCATACCCTTGCCTTGTTACAATTTTCGACTCATAAACGCCCAACTTCTTGCGCAGGCGATTTATATTCACATCGATTGTCCTGTCGACAACATAAATATTCTTTTCCCATATTTTCTCCATGATTTCTTCACGAGAGAAAATCTTGTTTTTATTGCTTAAAAACAAATAGAGCAAATCGAATTCTTTTTTTGTCAACGGAATTTCCTCATCGCCGATTTTGCATGTTTTCGACGCATGATCGAGCACTAATTTCCCGCACCCCACAATTTGAGGCGCATTTGCCTTGGCTCGTTTTAGCAGGCTTTTTACCCTTAACACAAATTCGCGCATTGAAAAAGGCTTGCGAATATAGTCGTCCGCGCCTCGCGTGAATCCGTCGACCAATGGCGCTTCATCGCCCAACGCCGTGCAAACTATTATCGGAACATCGGCCGTGTCCGGATTTGAGCGCACTTTGCTCACCAATTCCAAGCCACTTATTTCCCCCATCATGATATCAAACACCATCAATGAATATTCCGCCAATGGCATTTTCAAAGCGCTTTCTGCCGAATTGGCGATATCTACGGAATAACCGGCCAATTCCAAATTGATTTTCATCAAATCGCAAATCGACATTTCGTCGTCGACAACCAATATCTTAACGGGAGATTCCATCTTTTAAAAATTAAACATGATTTCTGCCACTAATTTGTCATGGTCGGAAGGAGCTATCTCAACGCCATCGTCATAAAAATACTTCTCAAAATTCAAGCGCAATTCTGCCTTGACTTTTTTATAATATCCCAACGTGACGCCCAACGACACGCGATTTCTCCCGATGTCGTCGATTGGCAACAGACCGGTAGTCTCATCCGTAAAGCCATTGCTGTCGTCTGTCATCGAATCGAAGCGCCCCATAAATTTAATCATATTCAAATAAGGGCTTTTGATTGGAAGTCCATACATGCCCATTATGTTATACGCATGCACAGGCTTCATCGGGTCGTTTATATAATGCTTATACATATATTCTCCTTCGACCATGAAACGTCCAAAAGCATACGACACGCTTACGTCGTATATGTTGATGCGCACACGATCGGGCCTTGTTGTCATAACCGAAGCATTGATGTCGAAGCCATCAACCAAATAGTTAAGATGCCCGACAAATAAGAAATGTTTCAACCACACTTCGTCGCTCAAAGCGTAATCCATGCCGTTAAACACGCCGAATTCGGCTGTCAACGGCGTTGATTTCAAAGCATAAGTGCCCTTTATTCCTATATCAAAGATGTTTCCGATGTCTTTCCCCACAAACGACCGGTTGGCAAACCATCGCTCATGCGGAGAACGGGCCGCATCGACCGAAACCGGCACACGGAATTGGCCTGCCGTCAATTTGAATTGTTCGCCGAAATGCAATCGGGCATATAAATCGTGTGTACGTATTTTCCCTTTTTCGCTTAAATTGATTTCCAATTTATAGTCCAAAAACGACGACAGCCATCCGCGAACATTTACACGAGCATCGCGCACTTGAAATCTCGCATTATTGATATCCGTTTGATATTCAAATTTGGCTCGCAACGTCCCCCCGATTTTTGGAATCCACGACCGAATAGAGTCTTCCGCATGGCAAGGAGATGCCATCCCACTGCACAAAAACGTCAGGACAACTCCATATATAATTTTTTTCAATTTCACGGCTGCAAAAATACGTCTATTAAAATGCACAAATATAACAAAAAAGTAACAATGCCAACAGGAGTCGCCTTTTCAGACTTTGGCATTTTCCGAAATAAGCAGCAACCTGTCACCCGGATGAAGTTCCAATTTGCCATTCGGAATAATAAATTCCTGCCCTCTTTTGACGAGCATCACCAAAGTCCCGCTTGGGATGTTGATCTCCGACAACAATGCGCCATTTTTCAAATCGTCGGCTGTCAGCGTGACATCTCTCAACGAACTATCGATTGTTTCCGGCAACTCTACTCCGAAATTGGCATCCTCCGCTTCGGCCGGCAAATCCAATTTCAACCATCGAGCAACCCTCGATATCGTCATGCCTTGCACTATGAGCGACAACAATGTGATGAAAAACACAATATTAAATAATTGATCCGATCCCGGAATATTTGCTATGACGGGGTATGTGGCAAAGATTATAGGCACTGCGCCTCGCAAACCGACCCACGACACAAACAATCTCGCTTTATTGTTGATCTTGCGGAAAGGCAAAAGGCAAAGATACACGCTGACAGGACGCGCCACCACAATCATGAACACGCCAATAAGCAACGCCACTCCGGCAATATCCAGCATTTCATGAGGATTGACAAGCAACCCCAACGTAAGGAACACGATGATTTGCGAAAGCCATGTCATGCCATTCATGAACGTGTTTGTTTCTTTTCTGTACGCCAAACGCATATTGCCGATTACCACGCCGGCAATATACACTGCCAAATAGCCGTTTCCACGAATTGTGTCGGTTAGCGTGAACGTCATGAATACAATGCTGAGCAATAAAATTGGATATAAGCTGCTATTCGACAAATTAATTTTATTGATCAGCCATCCGGCAAAACGTCCCGCGGCATATCCAATCACGCCGCCAAATAAAAATTGCAAAAACAAATCTTTCAACAAAACGCCAATCGACAATTCCGAGCCGCTGCCAACCACTTGAATCAACACGATTGTCAACATATATGCCATCGGGTCATTGCTTCCGCTTTCCAATTCCAACATCGGACGCAAATTATGTTTCAAGTTCATGCGTTGCGAACGAAGCAAATTAAATACCGACGCAGAATCCGTAGACGACATTGTCGCTGCCAACAACATGGACACCAACAATGTCAAACTAATGTCGGCATCCGTATGGTCTGAAAGAAAAAATATAAACAATCCTGTCAATATGGTTGTCGCCAAGACGCCCAATGAAGAAAGCACAATGCCGGGAAACAACACAGGGCGTATTTCTTGCAATTTGGTATCCATTCCGCCTGAAAACAAAATAATGCTCAATGCAATCATGCCAATGAATTGCGCATCCGCAGCACTATGGAATTCGATGCCCAAACCGTCGCTGCCAAACAACATGCCCACTATTAAGAACAGCAACAATGTTGGAATACCGAACCGATAACCGGTTTTGCTAATAAGAATACTTGTAAAAATAAGCAATGAGCCTATCATTAAGATATTTTCCGCCGTAATCATAAAAATGCTCAGATTAATAGTACTTGCAACAAAAGTACAAATATTTTTGCATTTTTCAACGCTTCAAGCCCATTCCCCTATGGTGCTTGTCAGATGCGCTTTTCTTATTGTCATGAATTATACGTAAGTTTGCACTGCAAAATCACTCAATACCTTATGGCATTAGAAATCGAACGTAAATTTCTTGTAACCGACGCGGCTTTCAAACAAAAAGCCATACGCAAGTTTCATATTCGCCAAGGATATTTGTCGCGCGATGCCGATACAGTGGTCAGAATCAGAATCGTCGACACAAAGTCGTTCTTGACAATTAAAACAAAAAACGAAGGATGCCGCAGAAATGAGTTTGAATACGAGATACCCTATGACGACGGCATTGCCCTGCTCCATTTCTGCAAGGGTATGATTATAGAGAAAACACGTTACATTGTCCCTTACGAAGGCAATGACTGGGAAATCGACGAATTTTCATCTTCCCTTGAAGGCATCGTCATTGCCGAAATCGAGCTTCCATCGGAAAACGCGCCATTCAGCAAGCCGTCATTCATCGGAGATGAAGTGACAGGAAATCCCCTTTACTACAACTCCAACATCCATAAACTTGCCAAAAAACATTCAACGAAGTTGCAATAACGCGACATTCTCCACATGATGCGTATGCGGGAACATGTCGACAGGCTGCACCTCACCGACTTTATAAAGTTCATCAAGCAATGCGATGTCCCTTGCTTGTGTAGCCGGATTGCAACTGACATATACGATTCTTTCCGGACGTGCCCTCTTTATGACTTCTACAACGTCTTCATGCATTCCCGCCCTCGGCGGATCAACAATCATCACATTCGGACGCCCATGTTCCGAAATAAATTCATCCGTCAATACGTCTTTCATGTCACCGGCATAGAACAGCGTATTTTCAATGCCGTTAATTTCTGAATTCACACGCGCATCTTCAATCGCTTCCGGCACATATTCTATACCTACGACTTTTGCTACATCCTTTGCCACAAAATTGGCAATGGTTCCCGTGCCGGTATATAAGTCATATACCAAATCAGTTGGTCGCAATGCCGCCATCCGCCTCGCCACTTTATACAATTCATACGCTTGCAGGGAATTTGTTTGATAGAACGACTTTGCGCCTATGTGAAACGTCAAGCCTTCCATTTTTTCAGAGATATGGTCTTGTCCGCGATAGACAACCACTTCTTGATCGCCAATAGTATCATTCAATTTCCGATTGACCACATATAGAAGAGACGTGATTTGCGGGAATTCTTTGGCAATGGCACCCATCACATCCCCTATCGCATCTTCGTTTTGCTCGGCAAAAACCACGATCAGCATGATTTCTCCCGTAGTCGACATTCGAATCATCAGCGTGCGCATCAATCCTTTTTGCGCCCTTAAATCATAAAAGGCGTATCCTTTTGCAAGCGCGTAATTGCGGACAAACAACCTAATTTTATTCGACAAATCCGGCTGCAACAAACATTGCTGTATGTCGAGAACCTTGTCGAAAGCTCCCGGTATATGAAAACCCAATGCGTTCCGATCCGGAAATTCTTTGCCGCTTCTCAAATCTTCAAATGAAATCCATTTCTTGTTGGAAAACGTATATTCCAACTTGTTCCTATACTCAAATGTTTCCGCAGAACCCAGCGTCTCGTTGACTTCCGGCAATTCCACTTTCGCGATGCGCGTCAGCGCATCTACTACTTGATTGCGCTTATATTGCAATTGATCGGCATACGGGATGTGTTGCCACTTGCAGCCTCCGCATTCACCGAAATGCACACATTTGGGTTCCACTCTTTTAGAAGAAGGCGTCACAATATTTACTATATGTGCTTCCGCATAATTCCTTTTTTTCTTGTCTATTTTAATGTCCACAATGTCGCCCGGCGCGCCAAAAGGCACAAAAACCACCATTTCTCCTATTTTTGCGATGCTCTTGCCTTCCGCAGCCACACCAATGATTTCAACGCCCTCGACAACAGGCAAATCTCTTTTTTTGCGTCCCATTTTTTATTTTTTAATTCTTGACTCGCAAAATTACAGAATCTTTGCATTTCGCAACGCTCCATATAGCCGAAATACACATAAAAACCATTTTTTATCTATTTTTCTTTTACATTTCAAAGTAATTGAATTACATTTGCAATATGCACATCATATAGACTATTTAACATATCTATTACATAAACCATCTAATTAGAATGAAACGTATTTATACTTTCGGTAACGGACAAGCAGAAGGACGTGCCGATATGAAAAACCTACTCGGCGGAAAAGGAGCAAACCTTGCTGAGATGAACTTAATCGGAGTGCCGGTGCCTCCGGGATTTACCATTACGACAGAAGTTTGCACCGAATACAACAAACTCGGTCGCGAGGCAGTCGTAAAACTTATCGAAGACGATGTAAAAAAATCTGTCGCTCATATTGAAAAACTTACAGGCAACAAATTCGGAGATGCCGAAAATCCGTTGCTCGTCTCCGTGCGTTCCGGCGCAAGAGTTTCCATGCCCGGCATGATGGACACAGTGCTCAACCTCGGTATTAACGACACCGTAGTCGAAGCATTGGCAAAAAAATCCGGCAATCCGCGTTTTGCATGGGACAGCTATCGCCGTTTCGTTCAAATGTATGGAGACGTCGTTCTCGGCATGAAACCGAAATCCAAACAAGATATCGATCCGTTCGAAGAGATTCTTGAACAAGTCAAAGATGCCAAAGGCATTAAAAACGACACAGATCTCGACGTGAACGATTTGAAAAATCTCGTGGTAAAATTCAAAGAAGCTGTCAAAAAGACCACCGGAAAAAGCTTCCCTGAATCTGCATGGGAACAACTTTGGGGTGCAATTTATGCCGTTTTCGACAGTTGGATGAACGAACGCGCCATCCTCTATCGCCGCATGAACCAAATTCCGGAAGAATGGGGTACCGCCGTCAATGTGCAAGCAATGGTATACGGCAATATGGGTCCTACCTCTGCTACGGGCGTGGCATTCACTCGCGATGCTGCGACAGGAGAAGACATTTTCAATGGCGAATATTTGATCAACGCACAAGGTGAAGATGTCGTAGCCGGTGTTCGCACTCCGCAACAAATCACGACAGAAGGCTCTCGCCGTTGGGCTGCCTTGCAAGGCATTTCCGAAGAAGAAAGAGCAGCAAAATACCCATCGTTGGAAGAATCCATGCCGGAATGCGCAAAACAATTGATTGAAACGCAACAAAAATTGGAAGACTATTTCAAGGACATGCAAGACCTTGAATTCACAATCCAAGACGGCAAATTATGGCTGCTTCAAACACGTAACGGCAAGCGCACGGGCGCAGCCATGGTGAAAATCGCCATGGACCTCCACCGCGCAGGCGTTATCGATGAAAAAACCGTCTTGAAAAGAATGGAGCCGCAAAAGCTCGACGAACTTTTGCACCCCATCTTCGACAAAGACGATTTGAAACGCGCACGCAGCGTAGCCAAAGGCTTGCCGGCATCACCGGGCGCAGCGACAGGACAAATCGTATTCTTCGCCGATGATGCAGAAGCATGGGCTGAAATGAATAAAAAAGTAGTCATGGTGCGAATCGAAACATCGCCGGAAGACCTTCGAGGCATGTCGGTCGCACAAGGCATTCTGACGGCACGCGGCGGAATGACATCGCATGCAGCCGTTGTTGCTCGCGGCATGGGCAAATGCTGTGTTTCCGGAGCCGGTGAAATCAAAGTCGATTACAAGGCAAAAACCGTGGAAATGGGTGGCAAAGTTTACAAAGAAGGCGATTGGATTTCTCTCAACGGTTCGACAGGCGACGTTTACGATGGACAAGTTCCGACTGTCGATGCAGAACTTTCGGGAGATTTCGCCGCTATCATGAACCTTGCCGACAAATATACGAAAGTCGATGTTCGCACAAATGCCGATTCTCCGCGAGACGCGCTTGTTGCTCGCAAATTTGGAGCAAAAGGAATTGGACTTTGCCGCACAGAACACATGTTCTTCGAAGGAGACCGCATCAAAGCCATGCGGGAAATGATCCTTGCCAACACGACAGAAGGCCGCCGCGTAGCCCTCGACAAACTATTGCCTATGCAGCGCGACGACTTCCGCGGCATTTTTGAAGCCATGGACGGTCTTGGCGTGACAATCCGTTTGCTCGACCCGCCGTTGCATGAATTTGTTCCCCATCAATTGGCAACCCAAAAAGAATTGGCACAAGAAATGGGCATCTCTATTGAAAAGGTGAAAAGCATTTGCGATTCTTTGGAAGAATTCAACCCGATGCTCGGACACCGTGGATGCCGCTTGGGCAATACTTATCCGGAAATCACGGAAATGCAAGCACGAGCTATCATCGAAGCTGCCATCGACTGCAAAGAAAAAGGCATCGATGTCCATCCGGAAATCATGGTACCCCTTGTCGGCGTAGTCAAAGAGCTTGAAATGCAAAGTGAAATTATCCGCAAAACTGCAGAAAAAGTATTTGAAGAAAGAGGCACAACCGTGGCATATAAAATAGGTACGATGATCGAAGTGCCGCGCGCTGCACTTGTTGCCGATCAAATTGCGCAATATGCAGATTTCTTCTCGTTCGGCACGAACGACTTGACGCAAATGACATTCGGATATTCTCGCGACGACGCGCCTAAGTTCTTAAAATACTATAAAGAATTGGGCATCATCAAGACTGATCCGTTCGAAGTGCTCGATCAAGAAGGCGTCGGCCAACTTGTAGCAATGGGTACGAAAAAAGGCCGTGCGACAAAGCCAGACTTGAAAGTCGGAATATGCGGAGAGCATGGAGGCGAGCCGTCGTCTGTCAAATTCTGCGCAAAACTCGGCATGAACTACGTTTCATGTTCGCCGTTCCGTGTGCCGATAGCACGTGTGGCGGCAGCGCAAGCTGCAATAGAGAATTAAGATACATTAGAAACAAGAACCTCACGCAGACGCCCTTAAACACATACAAATCACATACCAAAACGTTCTAACGCATTGTTAGTCAGTAATGTATTAAAGAGGCGCAGGCTGCAGTAGAGGATACTCTCTAAAAAT
>UMAB01013746.1_pt1 | contig 20634 bp, 20 predicted proteins | sample 1963601 | NCBI WGS metagenome assembly UMAB01 (sample SAMEA4835905, study PRJEB28245) | human gut metagenome | biome: gut microbiome; material: fecal sample | place: Denmark | collected 2008 | reverse complement strand
CTTTTTGGACGGTACATACACCAACCGCCCGCCGACATACCGATCACGATAACCGGAAGCACTATTCAGACTCCAACAGAAAGCCCCCGCACCAGCGCCGCTACTCCACCTACCGCCCAATACAGCAACCCGCCAATTATTGTAAGCGTTCCAAAAATAATCTGAAACGGGAAGGGCGCTTGTTCCGGCGTTTTCCGTGGGAATGAACAGCCAATCAAATTCTTCGCTATAACCGAAAGCGGAAATGTAACCGCCCGTTGTATATACGGGACAAATGCCCGTGTCAACGTAAGGGTCAGTTCCCTTATCATCGGCAAAGCCATGATCCGCAACGAAAAGCCGCCCATGCTGCCCGGCGAACTGTTCCGGCGTGGTGTTCGTCCAGTTAGCGGGGTTCTGTTCGTTCATGCCGTCAACCCAAGTCCAAATGTTACCCCAAAAGTTTTCTTCCCCTCTGTAAGAAACAATCTGAACTTCGTTGGAATTGTTGACCGCCCCGGAAGCGTTACCCAAAGAAGCGCTACCCCCGGTGTTTTCCGTCATGCTGGAAGCGCCATCGTCAACCTTTGAAACAGCGCCCATGCCAATATTCGACTGCATATTGAAGGACGCATATTCAACCAGCATAAGAAGCTGTGAAGCGGCGGCGGTTGCGGCGTAAGACTGTTCCCAGCCCTTGCCCCGGTTGTTCGCCAGCTTGCGGGTGTTCGCCCTTGTCAGGGCGTTCGTAATGCCGGAAGCGGGTTTTGCGTTTGCAATGCTGGAAAGTTTATCAGCGGCAAAATCAGCGGTAACAGCATCGTCCTTGATATATGTTTCGGTGTCATTGTCATAAATGCTACCTTCAAAAGCGGCAAGGTAAATGAAATCATTTTCGTTGCCATCTTCGACAAAAGCGGGGTGAACCTTGAACCCGGCTTTCGGCTGCGGGGAAACATAGTAACGGGCTTTTCTGATATGGTGTCCCTGATTCTGCCCTTCGTTGATAATTTCAGTAACCAGCGGAACAACCTTGTAATAAAATTTCGGCTGTTCAACCATAACCTGCCCGTTCGTGCCGTCCTCTTTGTAACCAGCGCCGCCGTGATAGGCTTTCACCGTACCATCGTCAGCCACGTTGCAACGTCTGCGACCGCCGAAACAATGAATATCATCAAAGCCCTTGCCGCCCGTGCGGTTCACCGCTCCGGCAAGGCGGGTGAATTTCTTGTTCGCAAGGTCAACTTCCACGCCGACAATATCCGGGTCAGTATAGCCAAGAATCGCCTGTAAATCGGAAATCTGCTGCTGCAAATCCTCAATATCGCCGATTGTGGCAACCGCCGCCTGATCGACTTTCAGGGAAACATTTTCGGCATTGCCCACCGTGGTAACAAGGGTAACGTAAGCGCCGGAAACGGTGATCCCGTTGTAAGGCGGCATATAACAGTTCCCGGAAGTTTCCACGGTTGCGGCGTACAGGATTTCCCCTTCCTGCGGGTCTTTCGCATAAAGCCCAAGCGCTTTCATGTAGTACCCCGCTTTCAGTTCGGTGTTGGTAAAGGCGGTTTCAACCTTAATCGCAACATTGTTTGTGCGGGTGACTTTGGAAATCAGGCTTGTTTGCTTCACGTCCGCAAGCGCCGTCAGCGCTTGAAGCTGCCCTTCCGTGTAGGTGTGGGAAGAAGCTGCAATTTTGGTGAACTCAATGTTCCCCGTTCCGGCGATCATCTTTGCAATGAGCGCCTGTCCTTTGTCGGTGATAACCAACTTTGAAAATTCTGCCATCGTCTTTCATCCTTTCTTATTCGTCAAGATTGTTTGCTTCAAAGAATTCCGTTGACAATACACCCGCACCAACCGAACCTTGACCGTTTATATTGAACTGTTCTTTGAAGTCATTTGTTATAACAACTTTTGCGGTATTTACTACACCGCCGCCCGGAATAGCCGCACCGTCAACCGATACGCTTTCCTTGCTGTCATTCGTGGTGAAGAAGCGCATTGCATCCACAACAGCGCCACCGTTCAGCGCTTCGCCGCTGGAACTGTAATGTTCTTCGCTGTCGTTCGTGACAAGCGGCAAAAGCGCCGCATCTGCAACCCCGCCAGCGACAAGGGCAACGCCGCTGATCGTCTGAACAATCTTCCCGTCATTCGTAATAAAGAACCTGTGCGTAAAACAAACGCCGCCCGCCCAAAAAGCAAAGCCGTTCGCAACACACGGAATATTGTTCTTCGCCGTGAACGTGATATTGCACGGGAACATCGTTTCAATCAGGTGTTCCAATTCTTCAATTTGCCCGTACAATTCAAGGTTTACTTCCAATTCAACCAAATAGCCATCTACAAAATGCGCTTTCAGGGTGAAATTGTTTTCGCCGCAAATTGCAATCAGGCGTTCCACGAAAACCCGCCATGTGTACGGAATGGAACTGAACCACCGAATTTGTACCCTTGCACGGCGGCTTTCAAGGGTATCTTCACTTGAAGGGAAAATGTGCAACAGCTTTTCAAATCGGGAAATTCCGTATTCGTCAGCCGTTGCAATAAATTCATTTTTCAAAACCCTGTCCGTTCCTTCCCATACAAGCCGGAATTCAGGGTTTTCCGCTTCAAGTGTAACGGCGGTTTCTTTGAAGTCTGCAAGGAATGGGGGAAGGTAAGATACAAGGTCAACTTCTCTTATCATGCGCCCGCACCCCCATAAATCGGAACTTCGTATTTCCCAAGTGTCAGATTGTCCGTTTTGTTATTGATCCGGGTGTTCTCAATATCCACAATCCCCGAAATTGCCAAAAGCCGGGTTTCGATTTGAGAAACACGAACCACCAAATACGGGTTATCTGCCCACGTTTTACGCAATTCAAGCAAATATGCCTGTATCGCTTCATCAATGGAAGATTGCAAGTTATTCCACCCGTACCCCACATCAAAGGTGATTGTGGTTTTCACGTTAATTGTGACGGCATCGGCGGGCTTCACCGTTACAACGTGTCCAATCGGCGCAAGCCCGTAACCTTCCCCGGCGTTTTGTTCGGGGTCAATCGCCGTCTGCACCGTTTGGATCAGTTCAGGGGTTGGAACGCCGTATTCAGAATTCAGGATCGTCAACAGCACCGTTCCCCCAACGGTCAATTTCTTCGCCTTTGCTGCCGAATACACGATTTCAAGCCATGCTTTCACCGTGGGATTGACCGTTCCAATAATCCCTTCATACCATTCATTCACAATTTCATTCGGGATCATATCGGCGGGGCGAATATCGCCGTTCCAAACCCTTGTTACCTTCGTACTTCCAACGCCCGGAATAGCGTTCGTTTTTTCGATATAATCCCGGACATTGCCGCCGAACGCCTTTTCATCGAACGAATTGAAATAACGGGTTCGCAAATCTTCCGTATCTTCTTCATCTTCGCCGGGAATAAGAACTTCCGTCAGCGTGGCGGTTTCCAGTCCTTCAACATATTCAATCGGGATAAGCTGCCCGAAATACTGATTTCCGACCGTGCCGGGGGTTTCGCATTGTACCCGGTATTCACCATCGGCGATTTTTTCCGTTACAATGTAGTTCAATGAACCCAAATTGAACCGCTTTCCGATAACGTCAACCGTTGCCGGGGTGAACGTGCCTTTCAAAACGGCGTATGTAGCGGGGTATGGAATGATGCCCCTTTCCTTGCACCGTAAGATCAGATATTCCCGTGAAGCGGTATCGCCGTACCCTTCCGCAATCATTCTGTTCAATTCAACGTACAGAATTTCAAGTTCAAGGGCTGTCGGTGAATGGGTGTCGAATATAACCGAACCTTCCCGTTTGTCGAACTTGTCTGATACCCGGTTCAACATCCGTTCAAGAATTTCCCTGTATGTTACTTCATACATTAAAAGTTCACCTCTCTTTCCGCTTCAACGTCCCCGAAAATCGTATGCGCCGTAAATGAAACATGAACCACGCCCTTTTTTGAAAGATCGAATTCAAAATTATCCACGCTTTCAATTCTATCGTCCCAAGTCAGGGCTTCCGTAATGCGCCGTTCCAGTTCGGGGCAAACATACGAAACGGGCATACCAAACAAATCAAGCAATTCAATTCCGTAATTCCAACTATACATAACGTACTTGAACCGCTCTGTAAGTAGGATTTTGTAAATTGCCTGTTTCATTGCTTCCTGTCCGTCCGTATATCCCCGGATCAGGTTCGCTTCAAGGTTCATTTTGTGGGTGTAGGTTGGTTGTCTTTCAAGTTCAAAATCCTGTTCAAGAAATCCCGTGTTTGAAGGTATCATGTTCCGATCCTGTCCATAACAACGTATTTCTGCCCGCCCTGTTGCCGGATCAGGATCACTTCATCACCGACAACCAACCCATTGTAAACGGTGATTTCGATCTTGCCCACGGCGTGAACGTGGGGCGGGGAAACGGGGGCGGTTGGTGCATCGGGCGGCGTTCCCCCCGTGTAATAGTAACTTTGAATGTTCCCGGCTGAAATTTTGGTTTTGAAGTCCGTGACATTTCGGGAAAGAACAAGCTGCGCTTTCCCCAACGTCATTTTTTGTTCGACCAAAATTTGAAGCGGGCTTGTACTCGTTACCTTCCCGAAACACACTTCAACAGGCTTTTCAGCCTTTACCGCATCCGTGGCGGCTCTTTTTATCGTCTTTACCAATCCGACCGCATCAGGCAACGAATTCACCCCCTCTAACTGTCAATTCCATAAAATGTTCATCCAGCTTGAAGGTGTGCGTAACCTTTTCAACCAACATAAAGTTTTTCAGGTTCATATCACCCAAAGCCAAATTTATAACAACCATGCTGCCCGCCCGCACCCGTACATCGCCAAGCGCCTTTTTGATCGTAAGGTTGCGGGTCTTTTTGTTGTAAAGGGAAAGAAGGGCATCGGCTTTCGCCGCCCCGTTTTCCCCCTTTGAAAGTGTATCGTAGAACTGCAACACACCCCATTTGTTTATGTTGGAACTGTCCTGCGAAATATAAACTTCCCGCTTCCCGGTTTCGTCATTGTCATACGTCAGCTTCACTTTGTTGTAAGTGTCGCTGTCAATGCTGGAAGTGTATTCAAAATCTTCCCCGGTTTCTTCGTCTATCATCAAATACGCCCCCGGTTCGCCGACATACATTGAAGAAATGTTCTTCAAGGTCAGCTTCCCGAAATCGTCATACAAAACAAACATTTCCTTGCTGTTCTGCAACGTCAGATCAAGGGCATTTTCAATCATATCGAAAAGGGAAGTGTTATCTTCAACCCGTGAAGCAATCACGAACCCGGTATCTTCGATTGTTCCCAAATTCAGGGAAAAGTCAGCCGCCAACATTTTTATAAGCTGTGAAGCGGTTTTGTTTTCGTAAACGTAGGTGTCTTTGTTGTTCAGGTATCGTAATTGATCGTAGGCGGTAACGCTGATAATCTGATCCTTGTCCCGCTTTTTGCTGAACACGAACCCGAAAAACACGTTCTTCCCGTCAACACGCATCCGAACCGCTGAACCTTCCGAAAAGTCAAGAACATCATCCTTGACAACCTTGAAGGTCAACTTTCCGGGGGTGCTGCGCCGCTCCGTTGACCATTCAACCCCTTCTTCTAAAATGGGCTGAAATACCTTTGAACCGCTTTCGTTCGCAATCAAAAGTTCAACATTCAAAACGCTGCACCCCCTTTCAGTCAAATGTTCCGTTGTCAACCCAACCGTACACGTTGGACGATGAATCGGTGTGGATCAAATGCCACGGGTGAGCGCCGCCATTGCCCGCACAATTCGGATCAAGGGTTATTTTCGCCTTTCCAGCCCGTGCGGAATATCCCTTTGCGCCGCTGTACGAACTGTAATAATGCGTTCCCCCGTGGTAGTTCACAATATCGCCCGTTTTGTAGGTCTTTGAAGCGGGCGGCGTTCCCGCCCGTGGTTTTTCAACGGTTGCTTTTGGTTTCGACTGTGAAATTTTAATATTCACGGTCTTTGTTCCATAATCCCGGTACTGCTTCAATGATACTTTGACCGTCACATCAAAGCCATCTGTTGCCTGTTCCGTGATTTTGTAATCTTCCAATGATACCTTGATATTCGTTGAAAACAGGGTTTTCCCGGTTGGAAAAGCCCTTGAAACAATGAACTGAAACGGTTTCTTGCTTGTTTTCAACTTTTCAAAGTAGTCTAAAAAATACTTTGAATTTTTGAATCCCCCGTTATAGGTTGCGAAAGGGTACTGAACATTCGGAAGCATACATTCAAAATCAATATCCGTCAGTTCAGCGGTTTTCAAAAGATTGATTTCCCCTTCGTTTATCAGGGTGATCGTGTTGTTTGCGTTGTTTATTTTGATTTCTAACTTCTTCGGGGCAATGGGAAGAAGGCATTTATCCAAGTAGAAATCATATCCGCTTTTTCTTGCCATTTAATCATGCACCCCTTCCGTTATACTGTCCACGGCTTCATTGACGGCATCCGTCAAGCCGGAAACAACGCCGTCCAAATCCATGTTGGACGAAATATTATTGTTGTTCGTCTGTTCAATCGTGATTTCAGCGGTTGTGAACCGATTGACCGCTTCCTGCTCTGCAATATCACGCAAATATTTCAAATCTTCTTCCGTAATATCCATGCTGTCAGCGATTGCCCCGGTATTGCCCGCTATATCATCAACCCCGCTTCCAATGCCGCCCAAATCCATTCCTGAACCGTAATCGGCAAGATTTGTGTAATCGTCAGCGCCGGGGACGTTGGTATCAAACAGGGAAGAAGGATCGAAATTCGCAATGCTTTCATCAATCCCTTCGCCGAAATTATATCCGGCATCCCAAGCCGCACCGTATTCAAACCGCCCCAGCTTCATATCATCGGCGTTCATTTTCGCCATGATTTCATCGCCCTTGCCGAATGTTTCATCAACCCAGCCGCCAAGCGAATCACGCCAGCCCTGAACTGCACCCGACAAATTTGAACCGAAAATCGCATCAATAGCGGAAGCAAGCGCCTGTAAAATGCCCAGCACCGTATCAGCCAAATCAAAGAACAGGCGGCAAACCGCACCTATCGGATCGGTGAACACGTTTCCGATAAAGTTTGCGACTTCGGCAACCAAGTTGTAAATAAGCACAAACACATCTACAACCAAGTTCCAAAGGGCAACGAAAATGTTTCCAATGAACGCAAGCGCCACCATGAACGCCCCGCAAATAATGCCTGTTGCGGAAACGGTTGTCCCGGCAAAATGGTTCACGGCTGCGACCGCCGCATAAAACAGGGCGATCAGGGCGATAATCAGAATGATAATCCACACAATCGGGCAAGAATACAACGCCGCATTTAATCCCCATTGTGCCGCCGTATCTGCCATCGTTGCCCCCGTCAAGGCTGCATAAACCGGGACGGCAAGCATTTTCGCAAGGGTGGAAATACCCGTTGCAACCGCCATCGCAATTTCAGCGCCCTTCACCAAAAGCAACCAGCCGTAATAAACCGCAAGCGCACCAGCCACGCCGTAAACAATCGGGGAAATCCACGACCAATTATCGGCGATAACCGTTCCCACCTGTACCATCAAATCAAAGATTTCAAGCGCAATGCCCGCCACCATTGAAAGGGCTTCAACGGCATTTTCAACAAACGCCTGAAATGCTTCGCTGTTCGCAATCTCATTCAGCCTTTGAAGAACGGGTTGGAACGCCATCAATGCGGTATTTTGAAAAGAAGTCCATATCTGCGAAAAGGTTTTCGGCATACTTTCAAACTTTGCGTTTGTTTCATCTGCCGCCGCAAACATAGCGTTCTTCACGATTTCAGCGGTGATTTGCCCTTCCGCTGCCATATCCTTTAACTGCCCTTTTGGAACGTCCAAATAATCAGCGATTGCCTGAATGATATTCGGCGCTTGCTCCAAAATGCTGTTGTATTCTTCGCCACGCAAAACGCCCGAACCCATCGCCTGTGTGAGCTGCAACATTGCCGCATCAATGCCCGCCGCTTCCGTTCCGGCAATGGTGAACTGTTTGTTCAACTGTTCCGTGAAAGCAATGATTTCTTCCGAACTGTTGAACGCATCGCCCGCCATAAGTCCAAGTTTGGAAACGGCATCGGCGGTTCGCTGATATGCGCCCCTTGACCGTTCAGCGGAAAGATAAATCATGTTTTGCAAATCCTGTGTGGTTTGCAATCCGTCATTCATCAAGTTCAGCCGGGCGGTTGTGGAAGTAAGCTGATCCGACAAATCAAGGGCTTTTTGAACTGTTTGAACCGAAACATAAGCGGCAACAGCGCCCTTAATCATGTTCATCAAATTGTTCGCCTGTTCCGTTCCGTCCTCAATCGCACGGTTGAACCGTCCTTGTTCATCCGTGTTATCCCGGATATATCGTTCAGTATTGCCCACCGTCTGCGAAAGCCGCAAATAAGCCTGATTTGCCGCTTCAACGTCCATGTTTTCAACGGCTCTGTTTAAGGCTTCCTGTTCCTGCACCGCCTGATCCAACTGCCCCCGCAACTGTTCCAATTCGGCGTTCGCTTCGTCTGATCCAAGGTTCAGGGGGTTGCTTTCTATCGCCTGAATACGCTGTGAAATAGCCGTCAGGCGGTTTTGCATATTGTTCATATCGGCAACAGCGCCAGCCGGGAACAAATCGGTTTGCGCTGCCGTTGCCGCAATGCGTTCCTGCGTGGTGTTCAAAGTGTTCAACATATTGTTTGCGCTTTGAACTTCTTGCTGAAATCTTTCAACCCCTGTTCCCGTGAAAACTTCCATGTTGTCAGTTTGCCATTCAACAGGAACGGGAACAGGGGCGGGATTTTCGACCAGCGGATCAGGAACATCCGGGACAACTGGAATGTGTACCGGGGCGGTATTTTGCGGGGCGGCGGGTGTTCCCGTGGTAGGTGCATCGGCGTTCTGCATAGCCGCTTCCATGTTCTGAATTGCAATCGTTGCCTGATTTGCCGCTTCACGGGCTGCGTCGAAAGAAGCTGTGTCAACGGGGTTGTTCATGGAACGGTTCAAATCGTCCATCGCCGAAAGCCCCATATTGACGGCGCTGATTATCGAATTCAAAACGCCCGTGAAGTTATCTTGTAATTCAATAGCCGTGCGGATTGTTGCCATGCGGGATCACCTGCCTTTCCTGCCCTTTTTGGGCTTTTTCTTCGCAATTTCCTTTTCCTTCTTTTTGTCGTTATCCATTTTCACCTTGATTGCCGCCACAATAAAGGCTTTTTCAGCTTCGTCAAATTCAAGGAACTGTGAAGGTAGAATGTGAAGTTTGTGTAATGCGTAATACGCAAAATTCGCTTCCCAATCCCCTTCTTCGATTAGTTTTTTGCTTCGTTCACCTTATCTTCAAGGGAAACATTGAATCCCTGAAATTTCTGCACAAACGCCGCAAGATCGTTGTATTCGCCCGGATCGTCAACCATAGCCAAAAGCAAATCTTCCGGGGTTTTCACGCCGTAGGAATCCTGCAATTCGGCATCGTACAAATCAGGCATAACCACGGAAGCGGAAATCATTTTCTGAATATACAGGGCTGATTTCAGCTTCGGTCTGAACATATTCGGCTTGCCCGTCACGGGAACATCAATCGTACAGGCTTCACGAATATCTTCGTTTTCTTTGGAAGTGATATGTTTGAACTCCCATTCAAGGGGCTTCCCGTTCTCGTCACAAAGGGAAGAAGTTGCGGCGTAAAAACCGTTCTCTTTCACGGTCTTATTCGACTTCATAAATTTCGCAAATTTAGACATTGTTTTATTCTCCTTTACAGTTTATTACCCACGGCATAAAACCCCGTATATGAGCGTATATAACGCCCACGTACGGGGTTTTCGCCGCTTCGGGTATATCGGGTTTAGTTCGTCAGAAAACCTTCCAAATCCTTGAAGGTTTCGGGCATCTTGAAATCCTCGAACGTGAAATCCATATCTTCATCAAGATATTCGCCGTCCGCATCGAATTTCGCCAAAATGCCGCCGTCAATGTTACAATCCATAAGGATCATCGTCTGCCGCCCGGCTGCGGAAGTGGGATCTTCGTTTGAAATCTGAATTTCAAAATAAATATCCTCGCCCGTGTCCTTGTACTGCTGCATCATCTGCCGGAAAATGGAAGTGTTGTAATGGAAGGTTGCCGAACCCGTGCCACTCCAACCGCTTGCCTTGTTCCCCTTGCCAGTTTTGCCCAAAATCGGAACTTCCGTTTTGTTCTTCTCAAAGTTCGCTTCAAGGTTGATAGCCTGCATGAAGTTATAGCGGCGTGTTCCAATCGTTACGAAACATTCAGCCAGCGCCGCAAAAACGCTGTCCTTTGCTTTCATAGTAACATTAGCCATTGTGTTTCACCCCTTCCTTTACGCCACGGTGACGGTCATATACAACTTATCCATCGCATTTACAACCGTCACATAATCGTTGACAACCACGGATTTCTTCGTGTTGCCCTGTTCAACGGTAACATCCGTGTCCTTGAAATCCTCAATCGCACGGATTTCCTGAAGCTGTTCATGGTGCTTCACAATATCCGACCAAAGCGAAACACGCCCGGCGTTATCGTTCGGAACAACCCCAAGATACTTCGTGTTGAACAGTACGGCAATATCGTTGCCGATCTGATCGATAACACGGATCGTCTGATTGTCCTTGAAAATATCGCCCTGTGTGTCGGAAGTAGTAACCATGCTGTTAATATCACTCAACACACGGACATCCGAACCCACCTTATGAAGCGTAAATTCGCCCGCCTTGATTGCCTGAATAAGCTGATTTTGGGTCAGCTTCGTATCAACGGTAAATTCGCCGTCATAAATGCGGTTCTGCACGGAACGGTTCACCGCACAACCCGCTTCAACGCCAGTCACCCAATAAACAAGGCTTGCCGGGGAATATCCTGCATCCAGCGTTTTGTTCTTCACGTTGATCGTACCGTAATAGTCAGCGGCTTTCTGATAAACAACCAACTGGAACTTGATACCCATTTCGTCACGCAAGCGCTTATTGAACGCCGTATAAAGCCCCTTCGTGGTATCATCTTCAACCACAACGCCCATAGTGTTATAGGTGTAGGCTTCGATTGCATCCAAATACGCTTGATGTGCGTTACCGTCAACCTTGCCGTTTGCGCCGCCTGTCAGCGGGGTTGCCGCCGTGATAGAACCTTCCTGCAATTCCTCAATCTTGAACTTCACAAAGGCGTTCGGGGTCAGTTCGTCAGCCGTTGCAACGGTCTGAACGTCCACAATCGCCGTGTCAAGAATCGTCTGAACGTCATACAGGCTTTCATCATCGGCGTTTTTCTGAATAGCAATTTTCAGATCGTTGCCACGAATCCCGATATACAGGGCTTCCGCAAGATCGTTACTTGCTTTCTTGCCATCGCTGCCGGAAGTCAGCTTGTAAGCGTAAAGGGTTTGAGCGTTCAGGAAAAGATCACGCAACCCTTTCAGCTTGTCATGGGTGTAATCATACCCGAAAATTTCACGGCTGTTTTTCTGGAAATCGCCGTTGGTGACTTCAAAAACATCGCCGTCCACGCCCCAATCAAGTTCAAGGGGCATCGTTGCAATGCCCCTGTCCGCAAGGGCGGGATTTGCGGAAGCTGCCGAAACGAAATTGATATAAGCGCCCGGCAATTCCTTATTCTGCAAAACAAAAGTTCCGCCACCTAATGCCATTTTATTTCACCTGTCCTTTCAAATAATTTTCAATCATCTGTTCCACGGCTTTAACCGTGTACGTTTTATCCGGGGAAAGAAGGGCGGTCAGAATATCCCGCCTGTCCCGGAAACGGTCAGCCGCAAGCAACTGATTTTTTGAAAATTTACTTTCAACAATTTCAGGTTTCTTTGCGTTTGCGGCTGCGGGCTTTTTTGTTGCCATTCGTTTTCACCTATCCTTTCGCCGTTGTGTCGTGTGTCAGCGCTTCCATAATCGGGGGTTCGTCCTTCCTGATATACACGAAAGCATCGTAATTTACAAAGAAATTCAAAACCCCGTCAACGAATTCGCTGTGCATTTTTGTTCCCATCGTCAAATCACCGTCCACCGTGATATACTCCAACGCAAGGAACAGGCGATCCGCAACATCGTTACATTCTTCTTTCGCCTTGTTCCTGCTTTTCGGGAAATACTGAATACAGAATTGATTTTCCCGGAAGTACCGTTTATCGAAAAACAGCCTGAACGTGGGATTGATACAGGAAATAAAAAAGCAAGGCTCTTTCAAACCTTGCTTCAACTCGTTCGCCCTGATCGTGTATTCTTCGCTTTCGGCATTGAATTCCGCATCAAGGGCAACGCTGATCCCGTCAATTATTGAATTGATAGTCATTTCATACATTCCCCCAAATACTTCTTTATCTTTGCTTCAAGCACTTTCGGGGCGATTTGCTGAATCTCCTGTTCGGAAATCGTCAGCATGAACCGACCTTGAACCCACCCGCTATGATTTGCCGTTCGGTGTCCAAACTCCACATAAGAAGCATATTCGACCGGGTTGACAATCTCAATAACAAGCGTGTTCCCGTTGTGTTTGATTTCAAGGGAATCGGCATACGCTTTCGCATTGCCGCTCCCACCGCTTGCGGCTTCTTCGTGGGTGTTTGAAGTCCACCCACGCCGTAACGTGCCGCCTTTTTTACCTGTGCTTTTGGGATAAACCCCCACGGGCGTTCGCTTTATGACTTTGGCAAGCAACCGGGCGGCAAGTTCCTTCGCACATTCTTCAATGAACGCTTCAACATTGCCTTGCTGAATTTTGTTCAACTGCTTTTGAAGTTTTTTCAAACCAGCCGCCGAAAAGCTGCCCATCTGCGCCATCAAGCCCACCCCTTGAACAGTTCAAGCATGATTTCCTGATGTGTTGGATAAACGGCGGGTTCGCCGCTTGCGGAATATACCCCTGTAACGCCGTTTTGCGTTACAACAATCTTTGAACCCCCGTTTATATGGATTTCCGGCGCAAGGAACAGTTTCAAGCCCTGTGCGATTGCCGCTGCGGTTTCGGTTTGAACCACGGCGTTCAACTTCTCAAAGGACAATTTACAGGGCTGATCTTCAATTACGGCAATTTCTTCTTCATGGGTCAACTTCGTGTTTGGGTCTTTGATACTTTGGTTTTCATAGACGGTGCAAACCCCTTCGTAGGTGATTTCCTGCGCCCGCCGTGCCGCCTTTCGTGCGGCTTCAATCGCCTTTACCATCTCAACCGCCTATAACACGAAAACTGATCCCGTCCATAAGTAAGAAGATAATTCAGGAAAGCGTTCAACCTCTGTTCGGGGGTCATACTCGCTTCCCCGGTTGCAAATACGGTGTTGGTGTCCCCTTCCTGTATCTGCTTCACCGCATAATCCAAATCAAGCCCTGTAATATCGCCCGGTGAAAATGCTTTCTTTGCCGTGAGAAATTCACCGACTGCCATATCAATAGCGATACATTCCAACCCGGCGGGGATAGCTGCAACATTGCAATCGTTTTTGATTGTCCATTCGACTTTCTGAATACAAAACATCAAAACGGCTTCATCGCCATCTTTCAGTTCATACCCAAACGATTTCAAGCGCTGCTTCACCTTTTCCAGCATTGGAATCACCGCCTTTACTCTGCGAACGTAGCGCCCCTGAACGTGAACTTGCCGATAGAAATATCATCAACAAGGAATTCAACTTCGGAATCCGCTTTCTTCGTAAGGCGAACCACGTTCAGCCTGTTTTCGGAAAGTTTGACGGATTTTTCCTTCGTGTTGCCGTTCGTCTTAATCGTCAGGGTTTCGCCGTCCTGTGTTACCTCGAACGGGAAGAAATAACCTTCCTTGTCGTTACCCTTGCCGAACAGGGAACTATAATCAAGAACGTGCTGGAACTCGCCTGTAACCTCGCAATCGGCGTTAATCTTCATGCCCTTTACAAGATCACTTTCCTTCTTCCCGCCGTAAGCGGTCAGCCCATCGCCCGGATTTTTACCCAAGCCGGGGGCATATACCCTCTTTGTTCCCTGTGCTTTCAGCCCGGTAATTGCACCATGAAGGAACGCCGGACCGTGGGCAAGTCCAATCTGCCCGTAAATCTGAACCTTGTCGGAAGCGCCTACCTTCGCAAGCGGTTCCTCGAAAAGAACGCCCTTGCCGGGAACTGCCTGAAATACGGGGGCAATGTGCGCCACGTCCGCAATCAGAATCGCATCGGACGGCATAAAGCGATCCCAAACAACGCCCATCTTGAAGAAATCAGTTTCAATTTCGGTGATATTCATGCCGCCCACGTTCTGCGTAGTCTGCATATTCGCCTTGAACTGATCCGCATACAGGTTTGTAATAGCCTGTTTCAGAAAAGCGTTACAGAAAAGAACCATTCTGCCGAAATAAGCGCCGTTGCCCGCCATATCACGGAAAAGCTGATCCAGCATATCTTTGTCAAGAACTTCGCCGCCCGCCGCAATGTGGTTTCCAGTAGGGGAAGAACAAAGTTCCAGCATACCACGGGTTTTGTTCGCAACGTCCGCACCCGTGGAAATCTGATACTTGCCCTGAATGAAGGAATATTCCACGTCACGGGCGATCTTAATAAGTTTCTGCTGAATCTGCCATGCCTTTTCATCGCCGGGGTTCGCCTGCTGCCCAGCGGTATTCAGCCCGGACATTCTGCCCGTGTTAGACTGCTTCGCATACGTCAGATCAATCACTTCCTGATGAATCTGAACCACGTTCTTTTCCTGCTCCCTCGCAATGTGGGACGCTTTCGGCGCAACCGTGGAATCCATTTCGGAAATTTCCGGCTGTCCAGCGGGCGGGAAGTCATAAAGAACCGCCGTAGGAAATTCAAAGTTGTTCGTCTGCTTGCCCCCGGTCAGCCCGCCGATCATAGAAAGAAACGGGGTTTGCGTGGGATCAGCGGTAAACAGTTCGCCCGCATAGTTGGGCAAATTCCAAGTAGTACCGATACCCTGTACCTGTGCCATAATTTTTTCACCTTAACCTTTCTTTGTTGTTTACATCAGGATAACGCCGTCATTCGCCGCTTCCTGCTTGATTTTGATAACCTCTAATTGGTTATTGTTCTTCCGGGCATCCGCAAGGCGGGCTTCATATCCTGCCTGTGTGGAATTCGGAACGGTTGTTGAAGCACCGGGTTGAAAACCCGTAAACTGCTGCCCGGTCTGCTGCTGAACATCGAACATATAACCATCCGACTTTTTCAGGGCTTCAATCTGTTCGTCAAACCCGGTCAGCTTGCCATCGTCCCCAAGTTTAATTTTGGTGTCGTCCAGCATAGCACGAACCGCCTTGATATTCTTTGCTTTCGCCCCGGTCAGCGCCATTTCCACGGCATTGTTGAACTTCAACGCTGCGATTTCCTGTTCATGGGCTTTCTGCTGATCCGCATTTGCTTTCTGCAATTCTGCGATCTGCGCTGTCAACGCCGTGTTGTCACCAGCGGATTTCTTCAAATCTTCAAGCTGTTTATCCCTGTCAGAAACAGACTTCTTCGCCGTTTTCAATTCTTCGTTGACTTCGTTGAACCTTGCCTTTGTCACGAAATCCCCGTCAAGGGAATCCATAACCTTCTTTGCCTGATCTTCCGTCAAGCCCATTCCAAGTAAATCTTCTTTCTTCATAATCGAACCATCCTTTCATTTACGTTGTTTTCCGTGGGTGACGAACCACGAATGAATCTTGTTCTTTACCGTCTGCAATGCAAAAAAGACGAATTTTTGAAAAATGAGCATGAAAAAAGCACCCCTTGAAAGTGAACTTTCAAAAAGTGCTTTATTTCCTGCGTTTTTCCTGTTCGTAGAACTCGCATCGTGCGCCGTCAAAAAGAACTTCTTCCGGCTTGCTTTTGAAAACCTTGCAAACCCCCAATTTTGGAAGTCTGCCGAACGGCTCTCTTGTTTCGGCGAAAATACAGGTTTCACACCATAAAGCATTTACCTGTTTGCACCCGAACACTTCACCGTTCAAATCTTTTGATCGGGAATCAGCCATTCAATCACCTACTTCCTTTATATCCCGGCATATCTTCAACAAATTCATAACCTTTTTCGGGGTGAACTTCCAAATCAATGTAGATCGTACCGTTCGATTTCTCAATCTTCGTAATACGGTAATATGCGCCACGCTGGATAATCATTTCGCTTTCGTACCCGAATGTTGATTGTGGGTCAATGCCGTTCCATGATTTACCGCCACCGTTACCGAAAGCGGAAAACGGTTCAGCATACATCATTTGCGTACCCTTTGGGGCGTATATGTTCATAATCACATTGCCGGAAAAGCCCTTGCCTTTGGCAACGCCTGTTGAAGTGAAAGAAAAAATCCTGCTTTCACGGTCAACGAACTGTTGAAGTTGATCGTGGGTCATTCTGCCCAACGTGCCGTTTGGCAACCCAAGAAAACTTTCAATCGCTTCCGTACCACAACCACGCTGCAACCATACATCGAAATCATAAGTGGATTTGCTGATTATATCCGTCATGCTCTTAATCTCTTTGTATGCCCCTTCGTAGTTCAGATCGACATTTCCAACGCCTTTATTGTTGTAGCTGCCCCACCCGCCTTGAAAACCTGAAAGCGGGCGGTTGAACTTGCCTGAACCGGAAGTATAATCGTATATAGCGTGTCTTTCCGTGCGGCTTGCGGCTTGCCATACGTCCCCGCACACCTTCCGCAACTGTTTATCGGCTTCCTGTGTGCTTTTCGCCCACATAGCCGCATCTTTGCGGGCTTGCGTGAACGCATCATCCACCGCATCCATTATACCACCATTTTCAAGTTTTTGCAAATCGCTTTGAACTTTCTGAATTTGCACTTGAACTTTTTGAAGTTCCGCTTGAATATCGTGATACGCCTTTCCTTCGGTATCAAGTTCCTGCACCTGTTTATACAGTTCTTGAAATTCCTTCATCTTGTCGGGGTCAGTTTCGGTAATGAACTTCCCTTCGTAGAACTGTTTTTTGCCCTGAATGTTCAAACCCGCCCAATCAGCGGTTGTAACGTCCTTGTTATACCAAATCCCCGAATAGGTTTTGATTTCAAAATCGTCAAGTTGCTGTTGAAGGGCTGCTTTTTGGGCTTCAAGGTCAAGTTGTTCTTTCGCAAGGGCTTTTTTCTGTTTGGCAATCAGCTTTTCATTCAACTTCACCGTCCATTCGTCTTTTTGTTTTTGAATATCCAATATTTGCGTTTCAAGGGCTTTCAGCTTCTTCAAATCTTCTAAATCGCTGCCTGTTGCCCCGTCATACGCATCATCCAAAGAACCATAATCCTTTACAACTTCGTCATACGTCCAACCTTGCGTTATCCCGTTGAACTGATTATTCAAATCTTCAAGCTGAACATCGGCATCCGCAATCAGGGATTTCAACTTCTTTTCGGTCAAATACACCTTCTTTTCCTTCGGCGGGGCTTCGGGTTCAGGCTCTTTGTGGTGTGAGTAGTGAAGCGCCGAACCATCGTCCAGCACGTCAAACCCGGATTTATCGCCGCCCTTTACGAACGTATCTTCCCAATCCTGATATTTCATATCGTCCGGGATATAATACGTTTTGCCTGTTTCTTCGTCCCTTGCCGCACGTTCCCCGATCTGCCCGAAATCATCGTCAAAATAGGGAACTGTGGTTGAACGGCAATAAACGTGAAAGGGCGGGGCGGTTGCTCCCGGCTGAAAATCGGTCATGGGAAAATGCTTTCCGTCCATCATGCGGCAAATTTCGGAAGTGTGGGAATCCAGCGTTGCCACGATTTCAAACTGTTCAACGCCCAATTCCTGAAACGCTTCTTTCTGCGCCGTAGAAGAAAAGTAGGCTTCTTCCGTCATAACCAGCCGCCCGGCGTTGTGCTTTGAAGTGTTCATCTTCTTCGCAAGTGCATCAATCGCCTTTTGCGGATCAGCCCCAAGCATGATATTCTGTGAAAGTTCGTTGTGAACCTCTGAAATCAGCTTGTCTTTGTTCTTCCAAATCCGTTCAGAAAAATTGTACCCGTCAGCCGCCCACGGTTTGGCAAGCACCTTTTCAAGCTGCGCTTCGTCAATCCCGGCAATATCCCACCCGATATTGAACCCCTTTTGAAGTTCGTAAACCGTGTGATAATAGCCGGAAGTGTAAACATCGGAAAGCGCCCCGGAAACGGTTAAGCCCTGTTTTGAAAATAAACTTTCAAGGCTCTGTTGGGTGTGGATTTTCAGCGCTTCCAGCTTTGAAATGTGGTACTTTGCGGAAGCGTTTTCAAGTTCCTTCATCCAGCCGCCCGATAAAGCGTTATCCTGCCCATACTTGATATAATCCTGAACATCCCACTTAAATTCTTTCAGGTCTTTCCCGGTCAGCCATTGCCGGGCTTCCGCAAGGGTGATCCCGTTGTTCTTCGCAAACCGCTGATACCATGTTGAAATCTGCGCTTCAAGCTGCTTTTGGGCTTGCCTGTACTGCGCTTCAATCTTTTTCAAGGCATCTGCGCCCTGTTGGTTTTGGGCATCTTCAAGCTGTGTGAACCGCTGCGCCCAATAATCGGCGTTTTTCATTTCGGATCACCGCCGTTTCCACCTTGCGGCGGGCTGTTCAGCTGTTTCGGCTGCCCGAATGGATCATACTGTTGCGCAAGGGCTTCTTCCTGTTCCTTTTCTTTCTGCTTTTCCAGCTTGTCAAGTTCATCGGCTGGATCGTCAACCCACGGGTGATTTGCAATCAGGGTTTCATCCGAAAGAATACCAACGGATTTGCCGATATTGTCAATCACTTCGGATTCATTGATAAGAATATCCCGGTTGAAAATGATATTCACATCTTCGTTTTCAAAGTTCCCCCGCCCGGTATTGGCAAGGTGAGCATTGACGAACCAAAGGATTTCTTCAAAAGCCGCTTGCAACTCCGTTTCCATATCGTTTGCATCCAAATCAATATCTGAATACATGGATTGAATGTTCATTTGGTTCGGGTTGCCGGAAAGCCGATCATCCTTCGCATCGTAACCCATAGCGTTTTCAATCAGCGCCTTTTTGAAAATCTCCACAATCGCCTTGTAATTTTCGGCGTTCACGGTGATTTCAAGGGTTTCAACGCCGCCCTTCGTTTCGCCGTCATAGCGAACTTTGACCGCCCCGAATGTGGCAAGGTTGCGCCGGAATTCGCCCAAGTCCTGCCCATCGTAGTTTTTCAGAACAAGGATCGTGTTTCGGGCATCTTCCTGCATACTGTTTGTGAAGTCCGAAAGCATAACATTGATCCCATCCTGCAAGGATTTTACCTTTTTCAACAGGGGGATTTCCTGTTCATTGTACTTCAACGGGATCAGCGGAACACGCTGCCAGTTCAGCGGCTTGCCGCCACTCATAACGTAGGCGCAATCCTGTTCTTCAACGGTCAGGTCAGGGATCAGCACGTTTCCATCAAGGATATAGCAATGAATTCCCTGTAAATCGTACACTTCCACCTTTTCAATGATAACGGGCTTGATACCGTCATACCCCGCCACCAAATAAAGCCGAATTGCCCCGGCTAAAATCGTGTGTTCGCTATCTTCCCAAATCGGAAGGATTTCATAACCGGGGAACAGACGGAAGCGGAATTCGCCGTTCTTGTCGTAATACGGGTAAAGCCACGCAATGCCATGATTTAACGCCGCCTTGCCGCCATTCTTCAAGGTCTGCATGAAGCGCTTATTGAAAACTTCTTTCAAAAGTTCAACATACAATTCATTTTTTCCTTCGATAGCAAAGGGTTGTCCCAACAGGTAATCTGCCTTTTGGTTCACCATCTTTGCGTACTGATTATCTATGATCTGATTGTTGGGCAAGTTTTCAACAACTTCCAGCTTGCCGCCCTCGCCGATCATTGTACGCTTGCGGGAAAGAATATCGTGTTCATTCTGATAGTAAAGCTGCCCTTTGATCTGCATGATCCTTTCCGGCGAACCCTTCCAGCGCATAATCTGCTGTTCAAGAAATTCTTTGTTGTTCATATTCGATTTGAACCCGAAAAGAACAAAGTTGGAAATCTTGTTCAAGGTCTGTTCAAGCACATTCAACTTTTTCACCCCTTTCTATCGTGTAATAATGACAAAAGCCCGAAAACACGGGGTTTTCAAGGCTCTTTGTTACTAACGTGTTATTTTTACTCAAAACTGAACGCTTCGCCTTTGCTGAAATCTTCCAGCGCATAGCGCATCGCATCCATCAAATGGTTAAAATCGTCAATCGGCTTATTCAGGCGCTTCCCGGTCTTTGTGTCCGTGTCCCAAGTGTAGTTTGAAATCTCCGTCAGGAAGTTCACGCACCGGGGATGAATGATAATGTGGAAGTCCTGTATATAATCAATGCCGTTGTTTATGCTGTCCTTGCCCTTTCTCGCTCTGTGAATGTGGGAAAGTCCCAAATCATACAAGCGATCAATGGATTTCGGTTCGGCTGAATCTGCCCGGATTTTCTCTTTTGCATATCCGGCTTTCGTAATTTCCGCATATATCGCTTCGTTACTCATGCCCTTTTTATAGATTTCATCGAAAACCCATATCGTTTTTGCGGTAACGTCAATCAAGCCGCAAAAGAAAGCGGAAGGATCGTTTGTATATCCAAAGTCCAGCCCGAAAGCGGATTTCACGCTTGCCATCTTCCGAACCTTGTCAATATCGAACGCCTTTTCTTCCCAATTCTCGAAAATCAGCCCT
>UMAB01028640.1_pt1 | contig 21866 bp, 17 predicted proteins | sample 1963601 | NCBI WGS metagenome assembly UMAB01 (sample SAMEA4835905, study PRJEB28245) | human gut metagenome | biome: gut microbiome; material: fecal sample | place: Denmark | collected 2008 | reverse complement strand
CCCTCTACGAAAAATGCTTTCTCCTTATTGATGAACATTCTGGCGACCAGATATCCGAGGTCGTCCAGGCGGTTGTACTTCATCGAGTCGTAAAGGAAGTTGTAAACGCTGATTACACCGCAGTAGGTATTGTAGGGATTGTCCTTGGCATAGGGATTTTTCCACACGGGATGATCCCTGTCGAATTCAAAGATATCGGTATGGAGGCTGAATATCAGCACATCGTCCGCAAACTTGAGTTCGGCCTCGAACTTGCCCCTGTCCCGGTATTCCAGACGCACCCGTCTGGCTCCGTTGTTCTCCAGCATGTCGTTCAGGTCGTTGCTCATCTCGCTCAGCACATCCTTCAGCACATTGAACACCTCAAGACACTGATCGAATGTCTGCGCCTTGATTACAGACTTGACATTCAACAGGTTTATTATCCTTTCCCTGGGACTCGGTCCGTCACTGTTCATATCATCGTTTTTAATATGATCTTGCAAATATCACCCTGCGCTGGGAAGGACGGCCGGAATATATGCACTTGCCGGGTTCCTCACAGACATAGCTGTCAACGGGGATGCAGCGGATGGTGGCCTTTGTCTCCTCCTGGATCCTCATCTCGGTTTCGGGAGTTCCGTCCCAATGGCAGAGCAGGAATCCGCCCTCCTCTATACGCTCCTTGAATTCATCCCAAGTATCCACCTTGTACGTATTCGAATCGCGGAAAGCGAGAGCCTTGTTGTAAATATTGGTCTGGATATCAGCAAGAAGGCCCTTTATATGCTCTGCAAGTCCTTCACGCGATGCAGTGAATTTGGCGAGGGTATCCCTGCGGCAGATCTCCACCTCCCCTTTCTCGAGGTCACGCGGACCTATCACCACTCTTACCGGTACGCCCTTGAGCTCCCACTCGGCAAACTTGAAGCCCGAGCGGACATTGTCCCTGTCGTCGATCTTGCAGGATACGCCGGCAGCTTCCAGCTCCCTGGCAAGGTCCTTCATGTATGCAACCATACGGTCAAGTTCATCCTGTCCCTTGTATATGGGAACCATAACCACCTGTATCGGAGCTACTGTCGGAGGAAGCACCAGACCGTTGTTGTCTCCGTGAGCCATAATAAGGGCACCCATCAGACGCGTCGACACTCCCCACGATGTCGCCCATACATAATCGAGCCTGCCGTCCCTGTCTGCGAACTTCACATCGAAGGCCTTGGCGAAGTTCTGTCCGAGGAAATGGGATGTTCCGGCCTGCAGCGCCTTGCCGTCCTGCATCATGGCCTCTATGGTCAGGGTATCGAGAGCACCTGCAAACCGCTCGTGTTCTGACTTATGTCCCACCACTACAGGCATGGCCATATGCTCGCGGGCAAACTCGGCATATATATGCACTATCTTTTCAGCCTCCTCAATCGCCTCCTGCGCGGTTGCATGGGCAGTATGGCCTTCCTGCCAGAGAAACTCTGCGGTACGGAGGAAAAGACGGGTACGCATCTCCCAGCGTACCACATTGGCCCACTGGTTTATAAGAATAGGAAGGTCGCGATATGACTTGATCCAGTTCTTGTAGCTGTTCCAGATGATGGTCTCAGAGGTCGGTCTGATGATCAGTTCCTCTTCCAGCTTCGCGCTCGGGTCCACAACCACTCCTGGACCGTCGGGATTGGCCATCAGCCTGTGATGGGTAACGACAGCACACTCCTTGGCGAAACCCTCCACGTGCTCTGCCTCCTTGCTGAGGAATGATTTTGGAATAAACAGCGGGAAATATGCGTTCTGATGACCGCTGGCCTTGAACATCCTGTCAAGTTGTCCCTGCATCTTCTCCCAGATGGCATAGCCGTAAGGCTTTATCACCATACAGCCTCTCACTGCGGAGTTCTCTGCGAGATCCGCCTTTACTACCAAATTATTATACCACTGGGAATAATTCTCTTCTTTACTTGTAACCTCTTTTGCCATTAATGTCTTGTTTAAATGGAATGATTTTTGTTAATTTGCTTGCAAAAGTATACATTTATTTACAAAAAAGGAGGTTAGGTATGAAAAAAAGTTTGATTTTGCTTTCAATCTGTTCCGCGGTCCTTTTGACCTCCTGCGGAACGTCTTCTTACTATGCCTCTTCCGGATTTGAAGACGGCATATACTACAGGGCATCCAAAGATGTCCGCGATGAGGCGGAGGCCGACAGCGAGGAGGTACGCAGACTCATCGAGCAGACCAGACAGGAAGCAGCCCGCTTCTCGGATACCATAATAATTGCCAGCCCGGACGCCAGTCTCGAACTGGAATACACCCCGCAGACTCAGTACACGATCATGTTCGACGACTCCCTCGATTCGCTCGGGCAGGTCAACCTCAACTTCAACTTTGATGACTGGTATCCCGGCTACGGCTACGGTGACTACTGGTCATATTGGGACTGGAGATATTGGGACGTATTCGGACCAATGTGGTACAGAGGATGGTGGGGCCCGTGGTACGGACACTGGGGATGGTATGACCCCTGGTATTACGGATGGAGCTGGGGCTTCAGCTTCGCATGGGATCCATGGTTCGGCCCATGGGGCGGATGGTACGCCGGATGGTACGGACCGGGATGGTGGGGCTGGTATGATCCCTGGTACTGGAGCTATCCTGTAGCATCATACATCGGCCCTACATACTACGGCAAGAGAAATACAGGAGTACGCTCCGGCACCGTTTCCGGCGGAAGGCAGCTCACGGCCGCCTCCGGCTCTGTCCGTTCAGGCAGGAGCGCACACGCTGCCTCGGCACCGGCCATGTCGGCCGTCAGGGGCAGGACTGCATCATCCGCAGGTGCCTCAGGAGCAGGCAGACTGGCGACAGCAGGCCGGACATCCACTGCAAGGACCTTCCAGGCCTCCGGTTCCGGTGTCAATTTAGGTGAAAGATACGTCTCCAGAGGCAGCATCGGTTCCTCAGGGACAAATGTCCGGAGAGCAGTCTCCTCTACACAGGGCAGGACCACCGCCTACAGTACCAGAAATACATTCCGCAGACCGTCCGGGACTTCCGCTTCTGTATACAGAAGACCTGCAGGTTCGTCCGCTTCAGGCTTCAGGAGTCCGTTCGAGGGACGCTCATCTTCATTCGGCACCAGCTACAGTACCGGAGGAAGGAGATTCGAGAGCGGAGTCACATACGGCCGGCAGAACGGATACGGCACCAGGTCCACGACCATCAACAGAAACAGTTACAACACTACCAACCGCACAAGCTTCAGCACGGGCGGATACTCCAGATCATCATCAATGGGCGTCCGCTCCTCAGGTGGAGGCAGCGTCCGCAGCGGAAGTGGTGGAGTAAGAAGATAATCATCAAATCACCATCATGTCAAGGAAATTCTTTACAGCAATATCTGTCCTGGCATTCGGTGCGCTGCAGCTGCATGCCCAGCTCACACCGCAGTACAGCCACAATGCCCTGCTTCTGTCAAGCCAGTACTACGACGGTACTGCAAGGAGCCTGGCAATGGGTAATGCCATGACAGCACTCGGAGGGGACCTCGGAGCCCTCTCCTACAATCCCGCAGCATCAGGAGTATACCGCTACTCCGAATTCACCCTTACACCGTCGGTGTACACCGGCCTCAGCCATACCTCTTTTCTGGACAGCCGTTCAAGCAGCAGCAGAAGCCGCTTTGCCCTTTCCAACATCGGCTGGGTAGGTACATTTGACACAGGCAGGACCAGGGGACTGCTCAATTTCAACTTTGCCATCACCGCCAACCAGACTGCCAACTTCGCATACCGCAGTTCCGGAAGCGGACTGCAGAGCAATTCCAGCTATCTGGCAAGTCTTGCGGCAACAGTCCCCGGCATCACGGGAGACCAGATGACCATGCCGGAAAACTACCCGGAATATCCGTTCTACAACTCCAGCGCCAGCTGGAGCCAGATACTTGCGTGGAACACAGGGCTGATCGACACCCTCATCGGTGGACCTGACGTATTTCTTGGCGCTACCGAGAATATTGACGGACAAGGTCAGATCTTCATCCCCGGCACAATAGCGCAGAGCTATCGCAGGGAGAAGACCGGATATGTCCAGGATGTGGTTCTCAACGCATCAGGCAATGTGGACAACATCTTCTTTTTCGGAATAAGCGTCACCCTGCAGAGCATCTGGCTCAACGAATACACCTCTATAACTGAGGCAGCCGGCAATCCAGCCCTTTTCCAGACCGGGTTCACCGATTTCACAAGGGAATACACCCTTACCACATCAGGAATGGGTGTGGACGTATCTGCAGGATTCATTGTCCGTCCGGTAGCAGGACTCACTATCGGCGGATCCATCTCCACGCCGAACTGGATGTTCCTCAATGAGAACTGGGTCGAAGGCATGAACGGATACACGGATTCATACGGCAATTCCAATGTTTCCTCCCCCACCGGTTCCTACTCCTACAGAGTCACTTCCCCCTTCAAATGGAATGTGGGTATCGGCTACACGGTAGGCAACTTCCTCGCCATTGGTGTGGACTACGAGCGTACCGATTATTCAGGCATACTGATGTCAGCCAGAAACGGCGACCGTAGCGTGTTCCAGAGCGACAACGAATATATCGCCTCCAACTTCAAGGCCGTAGACAATATCAGGGCCGGCATCGAGGCCTGGCCTATCAACAGGCTGGCCATACGGTTCGGTTACGACTACTACGGATCCTCTGAAAGGTATTTCGACAATACCCGCCACTACGCCTCCGCCGGACTCGGATACAGGTCTCCATCCGGATTTTTCGTTGACCTGGCATACCAGCAGCAGTGCAATTTCAACAACAATACTTTCGCCCTCTACGATTCCTACGCGGGCATATCCGCACCCGTAGCATCCGAGGACTACCTCAACTGGAAGCTGTTGCTTACTCTCGGCTGGAGATTCTAAAGATAGGAGATGGCATCAGGTCCTTCATTGAAAAGAAGATCCATTGCCGACAAACCGGGGATATAGCCGAAACGTTCGGAAAACACCTGATAATATGGCTTATAGCGGTTCCTGAAGATATCAGGGACCGCTTTTTTCGGATGAATGCAGTCCCTCAGATCCAGGAAGTCGGGGGGGTATTCCCTGACGTACCCGGTGGTAAAGGATATCTCACAACGTATTCCGAGTAATTCCATTAGCTTGACTGTCAGACTGGTATTCAAGTCAAACAGATACTCGGGACGCGAATCCAGCACCGAGAGGATATCATCCTGATAATATTCGAAAAAAGCAGAAGTGCGATAAGCCGAGATGAGCGCCCTTTCATGCTGTTGGAGCCACGGCTTGGTATAGTCTATGCGTACAGAGCGGATATCCCGGCCTCCGTCACGGACCGAGACAGGTACGGTAAGAGACAGAATACCGTCGCAGGCATATATCCTGCAACGGTTTCTGTAAGTCTGTTTTATGTAGGATTCCTGCGTCTCGACAAGTATTCTTCCGGTCATGGCCGCTGCCATGAAATACTCCACCGGAGGGCAGTATGCAGTGGAGAGCACTGCACAGGCCGGAACGCTACTCATCAGCCGAGAGGTCGGAGAACTTGACAATACCCCTCTTGGATGCACGGATAAAGTTGAGGATATTGTCTCTCTCTATGCAGGGAGGAACTTCACGCTCCACCTCGATGCAGGCATCGCTGCGGTTGAGTCCGCTGTTGTAGATAATGCGGTATATCTCGCGGATGCGGTCTATCTGCTCATTGGTAAACCCGCGACGACGGAGTCCCACATTGTTGAGTCCGCAGAAAGACAGCGGCGCACGTCCGGCCAGTGCGTATGGAGGAACATCCTTTCCGATGAGCGAGCCGCCCTGAATCATTGCATGCATGCCTATATGAGTGAACTGGTGGGCAAGAGAACCGCCTCCAATGATGGCCCAGTCATCCACGTCTGTCTCTCCTGCCAGACCTACATAACTTGTCTGGATCACATGATTTCCTATCCGGCAGTCATGCGCCACATGGGCATAGGACATAATCAGGCAGTTATCCCCGATCTTTGTGAGCATCTTGCCGCTGGCCGCCGTTCCGCGGTTGACCGTGGCGCACTCGCGGATGACCGTATTGTCGCCTATCTCCACCCAGGAAACCTCTCCCGAGAATTTCATATCCTGAGGAATGGCACCTATTACGGCTCCGGGGAAAATCTTACATCCCTTTCCTATTTTTACATAATCGAGAATCGTCACATGGGGACCTATCACGCAGCCCTCCCCTATCTCCACATTCTCCGCGATAAAGCAGTAGGGTCCTATCTCCACGTTCGCGGCAATCTTGGCGTTGGGGTGCACAGATGAGAATTGCATCATACTATTTCTATTGATTTATTTCTTTCTTAATCATTTCTCTCACAATCCGTGCCACAGTCGTATTGATCTTGTGGCCGGACTTGTCAGCCGTAATCTTTCCTTTGATACGGTAGCCTATCAGGGAAAAGTCCCCGATCAGATCCAGGAGCTTATGACGGGCACACTCATCCGGAAAATGCAGCTTCACATTGTCCAGATATCCGTCCGGAAGCCGGTCTACCTTTTCCACATTGAAAAGGGCGGCCATACGCGCAAGATCCTCCTCCGGCACCGGATGTTCTACGATCACCACGGCATTCTCCAGGTCCCCTCCCTTGATCAGATTGTTCCTGAAAAGGAATTCAAGTTCGTGAAAAAACACAAAAGTCCTGCACGGTGCAACCTCGGCCGCATAGTCGGTACCTTCGTCATAATGGACCTTCTGCACTCCGAGGACATGGGAGTTGAAATCTATGGTCAGATCCACTGAGAACCCGTTATCCGGTTCGATGACAATCTCGGATCCGCTGCTTTCATCCCGATAGGATATCTTTTCCTTTATTTCATAATAGGTACGAGGGGCATCCTGCTCCACAAGCCCGTCTGCACCGAAAGCCTGTACGTACGGCAGGGCGCTGCCGTCCAGGATGGGAGCTTCGGGGGCATTTAGTGTCACGAGTGCGTTGTCCACACCCATGCCGGAAAATGCCGAAAGCAGGTGTTCTATCGTAGAAATACGGATATCACCCTTTTCCAGGGTAGTACCCCGCTGGGTAGTTGTCACGTAATCGGCGACTGCCCCGATAACGGCATCCGGACCGAGATCCTCCCTGTGGAAAAGTATTCCGGTTCCGGCAGACGCCGGCGATACCCTCATTGTCACTTTCAGGCCGGAATGCAGGCCCTTCCCTTCAAATATATAGTCGCGTTTGAGTGTTTTCTGATTTTCAGACATAGATTGAAAATGGTTACTGGTTACTATTTCCTTCCGCTCCTGCGGAACTTGGCGTAAGCCCTCATATACTCCATATGCTCGAAGGCGGGACTGCCGATATATGCCTTGTCCTCCTCCTTGATATCGCTCATAATCCCGGCCTGTGCCGCGAGCTTTGTCTTGTCCGCGATATGAAGATGTCCTGCGATACCCACCTGGCCACCGAACATGCAGGAACGCCCGATCTTTGTGGATCCGGCTATTCCGGTCTGGGCCGCGATGACGGTATTGGAACCTATCACCACATTGTGGGCCACCTGTATGAGATTGTCGAGTTTCACACCTTTCTCTATAAGGGTCGTACCCATGGTCGAGCGGTCGATTACAGTATTGGCCCCTATTTCACAGTCATCCTCAATGGTAACTATGCCCGTCTGAGGTATCTTCTTGTATGAGCCGTCCGCCGTGGGCGCAAAGCCGAAACCGTCCGAACCTATTACCGCATTTGCCTGGATTATGCAGTTGTTGCCGATCTTGCACCCTCTGTAGATCCTGACACCGGGATATATGATGCAGTTTTCGCCTATAGTCACTCCGTCACCGATATACACCTGAGGGTATATCTGGGTTCCACGGCCGATGGCCGCCTTTTTCCCTACATAGGCATGGGGGCCGACATAGACCCCTTTGCCGAGCCTGGCTGACCATGCGACATGGGCCGACCATGCCCTGCCCCTGCGGCGCTCCGCCTTCAGGGTATTGAGCAGGTCGAGAAGGGACGCCACAGCCTCGTAGGCATTATCCACCTTTATGAGTGTGGAAGACACTTCCCCCTTCGGTTCGAATGACTTGTTTATCAGTATGATACTTGCCTTACAGGTATACAGATAATGCTCGTACTTGGGATTTGCCAGAAAACAGAGAGTCCCGGGTTTTCCTGATTCTATACGCGCAACGGACGATACCTTCACATCAGGATCGCCGACAATATCTCCACCGAGATGCTCCGCTATTACTTTTGCACTTACCTCCATGATAAGGTTTCAAAATTTAATGCTATTATAAAGAATTGTGCAAAGAAAACACTTTTTTTTGGAATATATGCACAAATCCCTTATTTTTGTGCGGATTTAGGAAAGAGGAAAGGGACGGCGAGTCCCTTTCGTTTTATCTGCAACTCACTTAAATTACATCCGGATGATTGAAAAGCACACCATAGAACAGATTTCCGAGAAATACATGGAAGAGCACGGGCTCGTATTGGTCGATGTCAAGGTCAACAAAGCCAACAACATCAAGGTATTCTTCAGAGCGACAGGAAGACCTGCCTGCATAGACGACTGCGTGGGCCTGAGCCGGCATATCGAAGCCGGTCTGGACAGAGACAAGGAAGATTTCTCGCTGATGGTAAGCTCCGCCGGGGACGAAGGGACGGATACGGATATTGACGACGACAATAATAATTAATAATACAATATGGAAGTTAACCTGATCAGTACGTTTGCCGAATTCAAGGAACTGAAGAATATCGACAGACCTACCATGATGAGCGTGCTGGAAGACATTTTCCGCACCCAGCTGATTAAGATGTACGGCTCGGCCGACAATTTCGACATCATCATCAACATCGACAAGGGCGACCTCGAGATATGGAGAAACCGGGAGGTGGTGGAGAAGGTGGAGGATCCCAACACCCAGATATCCCTCGAGGAAGTACACAAGATCGATCCCTCCTATGAGCTCGGGGAGGACTTTCCCGAAGAGGTCAGACTGTCCGACTTCGGACGCAGGGGAATCCTCAACCTGCGCCAGAACCTTCAGGGCCGCATAGCCGACATCGAGAAGGCCAACCTGTACAACAAATACAAGGACCGTATCCACGAAATACTTGTAGGAGAAGTCTATCAGGTATGGAAGAAAGAAGTGCTCGTAATGGACGAGGACGGCAACGAGCTGGTACTCCCCAAGACCGAGCAGATACCCTCCGACTATTTCAAGAAGGGCGAGACCGTCAAGGCCGTCATCGAAAATGTGGAGATGCGCAACAACTCCCCTGTAATAACCCTCTCGAGAACATCGCCTGCATTCCTCGAAAGGCTTTTCGAGCAGGAAGTTCCGGAGATTTTCGACGGACTGATCACAATCAAGAAAGTCGTGCGCATTCCCGGCGAAAGGGCCAAGGTTGCAGTAGAGTCCTACGATGAGCGCATTGACCCTGTCGGAGCATGCGTGGGCGTAAAAGGCTCCCGTATCCACAGCATCGTCCGTGAACTGAGGAACGAGAACATCGATATCATCAACTGGACATCCAACACCCAGCTCCTGATACAGAGAGCCCTGAGCCCTGCCAAGATTTCCTCCATGTCCATCGATGAGGAGACCAGGCACATCAGGGTAAACCTCAAGCCTTCCGAAGTGTCACTGGCCATCGGCAAGGGCGGAAACAACATCAAGCTGGCAGGCCAGCTGGCAGGATACGAGATAGACGTCTTCCGCGAAAGCGAGCAGGGAGAAGAGGAAGAGGACGTGATGCTCAGTGAGTTCAACGATGAGATCGAGCAGTGGATAATCGACGCCCTTAAAGGTATCGGATGCGATACGGCCAAGAGCGTGCTGGCACTGCCTGTAGAAGAAATATGCCACAGGGCCGACCTCGACGAGGAGACGGTCAACGAGGTACAGCGAATTCTCAGAGCAGAGTTCGAATAACAGTCAACTGGAGTTATTAACTAAACAGACAATATATGGCGGGACAAGAAAAAATCAGAATCAACAAAGTACTTAAAGAGTTCAATATCGGATTAGGGACATTGGTGGAATTCCTCAACAAGAAAGGATTTGAGGTAGTGGCAAGCCCGGGAGCGCAGATCAGCGAGGAGGAATACAACCTCGTGAAGAAAGAGTATGCCAAGGATCAGCTTCTGAAGGACGAGTCCAAGAAAATAGCCATCAAGGTCAAGGAAATCACAAAGAAAGAAGGTTCCAGACAGGAGCAAGAGGAAGAGCAGTTCGGAGATGAGGTCATCATCAAGACCACGACTATCGATCATCCCTCCACACCCGAGCCCGCCATCACGGAGAAGAAGAACGACAGTCCTCAGAACAATGAAGCTCCCCAGCCTCAGGTAAAACAGCCTGTTGTTGTAGCCGAAGCTGAAACCAAAGCGGCAGTTCCGGAGCCCGCTCCGGAGCCGGAACCGGTTGCGACAGCAGCTCCTGCACCGGAGCCTGTCAAAGAGACTCCGGCAACAGCTACTGCAAGCTCAACCGCAACCGCTGCGGCAGAGAGCGTAGAAAACAATTCCGGACTCAAGATTATCGGCAAAATGGACCTTAACCGGAAGCCTGAGAAAAAACCGGCACCTGCCCCGGCACCGCAGCCGCAGCAGCCCCAGCCTGCAGCAAGGCCAAACAATCAGCCCAAGCGCGAACCCGAGCCACAGCCGGAGCAAAGGACCGAGCCGGAGCACATAGCAACAAGGGTAGAGAAACTGGCCGGCCCCGTCATAAGCGGCAAGATAGACCTCTCCGCTTTCGAGAAGAAACACGGTTCCGGAAACGACAAGAGCGGACACCGAAAACGCGAACGCATCATGAAAGGCCAGAGTGAAAAAGTGGACATCACAAAAGCCGATGCCGGAAACCAGAAAAACCGCAGGAAAGACAACGGCGGAGACTCCGGAAAGAAAAAGAACCGCAAGGAAAAACCCAAGCCCGTACGTGTGGAAATCGATGAGGACCAGATCCAGAAGCAGATCAAGGAGACCTACGCCCGCATGACGGAGGGCAAGGGCAAGACCAAGAGTTCCAAGCACAAGAGAGAAAAACGCGAGATGATCTCCCAGAAGATGGAGGAAGCCCGCGAAATGGAACAGCTTGAGAGCAAAATCCTCAAAATGACCGAATTCGTCACAGTGAACGACCTTGCCGTAATGATGAGCCTGCCTGTGACAAAGGTCATCGAAGCCTGCATGAACTTAGGTCTTATGGTATCCATCAACCAGCGCCTGGATGCAGACGCACTTGTACTCGTTGCAGAGGAATTCGGTTACGAAGTGCAGTTTGTGACAGCCGATGCAGAAGACGAGATTCAGGAAGAGACGGACGATCCAGCAGACCTCGTGGAACGCCCGCCCATCATCACGGTCATGGGCCATGTCGACCACGGAAAGACTTCCCTGCTGGACTACATACGCAAGTCCAACGTCATAGCAGGAGAAGCCGGCGGCATCACCCAGCACATCGGAGCCTACAACGTACAGCTCGCCGACGGACGCAGGATCACTTTCCTTGACACCCCGGGTCACGAGGCATTTACCGCCATGCGCGCCAGGGGAGCCAAGATCACCGACCTCGTCATCATCATTGTAGCCGCAGATGATGCGATCATGCCCCAGACAATAGAGGCAATCAACCACGCACAGGCAGCCGGAGTTCCCATGGTTTTTGCCATCAACAAGATAGACAAGCCCGGCGCCAACCCTGACCGCATACGCGAACAGCTCGCGAACATGAACATCCTGGTAGAAGACTGGGGCGGCAAATACCAGTGCCAGGAGATCTCCGCCAAGAAGGGAACCAACGTGGACAAACTCCTCGAGAAAGTCCTTCTGGAAGCAGACCTGCTCGAGCTGAAGGCCAATCCCAAGCGCCGCGCAAAAGGTACCATCATAGAATCGTCCCTTGACAAGGGCCGCGGCTATCTCGCTACTGTACTTGTCCAGAACGGCACCCTCCACGTAGGAGACATCATGCTCAGCGGAAGCTACTACGGCAGAGTGAAGGCAATGTTCAACGAAAGAGGCCAGAAGGTAGACGAGGCCGACCCCTCCACTCCTGTATCTGTCCTCGGACTCAATGGAGCTCCGACAGCCGGAGAGGTATTCAATGTCATGGAAGACGAGCGTGAAGCCAAGGACCTGGCGAACAAGCGGGAACAGCTCCTGCGCATCCAGGGATTGAGGACCCAGAAACATATTACCCTCGAGGAAATCGGACGCCGCATCGCCATCGGAAACTTCCAGGAGCTCAACATCATCGTCAAGGGAGACGTGGACGGTTCAATCGAAGCTCTCTCCGACTCCCTCATCAAGCTATCCACTGAGGAAATCCACGTAGACGTGATACACAAAGCGGTAGGAGCCATATCCGAATCGGACGTACTGCTGGCCGCTGCATCCAATGCCATCATCATCGGTTTCCAGGTGCGCCCTTCAGTCAATGCCCGCAAACTGGCTGAAAAGGAGGGAATCGAAATCCGTCTCTACTCTGTCATCTACGACGCCATCAACGAGGTCAAGAGCGGTATAGAAGGTATGCTCGCTCCTGAGGAGAAAGAGGAAGTCACAGCTACAGCGGAAGTACGCGAGACCTTCAAGATATCCAAGGTCGGCACCATCGCCGGCTGTATGGTCAAGGAGGGCAAGATCTCACGCAGTTCCAAGGTACGTGTCATCCGCGACGGCATCGTCGTCTACACCGGAGTCCTCGGCTCACTCAAGAGGTTCAAGGACGATGTCAAGGAGGTTGCAGCAGGACTCGACTGCGGCCTCAACATAGAAGGCTTCAATGATATCAAGATCGGAGATACCATCGAGGCATACCAGATTGTTGAGATCAAGCGCAAGCTGTAAAACAGGGCAGTGAACATACTGCTGATCATACTGGGAGGAATATCCTTAGGACTCGGCATCCTCGGGATGTTCCTCCCTGTCATTCCGACCACCCCATTCCTGCTGCTGACAGCATGGTGCTGGTTCAAAGGCTCTCCGAAACTGTACGGACGACTCATGTCGCATCCTAAAGCAGGTCCCTACATACGCGATTTCCGGGAGCACAGAAGCATTTCCCGCCGTGTGAAAGCGGTCGCCATATCCACCCTTTGGCTGACAGTTGCTATAAGCATCGCCGCTGTCAGCCTGCTGTGGCTACGCATCCTGCTTGCTGTCATTGCCGCTGGCGTCACCTGGCACATTCTTTCCTTCAAAACGAAAAAGTGAATTTGGTTATTCGGATATTTTGGCCCAATTTAGCGCATTCAAACAGAATTTGAGTTTCTATGCAGCGTGATGCTATCGATTTTGGAACAGTAAACATTCCGTCCCTTTTCGGTAAGTATTTCGTTACCACATTATTGGGAATGGTTAGCATGTCGGCGGTCACGGCCATCGACGGTATTTTCATAGGCCATGGTGTAGGCAGCGACGGCATTGCCGCCGTAAACATCTGCGTACCTGTATGGATGATATTCACCGGTCTCGGTCTGATGGCCGGAGCCGGAAGTTCGGTAGTTGCTTCCATACACCTGGCGCGGGGCAAGATAAAGGCCGCACGGCTCAATGTCACCCAGGCCATTCTCTTTGTCACGGTCATTGCAGTTATGGTTGCAGGTCTCATTATGGCATTTCCGGAGAAGACTGCCCTCATCCTCGGATCTTCAGAGCACCTTAAACCACTGGTACTGGACTACCTGCTGTGGATAGTCCCCGCCCTTCCCTTCCAGATGTGGCTGTCCGTATCGCTCTTCATCATCCGCCTGGACGGTGCGCCCCAGTATGCCATGTGGTGCTCGGTCATCACTGCGATAATCAATACCATACTCGACTGGCTGTTCATCTTCCCGCTCGACATGGGTGTCAAGGGTGCGGCCATAGCCACCGGTATCAGCATAGTCGTAGGAGGGTGCATGGGCATCGGATACCTGCTGCTACGGGCCAGAACCGTACGCCTCATCAAATTGAAACTCAGCCGGAAAAGCATGCGCCTCAGTCTCCGAAACATCGGATACCAGTGCAAGATCGGCTCCCCTGCCCTGCTCGGTGAAGCCACCATAGCCGTACTCATGTTCATGGGCAACCAGGTCTTCATGCGCTACCTCGGTGACGACGGTGTAGGTGCCTTCGGCGTGGCCTGCTACTACACCCCCTTCGTATTCATGTTCGGCAACGCCGTGGCCCAGTCGGCCCAGCCCATAGTCAGCTTCAACTACGGAGCCGGCAAGATGGACCGCGTATTCTCTGTAAGCCGCCTGTCGATAATCACCGCCGTACTCTGCGGCTTCGTCGGCATGATGCTCTTCGTACTCCTGCCCGGTCCCCTCGTAGGACTGTTCATCGGCCAGGAAGGCAACGCCGCACGTATCGCCATCGAGGGCCTGCCCCTCTTCGCCCTCGGCTACATATTCTACGTCACCAACGTGGCCTCCATCGGCCTCCTGCAGAGCCTCGAAAAGATGAAGCCCGCCATGCTCTTCGCCTGCCTCAGAGGACTGATATTCCTCGTCCCCAGCTTCATCATCATGCCCCGCCTCCTCGGCAACGCCGGCATCTGGCTCGCAATGGCCGTCTCCGAGCTGCTGACCACCGCCTCCATCGCCATCTACTATATCTGCCGCCGCAGATAGACAATGTCCGGCACACGCTCTTGAGAAGTGCAATTTCAAACCATTTTTGCCCAAACACCGCTCCGCTACCTGAGGACTACCTCCAATACAGAGAGGACACCGGAATGACTGCACGTATCGGAAACACCAGGGACGGCATCGTGCACCATCCGGCAATATTCTGCCGCTGTGGTGGTTCGGCCTCATAACCATAATAGGCGCCGCACACTGGGACTGGGTGTGGCCGGAATGTTCCTGCCCGTACTGCCGACCACCCAGTTCCTGCTGCTGTACGCTTGGTGCCGGACGAAAGGCTCGCCGCGGCCGCACCCTGACTGATGTCGCATCCCAAGTTCAGACCCTGTATCAAGGACTTCCAGAAGCACAAATGCCTCTCCCGCAGGGTCAAGGTTGTCTCTATAGCGACCTTTCGGCCGAGCATAACCTTCAGCACGCAGTTTGATTCTGCACATTAAAGATCTCGGGCATGGCGTTGGACGGATAGTCTATCGGTCATGAAAGCAGCCGAGAAAGGGCCGACAAAAGAGGCGTTTCTTCGGCACCTTCGGTACCAGCTGATGTGCGACCCAGTCCGTAGACCCTTCTCACGGCACTCTACCTCCGAGCCCTCTTCCACCCATTCCACAACGGCAGCAATTGCCACAATCCTGTGCCGGTGTGGAAAGCAGTCGTGAGGTGGTCGTGACTCAGGCACTCGCGTTTGATCGACTTGCCCACATGTGACCATGTATGTAAACTCATATGCTGTCATTTTGCAATGTCCAGCACGCAGTTCAAATCTATTTCACTAATTTTCAAATATATACATTTAACAATTCTGCTGGACACAGCATATTCCGCCACAAAACCGCCATTCAGTCCCACTTCTACCCAAGTCCAGCAGACGCCTTTTTCTATAACACCTGATTATCAAGCATTTCTCTAAGCGCTCTCTGCTGGACTCATAGAGCCCAATGACCGTTTTAGGTTATGACTATCCGCAAAAATACCCCCAAACCGAAAGAAACCTCTCCTAAAACCACTTTCACCGAAAGTCTACCCTGAACTCCTTCCGAAGGAGTCGCGTTTCCCCGGCATTTCCCCACTCCTTCCGAAAGAGTAGAGAACGTTCACCATCGCTACATGCACCGGAGAGCCATTTTAACGACTTTACTTCGTGGTGCGGTCTGTTTTTCAACCGTTTGAAAATCAATAGTCTGCAAATCATGCTGCACATTTGACCTGTCTCAAAAGAGGGCGGATGTGCAGTGCGTTTTGTAACGATCTGATTTACAGTGGCATTTTTCTCCCCTGCGCACCCCGAAGTAAATTCGTTAAAAGTAGAGATTTTCATTATTCAGCAAAATACCTGTAAACCGCAAACCGCTCCTAAATACCACTATACATTTTAGTCAAAGAAGAAAACACTGATAATCAACTAACTTATAAAATCTCAAAATGTAAGAAGCCCCCACAATGACCAAATTCTGAACAATTTCCGTCCTTCTAACATTTTGCCTGAATGCTAATTTTATGAAAATGAGACGTTCCCCACACAACGAAAATGCATAGTGACAATCCGGCGATAATTTAGCGACGGTTGATCCGGCTTGGCGACGGTCGTCGGGGCCTCGCGACGATCTGACGGCAATCCGGCGATGACTTTGTGACGGATGTTTGGGCTCGGCGACAGTTTGGCGATGATTTGCTCAAGGAATCGGTCCTGGGTGTTAATACTGCGGACGCTTTTTGCCTTTTACATCACGCTAACTCATAATTCGAGAGGGAGAAAGTTTTACGGATCAGTAGATTTTATTGTGGATTCTTTTATAGATTTCCCAGAACACTGCAATGCCAACTTTCACACTTGCTATAGTTTTGCCGTTCAATAGTACAGGCTGCGGGATCCTCCCCACCTACGGCGGGTCCCCTCCCTTTTCGGGAGCCAAAGTCCCGCAGCCTGTACTATTGAACGACCTTCACATAATTAAAGCAGTACAAAACCGGGTGTATTCCTGCCTGCAGTTGCTCCCGGCCTCCACACGGTTTTGTTTTCCGTCCATTCCGGTCGGCACTGCCTGGCGCGGCATTACAAGAGTTCGAAAAATGCAGGCCTTTCCCAATGCCCTCAGAGTCCTTCCACAACGGCACCGAATCTTGGGAAACGCTGCCGTTGCTGTAAACGGCCTCCATGTTCACCTGCGTCATAGGCCCTACTGAAGCAGTTTTACAGCGTATAAATGCAGAGGGCAAATAAAAAGGGCAGGTCCAGCAACGGGCCTACCCTATTCTATTCTCAATATGATTTCTCCGAGAAGACTACTTGAGGGCAGTCTTGAAGAAGTCGTTGCCCTTGTCATCCACGAGGATGAAGGCGGGGAAGTCGACAACCTCGATCTTCCAGATAGCCTCCATTCCGAGCTCGGGATACTCGAGGAGCTCTACTTTCTTGATATTGTTCTGGGCCAGGATGGCTGCAGGGCCGCCTATGCTGCCGAGGTAGAAGCCGCCGTGCTTCTTGCAGGCATCGGTCACCTGCTGGCTGCGGTTGCCCTTGGCAATCATGATCATGCTGCCGCCGTTCTCCTGGAAGAGGTCCACGTAGCTGTCCATACGGCCGGCCGTAGTGGGTCCGAAACTGCCGGAAGGCATTCCGTCAGGGGTCTTGGCGGGACCTGCATAGTAGATCGGATGCTCCTTCATGTACTGGGGCAGACCTTCGCCGCGCTCGATGCGCTCTTTCAGTTTTGCATGGGCGATGTCGCGGCCCACGATGATCGTACCGTCGAGCAGGAGGAAGGTCGATACCGGATACTTGGACAGATCGGCCAGAACTTCCTTCATCGGACGGTTCAGGTTGATGCGCACACCGTTGGAATGCTTGGCGAAACCGTCACGGAGGTTCTCGGGTACGAGACGGATAGGATTGTTGTCCAGAGTTTCGAGCCAGATACCGTCCTTATTGATCTTACCCTTGATGTTGCGGTCCGCGCTGCAGGATACTCCGAGGCCGACAGGGCAGGACGCACCGTGACGGGGCAGACGGATCACGCGGATATCATGGGCGAAGTACTTGCCACCGAACTGGGCTCCGAGCCCGATGTTGCAGGCAGCCTTGAAGAGCTTCTGCTCCAGCTCGATATCGCGGAATGCGCGGCCGAGCTCGTCACCGGTGGTAGGCAGGTTGTCGTAATACTTGGCAGAGGCGAGCTTTACGGTCTTGAGGTTGGTCTCAGCCGAGGAGCCGCCTATGACGAATGCGATATGATAGGGAGGGCAGGCCGCAGTACCGAGGGTCTTCATCTTCTCGATCAGGAAACTCTCGAGTTTCTCGGGGTTGAGCAGGGCCTTGGTCTCCTGGAAGAGGAAGGTCTTGTTGGCAGAACCGCCACCCTTGGCTATGAACAGGAACTTGTACTCTCCGCCCTCGGTGGCATAGATGTCCACCTGTGCAGGGAGGTTGTTGCCGGAGTTCTTCTCCTTGTACATGTCCAGGGGAATGGTCTGGGAATAACGGAGATTGTCAGTGGTATAGGTATCGTAGACTCCGTGCTGGAGAGCCTCCTCGTCGCTGATGCGGGAGCCGTCGGCGGTCTTGTCCACCCACACCTTGCGGCCTTTCTTGGCCACCACGATAGCGGTGCCGGTATCCTGGCAGAAAGGCAGTTTCTGATTCTTGGCCACATCGGCATTGAGCAGCATGGTCAGGGCAACCGACTTGTCATTGGTGCTTGCCTCGGGATCGTTGAGAATCTTGGCAACCATCTCGTTGTGCTCGGGACGGAGCATGAAGGCCACATCGTGGAAAGCCTGACGTGCAATGAGGCGCAGACCCTCGGGGTCGACTTTCAGAATCTCCTCGCCCTCAAACTGGGCGGTGGACACATAGTCCTTGGTGACAAGATGATACTTGGTATTATCCTCACCCATCTGGAAAAGTTCCTGGTATTTGAATTCCATATCTGTTGTTATTTATGTTTCACTCCCGCAAAGATAATAATTTTGCGCACGTGATTATCCGGCCGAAGCATACAATTCTCTCCAAATCCGGTCCGGCACGGAAGGATTGTCCCCTCCCGCCATGGTATTCACTGCCTACAGCCCCCGATATCTGGCCGGTATATCCATAAAAGCACGGATCCTTCGCCAGTAATCATCCATGTCGGCGGGACGCGGATGCCAGTCCGGATCGGGACTCGCGGCATAAATCTCTTCAAAACTGTGTCCCTCCGCGAACAGCGTATCCAGCGTGCATGAAGTCAGCCTGGAAAGAGGCTTCAGGAACACATATCCGTCAAAAAGATCCATCAGGGTCAATCCCGTACTGCCCATGGAATAATAGCTGCTGTCAATCAAATGTCCCGCAGCATTATCCTCCAGGCTGAATGCGACCGGCCCCTCAGCACTGGCAAGAATGTACTCCTCCAGTTTCCCGCCTGCAGGCTGGACCCATCCCCCATCCCTTCCCGGATATCCGGGGAAAGGCTGATGCAGACATACGCACTTGACTCTGTCCCCTATGCTCCTATACAGCAACTGCCCCATGTACCCTTCATCATATCTGGTGAATCCAGGGGATGTATAATCATAATACGGATATCTGAAATAGGTAAAGGCATGTATTGTTCCGGTCAATATGAGAATCTTTTCCGCTTTGGAGAGGACACTGTCCTCTATGATATCCGCCCTGTACTTTTCAGTATTGCCCTTAGGGAACACGGCAGACATAGTCTCGGGCGTACGTATACCGTCAAAATTCTCCCAATTGTAAATATAGCTGATATTCAATATTCTGAACTTACATTCCCCTTCACCGAGAGTTCTGTTGAAATCCCATGCGGCACGGTACAAATCCGTATATTCCTTTATTGCCCAAGAGCAATTATAGCGGAACATCAATTCACGGGCAAGCTGCTCATCGTACTCAGGAGCAGTCAACAGGGAATCCAGAACTTTCTGATCCTCGGAAGCACCGAATTCCATTCCCAATACATGGACTCCATGGCTGTAAAGCTCCGGTATAAGATTACAGACAAATTCCAGATTTTCCCTGACACCATGATCTTCTGCCAGCAGAACCACATCGGCTCCTGCATCAAACAGATTGACAATATACTCTACGGGCTTCATAAAGCCACCGGTGCCCTCCGCTTTCAGATTCAACGGCAGAAGGAATACAATGAGAAAAAGCGATAATATCCGATTGTTTTTCATAGACACAAATATAGCATTTGCCGTCATATTTTATACTATATTCGCGCCATAAACCGTCCGTACAATTCACACCAAATGACAACTGCCAAAGAAAAAATGCTCAGCGGCGAATGGTACGATGCCGCATCCGATCCCGAACTGCTTTCCGAACTGTATGCCTGCCGGGACAGGATATACGAACTGAACCGCCTGCATCCTCGGGAGACAGCCACCAGGGACATCCTGCTCCGGTCCATCATCGGACACATGGGACGCGAGGTCACCATCCTCTCTCCGTTCTTCTGTGACTATGGCTCCCATATCTCCATCGGAGACTGCACCTACATCAACTTCAACCTGACAGTCCTCGACGAGGCCCAGGTCACCATCGGCAGCCACGTCTTCATCGGTCCGGGCTGCAGCCTGCTCACCGCAGTCCATCCACTCGACGCCCAGGAGCGCAACAAGGGTACCGAGAAAGCCCTGCCCATCACCATCGGGGACAGTGTCTGGCTCGGGGGCAATGTAACCATCCTTCCCGGAGTAACCATCGGTGAAGGTGCGGTAGTAGGTGCAGGAAGCGTCGTCACCCGCGACGTTCCGCCCCGCACCGTAGTGGCCGGCAACCCGGCCCGCATCATACGCTGGCTGTAATCAGCCGTTTTTAAATGTTGAGAAAGCTCTGCTTGAAATCCAGGGCCAAAGGGTCATTCTCGACAGTGACGTCGCAAGACTCTATGGTGTAAACACGATGCGCGTAAACGAAGCCGTGAAGAATAATCCTGACAAATTTCCTACAGGATACATTATAGAACTTACGAAGGATGAAAAAAATGAGGTTATCGAAAATTTCGATAACCCTAAACTGAAGTTTTCTCCGGTACTTCCCAAAGCCTTCACAGAAAAGGTACTTTACATGCTCGCCACCATCCTGAAAAGTCCTAAAGCCACACAGACGACCATCGCCATCATAGAGACTTTTGCCAAAATCAAGGAACTCACCCGCACTGTCAGCAAAATCTCCGAATCACATGACGAGCAAGAGCAGAAAGGACTCATCCAACACGGAGGCGACATCCTTTCTGACCTGCTCTATCAAGAGATTCCTATCAGTAGCACAGAGACTTCTGTAGAGCTGAACTTCGCTGTCCTAAAACTCAGGCACACCATAAAGCGGAAAAAGTAATCAGTCTTCCTTGCGCAGGGCGATGACCGGGTTGGTATTGATGGCCACGATGCTCTGGTACAGGACTGTGAGGAAGGCTACTGCACAGGAGAGGACTCCTGAGGCAAGGATCAGCAGCCACTGGAGCCATGCTCCCGTGCTGTAGGAGAACTGGCTGAGCCATGAGCTGGTCAGCAGCCAGCTGACGGGCACGGAGACTACGAAGGCAATGAGCGAGAGCATCAGGTACGAGATGACTATCTGGCGCAGGACAAGGCGCTTGTCGGCTCCGAACACCTTCTGCACGGCGATGTTGCGGCTGCGGGCCCGGATGTAGTAGGTACTCATGGCAAACAGGCCGAGGGACGAGACGAATACCGCGATGACCGTGAAGATGATGATTATCTTCTGCAGCCGGGTGTATTCCTCGAAGGTGGCGGCTATCTCGTCCTCAATGTACGAGGCGTCGAAGGCCCCGTCAGGGCGGATGCGGCTGTACGCCTCCGCTATGCGGTCGTATGCCTCGCCATGGTCTCCGGTCACCTTGACCAGGATATTCCATGGCGTACGGTTCTCCGGATAAACATCGTACATGTAGATCATGGCCGCCGACTGGTCCTGGAGCAGGGGACGGATCTTGAAGTCGTAGTACACTCCGGCAATAGTTTGAGTGTAATAACCTACCTTTTCGTTTCCGAACCGGACCTCAGTGGCCGTCTCAGGCAGGCCCGCCTCCTTGAAGGCATATTCATTCCAGTACCATGCCGTCTCCGCCAGGTGATTGTCGGACTTGAGCCTGAGACCGAGAATATTGAAATACGCCGAGTCCCCGCGTACCAGCTGGAAGCCGAGCAGACCGCCCTGATAATACATGGTATTGTTATTTGTGCCGTACAGAGGTGTACCCT
>UMAB01039719.1_pt1 | contig 22548 bp, 12 predicted proteins | sample 1963601 | NCBI WGS metagenome assembly UMAB01 (sample SAMEA4835905, study PRJEB28245) | human gut metagenome | biome: gut microbiome; material: fecal sample | place: Denmark | collected 2008 | reverse complement strand
GCGCATATCCGCCGCGCTGGCCATACCGGTCGGACGAGAAGCGCTGATTGTAGCCTCCTCCGTTTTTCTGGTATCTCGGTCGGTTGTACGAATCGTTGTTCTTGTTTTCGCTGCCGTCTTCTCCGACGTAGTTGTTCGTTTCAAAGATTTCTTCGCTCATAATGTTGATGATAATTTAAGATGATGCGCCTCGCGGCGCGTTTGCGGCATCAGATGCCCGTGTAGTTGTAAGGAGTGATGTTTCTGAGTTCGGCCTTGACCCTTTCGTCCACGTTCAGCGTGTCGATAAAGCCGGCAATGTCCTCGTGCGTGACGGCTGCATTGGTGCGCGTCAGGGCTTTCAGCGTTTCGTAGGGATGGGGATAGCCCTCGCGGCGCAGCACCGTCTGGATGGCCTCGGCCACGACAGCCCAGCAGCCATCGAGATCGGCCTTGATGGCTTCTTCGTGGAGCAGGAGCTTGCGCAGGCCCTTCAACGTGCTTTGAAAAGCGATGGACGTGTGGGCCAGGGGCACGCCGATGTTGCGTATGACGGTCGAGTCGGTCAGGTCGCGCTGCAAGCGGGATATGGGGAGCTTGTGGCTCAGGTGTTCGAACAGCGCGTTGGCGATGCCAAGGTTGCCCTCGGAGTTTTCAAAGTCGATGGGGTTCACCTTATGCGGCATAGCGCTCGACCCCACTTCGCCCGCCTTGATCTGCTGCTTGAAATATCCCATGGAAATATATTGCCAGAAGTCGCGGTCGAGGTCGATGACCACCGTATTGATTCGCTTCAAGGCGTCGAACACGGCTGCCAGGTTGTCGTAGTTGCTTATCTGCGTGGTATAGGTTTCGCGTTCGAGCCCGAGCTTTTCTTTTACGAAGCGGTCGCCAAAAGCCCGCCAGTCCGTTTCGGGATAGGCCACGTGGTGGGCGTTATAGTTGCCCGTGGCGCCGCCGAACTTTGCGCTCATCGGCGTTTGACGCAGGAGCGTCATCTGCTGCCGTATTCTGTAAGCAAACACGGCCACTTCCTTGCCCAGCCGGGTGGGCGATGCGGGCTGTCCGTGGGTGCGTGCCAGCATGGGGATGTCCTTCCACGCCTCGGCATAGGCTTCCAGCTGCCCGACGAGCTCTTCGAGCTGCGGCATGTAGACGTCGGAGAGCGCTTCCTTCACCATCAGGGGAAAGGCCGTGTTGTTAATGTCCTGCGACGTGAGGCCAAAATGGATGAACTCCTTGTATGCATCCAGTCCGCCCAGGGCGTCAAAACGTTCCTTGATGAAATATTCCACGGCCTTGACGTCGTGGTTGGTCACTTTCTCAATATCCTTGATGCGGGCGGCGTCGGCTTCGGAAAAACCGGTATATATCTTGCGCAGCTCGCCAAACAGCTCTTGCGGGAAGCCTGCCAGCTGCGGCAAGGGCAACTCGCACAGCGCGATGAAGTATTCTATCTCGACGCGGGTGCGGTATTTCATCAGCGCCCACTCCGAAAAATACGGCGAGAGGGCTTCGGTCTTTGAGCCGTAGCGGCCGTCGACGGGCGAAACGGCTGTCAGTCTGTCTAAACTCATGTCCTTCGATGTTTTATAGTCAGGAAAACACTTGCAAAGGTAGTGTAAAATCTTGATTTACGTCCGCCTCCGCCTGCTAAATCAGCCGGAAGCGCAGCTTTGCGCAGATAAAAAAACGGACAGCTCTGTTTGAGACTGTCCGCTGATGAAAAAACTTTCGCTATTACCAGTGTTTCTCTTGCTGCATTTCGTCGTGCAAAAGAAAACAGCCGTTAGGCTGTGGGCGCTGAGGGATTCGAACCCCCGACCCTCTGCTTGTAAGGCAGACGCTCTGAACCAGCTGAGCTAAGCGCCCCTTTCGCAGGATGTGGCTTCTGGGAAAACTGGGATGCGGATTTCCGCTTGGTGGGCGCTGAGGGATTCGAACCCCCGACCCTCTGCTTGTAAGGCAGACGCTCTGAACCAGCTGAGCTAAGCGCCCCTTTCGCAGGATGTGGCTTCTGGGAAAACTGGGATGCGGATTTCCGCTTGGTGGGCGCTGAGGGATTCGAACCCCCGACCCTCTGCTTGTAAGGCAGACGCTCTGAACCAGCTGAGCTAAGCGCCCTTGTTTTTCCCAAAAGCGATGCAAAAGTACGGTTTTCCGGCGTACCGACAAAATTTTGTGCGCAATTTTTTACACCCTTTCTCAGTGCGAAAGGCGTAACCTCCTTATTACTAACGGAAACGGAGCGAAAGAAAAAGAGCACCGCCCCTGCCCTGCTCTCCCAAAAAGCCTGCAAAACGCGGGCGGCGCGGCGCTGCGTTTTTGCCGGCGGCCCGCGTCAGTATGCTGCCTGCCTACGCCGTTTGGCAGCCGGCAAAAACGAGCAGCAAGCCGGCACGCGCCGGCAAGGCTTGCCCGTGCACGGTTTTTGTCGTAATTTTGTTGCACCATCCGCAGCGCGGCACCGGCCGGCAGGGCCTCCGTCGCCTGGCCTCCTCCTCCGCCACCGGCAAAAGCCCGTCCCGGACGGACCGCAACTGACGGGCTGCCCTGCGGCTTTATCCGACAGAAAAGAAACGTTTATGAAAAAATTCGTATCAGACCTGACCGTGACGGGCGTTGAGAGCCCCCACCCCGATTACGTCGTCCTGCGCCTCTCGGACGGCGGCCGGCCCTTGCCACCCATGCAGCCCGGCCAGTTTGTCGAGGTAAGGGTAGACGGCTCGCCCACGACCTTCCTGCGCCGTCCCATCTCTATCAATTATGTAGACACCGAGCGAGGCGAGCTCTGGCTGCTTGTGCATGCCGTCGGCGAGGGCACGCGCCGCCTGTCGCGCCTGCGGCCGGGCGAGCGCCTCAATTGCGTTTATCCGTTGGGGCACGGCTTTACCATCCCGGCCGGCAAGGGGCGCCGCCTGCTGCTGGTGGGCGGCGGCGTGGGAACAGCTCCCCTGCTCTACTACGGCAAATGCCTGCGCGAGGCCGGCCACGAGCCCGTGTTTCTCTTGGGCGGGCGCTCGGCTGCCGACGTGCTGCAAACCGAAATGTTCGAACAGCTCGGTACGCTCCACATAACGACCGAGGACGGCTCGCGCGGCTGCCGGGGCTTCGTGACGGCCCACCCCGTATGGAGCGAAGGCGGCTTCGACGGCGTGGCCACCTGCGGCCCCAAGCCGATGATGCAGGCCGTGGCCCGGCTGGCCGACGCCGCCGCCCTGCCCTGCGAGGCTTCGCTCGAAAACATGATGGCTTGCGGCCTGGGCGCCTGCCTGTGCTGTGTGGAAAAAACGCGTAAAGGGCATGTCTGCGTGTGCAGCGACGGCCCCGTATTTAATATAAAGGAACTGCAATGGCTGACCTCAGAGTAAACATTGGCCGGATGGCCTTGAAAAATCCCGTGATGACCGCCTCGGGCACGTTTGGCTACGGCACGGAGTTTGCCGACTTTGTCGACCCCGCCGCGCTGGGCGGCATCATCGTAAAGGGAACCACGCTCGAGCCGCGCGAAGGCAACAATTACCCGCGCATGGTCGAGACGGCTTCGGGCATGCTCAACTGCGTGGGACTGCAAAACAAGGGCGTGCATTATTTCTGCGAGCATATCTATCCCGAAATAGCGCATTTCGACACCAACATCGTGGTAAACGTGTCGGGCTCGGCGCCGGAGGATTATGCAAAGTGTGCGGCCTGCCTGGCCGGGCTGCCCCGCATCCCCGCCATCGAGCTCAACATATCTTGCCCGAACGTGAAAAACGGCGGTATGGCGTTCGGCGTGACGCCCGAGGGTGCAGCGTCGGTGGTCAGGGCCGTACGCGCCGCCTGGCCGCGCACGCTCATCGTGAAGCTCTCGCCCAACGTGACCGACATCGCCGAGATTGCCCGTGCGGCCGAAGCCGAGGGGGCCGACGCCCTTTCGCTCATCAATACGCTCATGGGCATGGCCATCGACGTTGAGAAGCGCCGCCCCTTGCTCAGCATCGGAACGGGCGGACTATCCGGCCCCGCCGTAAAGCCCGTCGCCTTGCGCATGGTTTGGCAGGTGGCGCGCGCCGTCAGCGTGCCGGTCATCGGGCTGGGCGGCATCTCAAACGCCACCGACGCGCTGGAATTTCTGATAGCCGGCGCCAGCGCTGTGCAGATCGGCACGGCCAACTTCCTCGACCCGCAGGTCAGCGTCAAAGTGGTAGAGGGCATCAACCGCTGGCTCGACGAGCACGGATGCACCGGCGTGGAGGAAATAGTCGGCACGCTCCAAGCCTGACCGCTCCTGCTCCCGCCTGCCGTAAACAGCCGCTCAACGGTCAGATGCCGGACGTTGCTTCCCCGCAGCGCCCGGCATCTGTTTTTTTCGTCCCCAAGATTGCTTCCTATATTATAATAAGGTGTGCGGCCAAGCCATGTAAGTACGTTTGGCCGCCCCGAAATATACAAATATTCGGTATAAACGCAGATAAATGTGCTTTTATCTTGTTTTTATGATAAAAATGCGTCATTTTGCCTTGTTGAACGTGACGTTTATATTACTTTTGCATCTGTATTCAACAAAGAAAAGACATTCATCAACGAACATAATGGTATAAAACATGAAAGCAGCAGAAGTTCTTGACAATCTGAAATTGCGCTTTCCCGGCGAAAAGGAATACCACCAGGCCGTGCAGGAAGTGTTGGAGAGCATCGAAGACGTGTACAACGAGCACCCGGAATTTGAAAAGGCGAACCTCATTGAGCGCCTCTGCATCCCCGACCGCATCGTATCGTTCCGCGTGACGTGGGTGGACGACAGCGGCGCCGTGCGCACGAATATGGGCTACCGCGTGCAGCACAACAACGCCATCGGGCCGTATAAGGGCGGCATCCGCTTTCACGCTTCGGTGACGCCGTCCATCCTGAAATTTCTGGCTTTTGAGCAAACGTTTAAGAACTCGCTGACCACTCTGCCGATGGGAGGAGCCAAGGGCGGTTCCGATTTTAGTCCGCGTGGCAAGTCGAATGCCGAGGTGATGCGCTTTTGTCAGGCCTTTATGCTCGAATTGTGGCGCCAAATAGGTCCCGACACCGACGTGCCGGCCGGCGACATCGGCGTCGGAGGCCGCGAGGTGGGCTACATGTACGGCATGTATAAAAAGCTCACCCGCGAGCATACCGGCACTTTGACGGGAAAAGGGCTCGATTTCGGCGGTTCGCTCATCCGCCCCGAGGCCACAGGCTACGGCAATGTCTATTTTCTGCTCGAAATGCTCAAAACCCGCGGCATCGAGCTGCGGGGAAAAACCGTGGCCGTCTCAGGTTCAGGCAACGTGGCGCAATATACCGTTGAAAAGCTCATAGAATTGGGCGCCAAGGTGGTGACTATGTCCGATTCCGACGGATATATTTACGACCCCGACGGAATAGACCGCGCCAAGCTCGATTATATCATGGAGCTGAAGAACCTGTATCGCGGCCGCATTCGCGAATATGCCGAGCAGTACGGCGTAAAATATGTTCCCGGCGGACGTCCGTGGGGCGAGAAGTGCGACATTGCCATGCCCAGCGCCACGCAGAACGAACTGACGGGCGACGACGCGCGCCAGCTCCTGGCAAACGGATGTATCGCCGTGAGCGAAGGGGCCAACATGCCTTCAACGCCCGAAGCCATCGACGCATTCCAGGAGGCAGGCATATTATATGCTCCCGGCAAGGCTGCCAATGCCGGTGGCGTCTCCGTGTCGGGGCTCGAAATGACCCAAAACGCACAGAAGCTGAGCTGGACGGCCGAGGAGGTCGACCGCCGTTTGCATCAGATTATGGAAAACATCCATACGCAGTGCGCCAAGTATGGCATGCGCCCCGACGGCAGCATCGACTACGTCAAGGGAGCCAACGTGGCCGGCTTCATGAAGGTGGCCCAAGCCATGATGGCGCAAGGCCTTGTCTGAAAGCATCGTTCGGCAGCGACATGCAAAAATCCCTCCCGCAAACGCGCTCAGGCGCATCCCGGGAGGGATTTTTATGTTTTCAGCAAAATCAAACGGTCTGGCCGCTTGCCGCCTCCGGTTCAACACTCATAGTCGACGCAGCTCCGCCCCGTCAAATAGGGCTTCAATGCACCGGACACAGCTTTGTGGCGCGGATCATTGATATAGGCCATGACGTCTTCCATTGAGTCGAAATCGCCGTTCAGGCAAATGTCCCACGTCTCGGCCGGGTTGACGTTGAACCCCACTTCGATGTGACGGATACACTGCATGACCTTAGGAAGTTTTTCAATGCCTTCCTTGAATTTTCTCATTTCTTCTCTCCTTTTTTCTTCCGGCAGATTTTTATCCACTTGGAACAAAACGATGTGCTTAACCATGTTTTAAAGTTTTGAATTTAAGTTTTTGTTTTGCCTATTGCGCCCGTCGCAGTACCTTTGCAGCAAAAGTACGAATTTTGAGGCTATACGCATATATCGGAAGTTTGATTTTCTTTTTGTCCGCCTGTGGCAGCAAGGAAAATCCGGCCCGCAACGGAGCATTCGCCAAGGAGCCCCCTCAGGCCGGGAGCGATTTCGATTACGAAAGGATACAAGCTTCGGGCGAACTCATCGCAGTGACCCTCAGTGGGCCGGAAACTTATTTTGAATACCACGGGCGGGGCATGGGCATGCAGTATGCCTTGGCTGAAAACTTCGCTAAACACGCCGGGCTGCGTCTTCGCGTCGAAACGGTTCGCGATACGGCCGAGCTGCTGCGGCTGCTCTCTTCTGCCGACGCCGATGTGGCCATGTTGCAGCTGCCTCTTTCCTATATACGGACGGCAGGTTTCGAGCCGGCCGGAGCGCGCGACACCACCCGCCACACATCGTGGGCCGTAAAAAGCTCGTCCGACGATTTGGCCCAAGCGCTCAACAGCTGGTACACGGCCGGCATCAACGTCTCCGTCGAGAAAGAAGAAAAGGCACGGATGCAAGAACGCCGCCAAGTGAGGCGCAAGGTGCGTGCCCCCTATATCTCCCGCGAAAAAGGGATTATATCGACCTACGACGACCACTTCCGCGCGGCCGCACGCCTCACCGGGTGGGACTGGCGCCTCATAGCCGCCCAATGCTACCAGGAATCGGGCTTCGACCCCAACGCCGTCTCGTGGGCCGGCGCCAAAGGCCTCATGCAAATCATGCCAGCCACGGCCCAACACTTGGGCCTGCCTTTGGAACAGATCCACGCGCCCGCAGAAAACATCGCAGCCGCCGCACGCTACATCAAAGAACTTTCTGCCCGCTTCAAAGACGTTCGCAACCGGGAAGAAAAAGTAAAATTCATACTGGCCGCATACAACGGCGGCTATTATCACGTGCGCGACGCAATGGCGCTGGCGAGGAAGTACGGGAAAAACCCGTTTCTCTGGGAAGATGTCAGTTTTTTCATACGGGGACTGAGTTCGGAACGGTATTACCGCGACCCGATAGTGAAATATGGCTACATGATAGGGAGTGAAACGTCGGATTATGTGGCTTCTGTGATCGAGCGGTGGCGCATGTATGGCGGGCAGGTCTCTTCCATTCGCGGCGAAGTGCCTTCTGCCGGAGCGGAGCCGGGCCGCGCACGACGGGAAAACCGTTTCACACGAGGTACAAAGATTTACGGGCCGGACGACCCCGAATTTACCAAAGCGGAGACGAATTGATATGCAGGAGAAGGCCGAAACTATTTTTGATGAAATACGTGATACCTGGCGTTACCCGCTTGAAATCCGCTACTTAAAGCTTTACAATCTGCTGAAACGGCTTTGCATCGATGCTTCCTGCGACCTGCATGCAGACTTTTCGGGATTGTTTTCGCGTTTGTATGCCGTTTGTCGCCATTACCGCATTGATTATCACCCGGCCGACCGCTTCAGGCGACGGTCACGGCGCATTCTGGCTCACGAGGAGGCGCCCGAAGAGGCATCCTTTCGGGCCGATGCAGGCGATCTGGCTGTTTTTGTAGCTGCACTGTACGGCGAAGAGGTACCAGAAGATTTGCAGATTTCGGCAGTTACGGTAAAAAAGAAATATCCCCGCTCCGAGACAGCTTTTGACAAGTTGCGCGTACTTGTCACCTCCGTGGGAAAAGACGTTTTCACGTGCGTACCTGCCGCCACGCCCCAGGCTGAAGAAATGACGGTGGATGCGAGCCGCCATCCGGGCCTGACAGATTTGCTTGAGAACGCGGTGCAATTGAACCTGCTCGACGTCGAGAAACATGGGGAAGCATTTACCGCCACCTACATCATTTACGAGCCCGATTTTCTGGTAGACGTCAGCAGTCTGACGGCTTGTTACCGTCCGTTCGGGAGCCATCCGTACAACTATCTGCTGGCCAAGTTTGAGCCCCGCCGCACAACGCGCCCCATCCTTTTGGGAAATGCAGCCAACGGCTTCATGGACGACTGCATCAACGAGACGGACGCGACGCCGGCGGACTTCGTAACGTCCATCCGCCGTCATTTCCACGACTCGATGCTTGAATACGCCTGTACGTCCGATGAAATCGATGCTTCTTACTTTGCCGACGCAAAACTGCATTTCGACAACATCCGCACAACCGTGCAGGAACGCCTGAGCTCGCCGGAAATCGGCATCATGCCCGAAGCCGTTTTGCTGGAACCCACGTTCATTTGCGAAGCCCTTGGCCTGCGCGGCCGTCTTGACGTGATGACGGCCGACCATTTGCGGCTCGTCGAACTGAAAAGCGGGCGTGCCGACGATTTCCGGCGCCCTGAACCACGACCGCGGGAAGAACATGTGCTGCAAATGGCGCTTTATAAGGAAATACTTCATTATAATTTCGGCATTCCGTACGACAAAATCAGCGCATTCCTGTTTTATTCGCGCTACCCCGTCTTTTTTGACGAACGTACGCCTGCCGCCGCCATTAAGCGCGTGCTGACGCTCCGCAACGCCATCGTGCACCAGGAGCGCCGGCTGGCCGGAGGTGGTTTCCGGTCGATGCTTCCGACCTTTACGGAAGAAACCATCAACGAGAACCAGCTGGATAATAAATTATACCACAACTATTTGCTTCCAAGCATTAGAGCTGTCGTAGAACCGCTTCAAAAAATGGATTCCCTCGAAGCTGAATATTTTTCCGCCTTTCTGACCTTCTTGGAGAGGGAACAATTTGCAGCCAAAACCAACGACAACCGCCCCGACTCCAACCGCAGCTTTGCCAACCTGTGGAGTGCCGACGTGCCTTCAAAAATGGCGGCCGGCGACATTCTTCCGGGTCTCCTTTTGCGCGAAACCAACGATGCTGAAACGCAGGAGACGCTCGTCTTCAGTCTGCCTGATTACGGCAACGACTTTGTCCCTAACTTTGCGCCCGGGGAAATGGTGCTTCTCTACGAACGCCCGGACGAGCAGGCGAACGTAACGAACCGCCAGCTGTTTAGAGCTTACGTTCATAAACTTTCTGAAAACGAGCTCACGCTTAGCTTATTATACAAGCAGAAGAACAAGCATGTTTTCTTGGCCGGAAAGTCGTTTGCCATCGAGCACGACAGTACGGACGTCGTCTTTGCGCAAAACTATCGCAGCCTGCACGCCTTACTGACGGCCACGCCCCGCCGCCGCGTTCTCCTGCTGGGCCGCCGCCAACCGGAGACAAACCCCTCCTCCCCCTTGCTCAGCCAATATGACGAGCCCTTGGCCAAGGTGATCAGCCGGGCCATGAGCGCAACCGATTATTATATCTTGGTAGGCCCGCCCGGTACGGGAAAAACCAGCGTTTACATCCGCGGCATGGTCGAGGAGTTTTTGCGGCAGCGCGCAGCTTCGGCCGGCGGGCAGGCAGCCCTGCTCCTTTCGGCCTATACCAACCGGGCCGTCGACGAGCTTTGCGCCATGCTTGAAGCCATAGAACTGCCGTTTTATTATGTCCGCATCGGAGCTGAACAGACCTGCCATCCGCGCTTCCGCAGCCGCCTGCTCTCTCAAGCCGAAAACTTGCAGACACGTCGCGACGTGCGCCGCTTTTTGGTGGATGCCCCAGTCGTCATAGGTACGGTGGCCACGCTGACCTCGCATCTCGAATTGTTTTCCTTGAAGCCTTTCGACATGGCCATCTTCGATGAGGCTTCGCAAATGCTTGAACCGCAGCTGCTCGGACTGCTTACGGCACGCCACGGCCAGGAAGATGCCATCAGGCGCTTCGTCATGGTGGGCGACCACAAGCAATTGCCGGCCGTTGTGCAGCTTGCGCCGTCCGAAACGCGCGTTGAGAGCGCAAGACTGCACGAAATCGGGCTATTCGACCTGCGTAACTCGCTTTTTGAGCGTCTGCATTATCTCCTGCAAAAGTGGAACCGCCACGAGCTCGTTGACGAACCGGACCGTCAGGGCCGCATGCACGCCGACATCTGTGCCTTTGCCTCCCGCTTCTTTTACGACGGTCGCCTGAAGCCGGTCCCGCTGGCCCACCAGACCGCCCGGCTTCCTTTCAGCCGCTACGAAACGCCGCTCGAAGCCTTTGCAGCCACCACACGCATGGGCTTCATCGACGTTGACGCCCCGGCATACGTGGCCAACAACAAGTGTAACGAAAAAGAGGCGGAAGTGGCGGCGGCTCTCGTCGCCGCGCTGCTGGCGCTGCACTGCAAAAACGGCTTGCCTACGGACGACCTGGCAAACCGCGTGGGCATCATCGTGCCGTTCCGCAACCAGATTGCCTCCATCCGACGGGCCGTGGAGCGATGCTGCCCCGCACCACTTGCCGACATGACGATAGACACCGTGGAATGCTTTCAAGGCAGCCAGCGCGACATCATCATCTTCAGCACCACCGTTAGCAGCCCGTACCAGCTCGATCTCATTTCTACGTGCAGGCCGGTCGACGGCAGCCTCGTCGACCGCAAGCTCAACGTTGCACTGACGCGGGCCCGCTTGCAGCTTTTCGTCGTGGGCAACGGCCGGCTTCTGGCGCGCAACGCGCTTTACGCCAAGCTCATAGCCGGCTGCAAGAGGTTTGACGGCAACGGGCTGCTCCGCGGCTGAACGACGGGCACAGCCCCGCCCTTTTCCCGCTCTTCCTTACGCATGCATATTTTTTTTGCCGGCACGAACCGATGCGTTTCCCGGCTTCAAAAAGCATTTACAAGCCGAGAAAACGTTTTTTGAAGCCGGGAAAATGCAGTTTGAGGCATTGAAAAAAGAATTTTCCCTACTGCGCGACATAAAATAATCCCCGGCCGCACGGAGCGGTCGGGGATAAACAGCTGAGCCGGCACGTAAAAATGGGCCGGTTCATCGAAGATTTAACGCATCACGACGCCTAACGACTTTCGCCCGTCCATCTTGATGACGAGCGGAGCCGCAGCGCGCACATGCCGGAGATGGGCCGTTTCTTCCTCGGCCGGCATGGCGTTGAGCGCGGCCTCGTCGAAACGTCCGTCGCCACGATACGGATTTACCGTGAAATATCCGACGCCGAACGACGTGAGGTTCTGGAAAAAGTGGGTTCCCTGGCTGGGGTCGACCCGGTAGTCGGCCCGGCCGCACTCCACGATGAGACGTGCGGCACAGATGTGCGGCCATTTTACAGGAATGCCCAGCCACGGATCGCTGCTGCCCCAACGGCCCGGCCCTACGAGGATGTAGCCACGTCCCGCGTCGAGGAGCTTGCGGTTGAGCTTTTCGATTTCGTAGACCACGAGCTGGTTGTCCGCCGCATCGAAAGCATTGCTTTTCACGTATATAATGTCCTGTACATCAGATATAATGCCGTTACCAAGTACACTTCTGCTCGATATCAGCGTATCAGCCTCGGGTATGACCGAGAGGTCTTCTTCTATCATCTCTTTGCTGTCGACGATGGGGCGTATCTGCAACAAATAGAAGCGGGCACGGCGAGGGTCGTCGGGAGAAAGATTCATGGCAAACTCAATTTCGACGGGTCGGCCCATTTCTTTTTTGCCTACGTCGAGGATGCGGTCGATCGTCTCGGCCAGCGGAAACATGCCGTGTTGGAGGATATTGGCGTAGGAAATGATTTTCCGCCCTTGGGGATAGTAGCCCTCACGGATAATCTGGTCGTAAGGGTCGTAGGTCGACGTGATATATTTCAACGTTCCGTCCTGGTCGGCGTCATTCAGCGTGAGTTTTAAGAGATTAAAAGAGTCGTCCGTCTGGAACTGCGGAGAAAGATTGGCCAGATCGAGGGCATAAAACCTTGTCTGCGTTTCGCGCAGTGCCATCTCGGGCGTTCCGAGTTGCAGGATGTGGTGAGGATGGCGTGGCGAGAAGCGCAGCGTGGTGCCGCCGTCGACGATATATTTGCCAAGTCCCAGAGCAACCTGTGCGATGCCGTCGTCGGCCGTTTCGCTTCCGATGGGATAGAAATTGAGCGAGCGGGCCACGCCCGAAAGCGTCGGATAGAAATGGTTATTATGCGCCGTGCCGACCACTTCTTGCAAGACAATGGCCATTTTCTCCTGATCGATGAGGTTTTGCGTGGCCGTAAGGTACGATTTGCTGCCGCGGTAGAACACCGAGGCGTAGACGGCCTTGATGGCGCTGCGCAGGAGAACGAGCATGCGTTCGCGCTCGTCGGCACGGGGTATCATGTAGGTGGAGTAGACGCCGGCAAAAGGCTGGTAGTGGGAGTCTTCCAAAAGGCTGGAAGAGCGCACGGCAATGGGGTTGTGCACCACCTCGAAAAGCGCCATGAGGTCGTCGAGCACACGCTGCGGCAAGGTGGCCTTCTCAAAGGCAGAAAGAATTTCCTCGTCGGAAGCGTCGCTCAGCGCAATCGGGTAGAGATTGTTCGTCTCCATGAATTCGTCGAAAATGTCGGTGCAGATGACAACCGTCTTGGGAATGTCCACCGAAAAGCCCTCGTGCGAGAGCGTCGGGTAGCGCTTGACCATCGTGCCCATGAAGGCAAGGCCACGCCCCTTGCCGCCAAGCGAGCCGTTGCCGATGCGGGCGAAGTTGCTGTACTCGTCGAAACGCTCTTTCTGGTAGATGGCCACGACGCCGGCGTTCTTCATACGGCGATAGCGCACGATGAGGTTGAAAATGAGCTGCCGGGCCTCGTCCATGTGTTCGTAGTCGAGCACGTCGACTTTCTTCAAAATGACAGCAGGGGGGAACATGGCGCGCGAGAAGAAGAAGCGCGAGAAATGGTTGTGCGACAGGTGGTAGCGCAGGGACTTGTCGGGAATTTGGAACACCTTTTTCTGCAAATCCTTCAAGTTGCGGATGCGCATGATTTCCTGCTTCGTGTCGGGATCGATGATGACAAAGTCGCCGAAGCCGAAGTGCTCCATAACCTGCCGCCGCAAGTCCTGCGGATAAGTCTTCGAGTTTTTGCTCAGGAAAGGCACGCCGAGTTTTTCGGCGTAGGAAACGTTGGCCTGCTCGCTCGATTCGAGGATGAACGGCACCTGCGGGTCATTTTCAAGAATGTAGCGCCCCAGCCGGTAGCCGGCATAGGGGTCTTTTTCGCCATCACGCATGAAGCTCATGTCGGAAACGACGCCCAGGATGTTTTCGGCATATTGCCGGTAGATGGCCAGCGCTTCCTCGTAGGTGCGGGCCAGCATTATCTTGGGGCGTCCGCGCATGCGCAAGGTTTTCAAGTGGTCGTTGAGCGCCTCCTTGGAAAATTCCTGACTCTGCTCTAACACAAAATGGAAGAGATGCGGCAGCGCAGAGGAATAGAAACGCACGGAGTCCTCGACCAAAAGAATGATTTGAACGCCCACCGAGGCCGTGTCGTCGGGGGCGTTGAGCTTGTCCTCGATGAGCTTGATGATGGCCAGCAGGAGCTCGCAGTTGCCCAGCCAGGAGAAAACGTAATCGATGGAGGAGAGATCTTCCTGCGCAAAGCGCTTGCTCACCTCGCGCGAGAAGGGCGTGAGCACGACGATGGGTATCTGCGGATACTGGCGCTTGATCTCCTTGGCCGCCGAGAAGATGTCGCGGTTGTCCATGTTGGGCATGACGATGATGAGCTCAAAATTGCGGTCGGCGAGCTCGCGCAGCGCTTCCTCCTCGGTGGTGACCTGCGTGAAGCGGGGCGGATAGCGCAGGCTGAGGGCGGTGTATTCGTTGAAGACCTGCTCGTCTACGCGGCCGTCGTCTTCGAGCATGAAGGCGTCATACTTGGTGGCTATCAACAGCACATTGTAGATTCGCTTGTTCATGAGTTCGGCAAAGGGCGTATCTCGCAGCACGAGCTCTTTAAGGTTTGGCAGCTTGCTCATACAATATTCAATTAACAATGGACGTTTCTACTGGCAATGGAGAACTGACGATTATCAATTTCCAACTAACAAAGACAAAGGTTGCGGAAGCGGCAGTTTTTGCAGAAGGCCGTCACCGGCGTCGGCTCAAAGGGGCGGCTGGGGTCGAGTATCTCGGCTATCAACTGCCTCAGCCGTTCCTCGAAGAAGGCGGCATAGTCCTGAAAGCAGAGGACGGGCTGCTTCTTCATGCGCTCGCCCATAAAGATGCGGGGGTCGTAGCCGTCGCCGGCCGACTTGTGCACAAAAAAGAGGGAGGGAACGATGGGCAGACTGGTTTGGGCAGCCATGATGAGCGAGTAGACAAACGTCTGGAAGACGTAATGGGGCCTTTTCTCGGAAACGACGAAAAGCTCGCCCGCGCCAACGGGCCGCTCGGGCTCGCCCCCGGTTTTATAGTCGACAATGCGTAAGCGCGTCAGTCCGTCCAGATTCACTTCGTCCAGGCGGTCGATGGTGCCTTTCAGCGTAATGTCGACCCGCCGGCCCCCACATTCGACGGGGAAGGGAAGTGCCACCTCTTTCTCGGTCGAAACGATTTTGAACGGGGCCAGCTTTTTGTCGTATTCCAGCAGCTGGCGCAGATAACGCATGAGCACGCGCTCAACCACCACGTTTATCTCGGTGCCGGCCGGGGAGCCTTGAACGTCGGCAAAGGCGCGGTCGACATAGCGTTTCAGAAAGACGTCGCCACCGTCGTCGAGGAAGCGCTCCAAGGCAGCAGCCGTCACCAGCCCGCCACCGGTGGCTATCCGTTCGGCATAGAGCAACTCGGCAGCGCGGTGAAACAGTGTGCCGAAGGTGTTGGGCTCGATGACGTCGGCAGGAGGCTCCGGTTCTTTCAGGCGCAACACGCGTTGGTAGTAGAATTCGAGCGGGCAGCGCAGATAAGCGTTCAGGGCCGAGGGCGAAAGTTCGCGTAGGCGGGCAGCCAAATCGGAGGGCTTGGGTATGGAGGGGCGCTCCCCTTGGCGTACACCGACGGGAGCGCTCAATGCATAATGGGCCACGGGCAGGCGGGTCTCAACGAGTAGCTGCATCATGAAGCGCGACATCTCGCCCTTCTGCTTGTCGTCGGCCACGTTGCGATAGACCATGCTGACGTGGCGCGCCCGCTGCAAAAGGCGGTAGAAATAATAGGCATAAACGGCCGTGCGCCTGCGGGGCGTGGTGAGCCCAAACTCGCGGCGCAAAACGGGAGGGATGAACGTGCTCTCGCTCCCGGCTCGCTTGGGCAAATTACCCTCGTTAACCGACAGAAGCAAGAGGTTTTCGAAATCGAGGTTGCGCGTTTCGAGCAGGCCCATCACTTGCAGCCCCACGGCAGGCTCTCCGTGAAACGGCAGTGAGCTTTGGCGCAACACCTGCTTCAACAGCCGGCACAGGGTGAGGCGTTCCACGGTCAGACTGCCCTTGTCAACCAACTGCCTGAAACGGTTGACAACGGTGTAGGCCTGGAAAAAGGCTTCGGTGTGGAGTTGCCGGACGAGCGGGTCGGCGGACTTTTCACGGCTGTCGTCCTGAAAACGGAGCGCGGCCTGCTTGATGCGCTCGGCAAGAGCTGCCAAGAAGGAAGCGTTGTCGGCATTTTCACAGGAAACGTCGGCATCGAGCTCCCGGCTGACGAGGGAAAAGGCCGGCGTGTGCGAAAGCGGAAAGCCCTTGGTCACGTTGACGTCACCCACCTCGGGCGGCAACGAATGGAGCACGGGGAGCAACAGGGTCTCGTTGCATAAAACGATGGCTGTCCGTTTGGCGTCGGGCGTGAGGTGGCTGCGCAACCAAGCGGTGGCAAAGCGTGCCTGTATATTGTCCGTAGCAGCAGAGTAGAAGGCAATTTCCTTGTCCTTCAACAGATTGTCGAAAAAAGAAGCGGGAAGTTCGTTGGGGAACGCTTCAAGATTTTTACGCAAGAAGATGCCGGCCTCGAAGGTCGTGCCGGCGCCGGCGTAGAAAAGGTCATAGTCCCAGTAGAAAAGGGCTTTTCCCTCTTGCTGCAAATGGCGGAAAAGGCGCTCCTCCACTTTGTCCAGCACATTGAAGCCAACAAAAACGTAGCTGTCGACGCCGGCGTCAGTTTTTAATGCGCCCCGTTCCAGGCGGTCCACTACGTCGCGGTACAACGCGCCTTCATAGGCCTTTCCCTCTCGGAGCAGCTCTTCGTTGAGCGACCGGTAAAGAGGGTACATGTTGTTCCAAAGCGAGAGGAAACTGCGGCGGATGCGCGAGTTGTCAGTCTCGGAAAAATCCTTGAAGAAGGTGCTGAGCGCCTGCCGCTGCTCGGGCGTGAGATAGTCGGTGGTTTCGAGCTCTTTAATCTCCGAAAGATTCTGAAAAAGGGCGTGGGCGTCGGCCATGTTCTTGTCGACGTCGTCGAAGTCAGACAAAAGCTTTTCGCCCCAGCCGTAAAAAAAGTCGAGCGTCTCGCTGCTGCCCGTCAGGCCGACATATAGGTTGTAAATGCGGCAGACGGTTTCAATGGGGTCGTCGATGGTGAGGGCCGAAAGCGAGGCAAACAGCTCACTGATGGTGGCATATCTCGGAGCCCATACGGGAGATTCTTCTTTTTCGTCGACAAGATACTCGTTGAAGAACAGGCCGGCGCGCTTGTTGGGGAACACCACCGTCAACCGGCTCAAATCGTTGCCCCGCTTGCTGCGCAAATCGCGGGCAACAGCCTTTAAAAAGGGCGTCCATGCCCCGTTGTTCGTTTTATTCTCCATGTTGCTCTTCCACTTCTACCACTTGACCATTATACACATACCACAAATAGCCCTTTACTGCCGGCCGGCCCATCCGCCGCAACAGCTGCATGTAGCTCGCCACCTGCTCGGCGTGCTCGCGCGAGGGCTTACCAAACTTAAAATCGACCACGACGGTCTCCTCCGGCCTGACCATCACGCGGTCGGGGCGCCTAACGAGCAGCCGGCCGTCGGCGCCGCGCGACAGGATGCTGCATTCGTTGAAAAGCTCCCAGCTGCCGTCGAACCAGCCGGCCACTTGCGGCAGCGAGATGCGCTCGCGTATCAGCCGGCGCAGCGAGGCATATTCCTTGTCGTCGGCCAAAACGCCGGCGGAGCGGGCCTGCTCGATGGCGGCGTCGACGTCGGCCGCCGTTCGGATGGATGAAAACAGGTTGTGCAGGACTTTTCCGCGGTCAATGTATTCCTGCTGCCTGCTATGGGGAGTATCGGCATCTTCGCTTGCGAGAAAACGGGCGGCATTGTTCGACTGCCTGAAACTTACGTGTGCCTTGAATGTCTGAAAAGCCACGGGGCAATCTGTTTCGGTAAACCGCAAGGGGTTGCTTGCCTGCATGGCGGCATCGGGCTTCCGTCGGGCTCCTGCGACGGGCGTGCCGGCCTCGAAAACCCGCTCGTTGTCGTTTTCATTGAAAAGCACCGTCGACAAAAGGTCGCCCATACTGGAAACACGCGTCAGCCCCTGCTCGCCCCGTGCCCATACATACAGGTTTTTCTTGGGCCGGGTAAAGGCCACGTAAAGCAAATTCAGATTTTCTATGCGCCGCTGCAAGTGTTCCCACTCATAGTCGGCCCCGTATACCGAATTCTGCAATTTCTGACCGTAACGCCCCGGAACGGGAACAAGCGGAATTTTGTTGTAGGGCGCTTCCGACGGCTCGCACCAAAGCATCGCGTCGGCACGGTCGCGCTCAATGCTCCATTCGCAAAAGGGAATCATCACCGTGTGGAAGGCAAGCCCCTTAGACTTGTGTATCGTCACCAGACGAACGCCGTCGACGCCGCTAGTTTGGGATATAGCGGTTTGCGACATCCGTTCCTCCCAGTATTCCAGGAAGAGGGAAAGGTCCGAAGGGTTTTCCTCCAAAAATCCGACTACTCCATCGAGAAATGCAAAGAGGTAAGCACTTTCTTCCGGCAGGTGGTCCAGCCCCAACAGCGTTATAAGTTTTTCTATCAACTCGTATAGCGGCAGTTGCACCAAGTCGGGCAGATGCATCATGAGGGCATCGAGCAGTTTGTCCGCCTGGGCATACTTTATGTAGCGCTCGCGCAAATAGGTAAGTGCGATGGTGTTGGTCGCGTCGGCCATATAGCGCAAAGCACTGACGAGCATGTTGACTCCCATTGAGGAAGAAAGGAGAAAGGCTTCCTCTGAAATCAGCGGAATGTGCGGGAAAGAACGGGAGAAACAGGTGATAACCTTTTCAGCATCGGCCCTCTTGCGCAATAAAAGCGCAATATCGCTATAAGGGAGCCCCCCGTCGTGAAGGGCCGTGATCTGCGCTCCCATATCGGTGAGTATGCTTTCGTCCGACGTCTCCCGGTTTTCGCGGTCGGGCTTCGGGAGAATGCAGACCCTCACATACCCGCTGCCGCTTTTGCCGGGAGCCACTTGTTGCGAGACGTCGCTGTAAAGTTCAGCCAGCCGGTTTTCGCCCAAACGGTCGAGCTCTTGCGCCGCACGCTGGAAAAAATGGTTATTAAACGCCACCACCGTTTCGTCGCTCCGATAATTGGTGTCCAGCCGCACGATATTCATGCGGCTTCCCAGCCGGCTCTGTTGGAACTCGCTTCTTATGCCGTGCAGAATGTTCCAATCGCCGCCCCGAAAGCGGTATATTCCCTGCTTCACGTCGCCCACGAGCATGCAGCTCCCACCTGAGGAGAGGTTTTCGAGGAGAAGCTTCTTGAAGTTGGCCCACTGCATGGTGGAGGTGTCTTGAAACTCGTCTATCATGACGTGCTGAAACTGCATTCCAGCCTTTTCAAAAACGAAAGGAGCGTCGCTGTCTTCCACCATTTGGCGGAAAAGCAGGGGAGTTTTGGCCAGCATGATGCGGTTGTTCTCTTCGTTGAGGACATCCAGCTCCTTGCCGAGCTCATCAAGGAGACGAAGAGGGTTTAAATAGTAGGTCGTGAGAAAACAGCTGTTGGCCGTCCGTTCCACTTCCTCGCGCATGGTTTCTGTTGCCTGCAAAAGCTGTTGCAGCGCGGCTGCCTCTGCCAGCCATTCGGGGTGGCGCTTTATATCGGTCTTACGCATCCACACAGCCGAGACGTCACTGATTTCTGCCATATTGGTGGCCGTCGGTTGTGGGTCGAGATTTCCTTTTATCAGGTTTTGCAAATGTTTTTCCAAGTGGTTACCGCCCTTCCAGCGGGCGAAGCCATCGGTGGTGCCCGCTATTTTCTCGTATAACCTCCGGGCACTCTCTCCCACTCTCTTTTTCTCGGCAGCTTCAAGGGAGCGCAACTCCCTTTTCAACGGCTCGACGTCGTTCAACGCGCTGCGAAGGCGCTGCTCGTTGAGCAAGTAAATTTCGCGCGTCAGGTTGCGGGCAAAATCTTTCAGTTCGCGCCGAATGTCCCACTTGCTGTTGTCCTCGATGCGCTCCATCACATAATCGAGCGTCCACGCGAGCATTTCCGGCCGGCGTCCCAACGTGCCCATCACCTCGTCAACGGTTTCTTCGATGGCACGACGATCGTCTATGTCGACGCGGAAACGGGCTGAAAGCCCCAACTCGCGCGCCAAATTGGTCAACAACGATTGAAAAAAGGCGTCAATGGTTTCTACGCGGAACGAATCGTAATCGTGTACAATGGCACGCAACGCAACGCCGGCCCGCTCTCTCACTTCGTGCTCGGACAAACGGGGAAGACGCTTCATAACGGCAGCCAGAAAGCCGTCGTCCTCCTCGTAACCCTGCCAAACGTCGAAAAGGCGCTCCAAAATGCGCCCTTTCATCTCTGCCGTGGCCTTATTGGTGAAGGTAACGGCCAGAATGCGCTCCCACGCACCGGGCTCTCCCCCCAAAGCCGTCGCCACGTATTCGACCGCCAGCGTGAATGTCTTCCCGGATCCGGCGGAAGCCTTATAAATCAGCACGCCATTATCCATATTCCACTTTGCTCTATTTCATGAAACATGTTTTCCATACTAAAATCCGCGTGTTGCGTTCCGATTTCGGCGGCTGGCTGAACACGCTAAAACCGGCCGCAGGAGGCTGCGGCGACAAGACCGGAGCACAGGGTCAGGAGCGGTCGTCGTCGAGAAACTCGAAATCGTACTCTTCGATCGTATCGTCATCTGAGGGTTCGCCGTCGGCTTCGTCCCAGTTGGCAAAATCGCCGGCCAGCTTTCCGCTGTCGTAATCGCGGTGAACGAGGCTCCCCCCTTCGGTGATGGCCTGCAACTTGTTGCTTTCGCTGTTGAGCTCCGCCCAAAGCAGGTCTTTCAGCTCCGTCAGCCCGGCCCCGGTCACCGAGGAGATAAACACCGTCGGCAAATCGGCCGGAAGCGTGGTGCGAAGCAGGGCCATGAGCTCTTCGTCCAGCAGGTCGCACTTCGTCACGGCCAGCACGCGCTGCTTGCTCAAAAGCGCGGCATTGTATTTTTGCAGTTCGCTCAGCAGCACGTCATATTCTTTCCCGATGTCGGGCGTATCGCCCGGTATCATGAAGAGCAACAACGAGTTGCGCTCTATATGCCTGAGAAAGCGGAGCCCCAGCCCGCGGCCCTCGCTGGCTCCCTCGATGATGCCGGGAATGTCGGCCATAACGAAGGAACGTCCCTCGCGGTGCGAAACGATGCCAAGGCTCGGTTCGAGCGTTGTAAAAGGATAATCGGCTATCTTCGGACGGGCCGACGAGAGCGCAGACAGCAGTGTCGACTTGCCCGCGTTGGGAAAGCCCACGAGGCCCACGTCGGCCAGGAGTTTCAGCTCGAGCACGACCGTCCGCTCCTCGCCCGGTTCGCCCGGTTGTGCGAAGCGCGGCGTCTGCCGCGTTGCCGTGCGAAACTGCCAGTTGCCCAAGCCGCCCCGGCCGCCTTTAAGCAGCAGGACAACCTGCCCGTCGTCGGTTACGTCGCAAAGGTAGCGGCCGGTTTCGGCGTCGTAGGCCACCGTGCCGCAGGGGACGTCAATATATTTGTCGTCGCCGTCGTAGCCGTGCGAGCGGGCCTTTGAGCCCGCGCCTCCGTCGCCGGCAAAAACGTGCCGCTCGTAGCGCAGGTGAAGGAGCGTCCAGTAGTTGCGGTTGCCACGCAGATATACGTTGCCGCCACGGCCGCCGTCGCCGCCGTCGGGGCCGCCCTTGGGCTGATACTTGGCGCGGTGGAGATGGGCCGAACCGCGTCCGCCCTTGCCGGAGCGGCAATGTATCTTTACGTAGTCGACAAAATTGCTTTCGGGCATAATCTTATAAAAATAAAATGAAGGGGCATGCCCGTTTGCATGCCCCGTTAAAATGAGATCAGAGGGCGTCGATAACGGCGCAGAGGGCTGCGTTGATTTCCTCCAACGAGCCGTAGCCCTTCACGGCGTGGCGTTTGCCTTCGTGCTCGTACCAGTCGATGAGCGGAGCCGTCTGCCGGGTGTAGACGTCGAGGCGCTTGCGTATGGTGGCTTCGTTGTCGTCGGCACGGCCCGACGTTTTTCCGCGCTCCACGAGGCGCTCCACGAGCATGGCTTCAGGCACGTCGAGCTCGAGCATGGCATCCACCTGTCCGCCGCGTTTTGCAAGCATCTCCTTCAAAGCTTCTGCCTGCGGGATGGTGCGGGGAAATCCGTCGAAGATAACTCCCTCGGTCTGCCCGAGGCCGTCGTAGACCGAGGCCAGTATTTCAATCATCAGCTCGTCGGGAATGAGCTTTCCGTCGTCGATGTAGGTGCGGGCCGTTTTGCCCAGCTCGCTGCCGCCGGCAATTTCATTGCGCAACACGTCGCCCGTCGATATATGCTTGAATCCATATTTTTCCACGAGCAGGGCGCTCTGCGTTCCCTTGCCGGAGCCGGGTGCGCCGAATATTACGATATTTTTCATCCTAACTGTATATTGGTTGATTATGGTTTTGTGGTGAATGATGTGTCTTAAAGGGGCTTTAATCCCCACAGGGCAACAGCCGTCAATCGTCTACGACCGTATAAATGCAGGGCAGGTTGCGCCCCTCGCCGTCGTAATCGAGCCCGTAGCCGACGATGAAGTCGCTCGGGATGTCGAAGCAACGGTAATCGATGCTGAGCGGCACTTGCAGGTTGTCGGGCTTGACCAGCAGTGATGCAATGCGTATTTCCTCGGGTTCCTGCTTGCGGAGTATGTTGAGCAGTTCCTGCATGGTGAGCCCCGAATCGACGATGTCCTCGACCACGACGACCGGGCGCCCCTTCAACGACACGTCGAGCCCGAGCAACTGACGTACGTTGCCCGTTGACGACGTTCCGCTGTATGACGACAGGCGGACAAAAGCCACCTCGCACGGGATGCTCACGCCGCGTAGCAAATCGGCGGCAAAGACAAACGAGCCGTTCAACACGGCGAGGAATATGGGCTTGCG